>MWVZ01000081.1_pt1 | contig 11205 bp, 12 predicted proteins | sample 1047221 | NCBI WGS metagenome assembly MWVZ01 (sample SAMN06349980, study PRJNA376086) | soil metagenome | isolation source: MS6-5 sample Antarctic (ecotone) soil | place: Antarctica | collected 2015-01-13
GGGTGCGACCGGTCGAAGCGTGACCCCAGGCGGGGGTACCTCGAGCGCAATCCGGCCTCTGGATGGTACCTACTCGTCCGCGCAGCGCCAGGGCGCGAAGCCCCCGGACCCACCCCCCCTTCGCTTCGGTAGGGTTGGTTTTTAGGGGGCTTGCGGCAGATGACTTAAACGGAGCTGCTGAGCGCGGCGGTGGGGAGTAGTTATGGCGTCAGGCAGGCGTTTTGTCGCCTTTTATATCTGCCCGAAAGTGCGCGACTAAAGTCTGTTTCACGGGATGCGAACGGCAGAAATCAGGAAGGACAACTACAGCGGCGGCATGTCGGCTCGAGGCGCGGTTTCAGGTGCTCGGGCGGCGGCGAAACCGCAAAAGGTTCCCCCCCCAAACCCCCCCCCTCCAAAAGACACCTACGCTACGCTTCGGTGTGCAGAGACCAAACCAACAGATACCTACACCTAAGCTTCGGTATTTACATGAGTGAACCCAAGGGTTCATAGGATCAGGTTTAGAGGCCCAAAACAAAAGAAAATACGGAGACCACTAGGATCTTGAAATCACGGGTGCTCAGAAAGCCGGAAAACGTCTGCCGCGGTACGCATAGGGCAGGTAGTCGGCCACGGTGTGTCCGGCTAGTAGGTAGATGCCCGGTCGGGATATATCAGCTCGAAGGCTGCCACGCTGTAAGTCTCGCTGAATCGCAGTCCAGTTCTCAGCAATCCAGTTCGGGTAGTTCTCCAAAACGTACCCAGACGCGCCGTAGTAGCAAAACAGTTGTTTAATCACGGCGCGATCTTTTTTCGTCAAGGCGTTGGACTTCGCCGCGGGGCCGTAAACCAGCCGTGCGTAGTCTTTAATGAACCGCTGCTTTGGGCTAGGGGTGCGCGTCATCAGTTGAGAACGCGGGACAGTGGCGCGTCGGCGTAGTCAATCAGATCAACGTGCATTAAGCCTCCATGGGTTTGCCGTATGTTCGGGCGTTGGGTATGCCTACAGGGCCGGACCGGCGCGGCAGGTTGCCGGTCGCGTTTCGCTTCGCTCGCCAAAAGGTGGCAAGGTTCGCGGCGGTGTAGACGGCGGCGGGCTTTAGAGCGTATGCGACGGCACCAACCATGTCATCAATCGGTTTAATAACCTCAGAGGGTGCGAGGTGTGCGAGTTTTTGGGGTCCAGACCCCAGCGCGTGCGCGTGCAAAGTAGTTTTGCCAGCTTCTACCAACCAGTAGTATGGCGGCTCGAGGTGTTCGTAGAGGGCAGTTTTCCAGGCGGCGATGGCGTCAGGGGCGTAAAGTCGCGTGGGGTCGCCAGCGTCCACAGGTAGGCCGATGTTGTGGTGCCGGAGAGTGTAGAGGTGGGGCCGGTCGAGGCATGAGACAAGGCGGCTCGCCCAGCCGTCGGTGAGAAGGGTTGCCGCTTCCTTCAAGTTGGCCCGGCGCGACCTATGAAAAACGTCGGGCGGGTGGTGCGGGTAACGTTCAATGTAGGCGAGTGCGGCGAGGTCGAGATCGTCGTACGTTTGCATCTCGGCAGCGAAGTTGCGGGCAGCGCGGTAGACCTCGCTGCGCCCGGATGCGCTCCTCATTTTACGTTTGCTCGGTGATGGCGCTGTAAAGCGCCTGGTACGCCTCGTTATCGTGCGAGGCGACGAGTTCCCACCAAACACGCTCAGCCGCTTCCAGATCGCTCGTGGCGGCCTCCGCGATATCGTCGAAGCGCCACAGTATCGGCGTGACCGTGTGACGAATCAGGAGCGTTTCAGCGTCGGCGGCATCGGCGAATTTCAGCGCCATGTCGAGCACGCGCCTGCGTGTGTCAATCAGCGACATGCCAGGGAGCACCGGAACGTGTTTGACCTCGGCTCGGTTTTGGGTTTCGCTCTTCAACAGGAGAGAGACGACCGCGCAGGTTTGCCAGCTTTCTACCGTTGTGGACGCTAAAAACAGCGTTTTCTGTGATACAACGAAAGTATCAATTTGGCTCTTAGAAGCGCCGCCGCGGGCTACGGTGGCGCTCATTATCTGGCCTCGCGCTCGAGGAAAGATTCAGGCGTGTCGGTAATCCTGATCTGACGACCCAGCCGGTAGTGTTTGATCTTACCGGCGTTGATCGCCTTGTAGACGGTCGAACACGCAAGCGGCGGCTCGAAGGAGTGCCTGAATTGTACGGGTGTCAGTGTGGCGGTAGGCTTCTTTGTCATGACGGTACCTCTCGTAGCGAGTGGAAGTAGCAGTGCCGTCTGGTTAAATGTTTCGTCTTGATTACCGCTCTTACACATATTTTACCATATTCCTCGCTTCCATACTAGCCTAAAGTAATTTCGCTAAACAAAAGTCGGCTTGACGGAAGTCGTTATGTAATAAATAGCACAACCCCTTTTACATAAAGCTTCTTATGTAAAAGTATAGTTTTCATAGAACGAAGCCGTGAAAGTTACTGTGGTCGCCAGGGATGGTGACGGTGTGCGCGCAGGGGTGGTGACGCCCGGTAGGCTGGCAACCCGTCTTGAAGTGCTACAGGAGAGGTATGGGGCGCCGTATGCTAAATACCAAACCCCTCGCTTTCTTTTAGTGTTCTGCCCTTTTTGTCTTTCCACTCAGTTAGACCATTGGCACTACGACCCATTACAACGACCGCAGCCGTAGACGGGGTAGCAAAAAGATAGTCTTTGGTGAAGCGTAATGACTCATTAGCGGCTACCAGCACTCCTGTATCCATTAGGCGTGATCGTAAGTTGATCCCCCACTCCTGCATGGACGGCACCACAGTAGTCGCAGCACAAGACCCTTCAAGAACAACTATGCCTTCATTAGTGACTTGAGCCTTGGCATCTGCTCCCCGAGGTCCCTTTATAAAGAATGTTGGAGATGCTTTCGTTTTTGGTTGCGTTAACGGCTCGAAGACTTTAAAACCGAGTGTGCTGACAAGCAAGCTCAAATTCTGAAAGAACTCGGTCATCACGGCTTGCTCAGGCTCGGAGATTGCTGGACGGTTTGGTGTATTACCGTTTTGGATCAGCGCCCGGTTTGCCTTGGTCATGGCCTCAAAGGCTTTGAATTCTAGAAACTTTATATGAGCTTTATTGAGGTTGTCATCCTTGCTTATGAAGATCACAGCTTCATTCCAAAAGTCTTTATCCTGATGCTGCGCTAGTCTTTTGAAGACTTCCTCAGCCTCTCCGACATAGACAAGGTTAATCTCAGGATCATTCTCGTCCCTGCCGAATAGAAAATAGATCCCTGCTTTAAAAAGCTCCTCTCGGTCTACTGATCCTTTTAGTAGGGTGCGAGGAATTTTGTAGGCTTTACCTGTCCAGTTATATAGCTCACCTATAATTCTCCCGCTTGGATCACCATCGATTAGGTATAAAGAAATTGCTTTTCCAAAAGCCACAGTGCAGTGTAAGGCATCGTAAGCAGGGTCCCTACATCGAGCATTTCCCCATTGTTTTTCAGAAAACATATTTCCAAACTCGAAAAGGCGCTCGGGGTGGTGGCGATGTGGCGGCAGGGATGGTGGCGCCTGCACGAGTAGCGCAGGGGTGGTGGCGCCCGGTAGGGTGGCGGCATGGCTGATGCTGAGGTAGTACTAAGTCCTGGCGAGGCGGCGCGGGTGCTCGGGGTAAGTCCGTCTGGTCTGCGGCGCTTGGCGGTGGTCTACGGTGAGGTCTACGGTGACCTGCACAAAGAGGCAGGAGGTACGTCCCGTGTCTGGCCTCAAGAGGCGGTGGTGCGGCTCCAGCAGGCGCGTGCACTCATGGCCGTGGGGCAGGCGCGCAGCGTCAAGGATGCACTCATGGCCGTGGAGGGCGGCGCGTCGCCACGGGTCGAGATGGCCGCGGCGGGTGGCGACGTGGCGGCGGCGCTCGGGATGCTGGCGGCTCAGCTCGAGGCGGTCTTAGAGAGCAACCGGCGGCTCGAGGGGGAGGTGGCGGCGCTCCGTTCGGAGGTCGAGAGCCTGCGCGCTCTCCCCCCCGGTGCAAGCGCCGAGCGGATTGACAGGGCGCTGGAAGTAGAGATGCTCGAGAGCATGGCTGCCCCTGAGAGCTCCCCGGCGGTCCGAGAGGGGCGAGGTGGCGGCGAGAGTACCGGCGCGGCGCTCGGCGAGGCTGACGGCCCGATGGTGAGGGCGGTGAGGTGGCTCGAGCGAAGGTTGCGCGGGGGGAGAGAGTGACTGAGGTAGAACTCTCTCAGCTCGCGGAGATTTTGATGAAGCTAATTGGGCAAAACGCTCGACCGTTCCCCAACTATTTGTTGGCCCTTGTGTCGGCGTTTTTCGGGGCCGTAGGGGGCTTTGGAGTCAATCTACTCATGTATCGGTTTCACGAGCGGCAGAGATACGAAGCGCAGCTCAGAAGGGTTCGAGTCAAGGCAGACCGCGACCTTCGTGCCTCCCGGCGGCTGTTAGAGCGCCTACGTCAGCTTGAGGACTTCTTGTCTCCCGAGGCAATACGAACAAAAAATACGGAGCTGAAAGAGAGATACAACCGTATCCACCTCGTCCTCCGGAATGCAGATGACATTGAGTACGGGGAGTTGTTCTTGAACGCCATCAAGACGGCGAGGCTAGACGGGGGAAAGGTAGAGAAGCGTCGAGACTACGGCCCTGAGTTTCATGGAATAGACGCGATAATCAAACGCCTCGAGCAAGAGTACAAAGGCCCTTGGCTCAAACTCGACCGGAAACTTTTTGAGGAATAGCGTGAGGGTAAGGGCGGCGCTGTAGCTCGAGCGTAGGTTGCGCGAGCTCAGGGGCTAGCTCAGCCGCGCCGTTGCAAGCCGAGCCGCGCAAGCTTCTCAAGAGCTGCGGAGCGGGTCAGCTTGTGCTCGAGCGCGTACTCGTCTATCAGCGCAAGCGCGCCGGGACTGAGGGACAGGGACACCTTGCGGTATCTTTCATCAGGATTTCCGGGTGGTCTGCCTGCGCCCGGTCGTTTGCCGCCCTTTGCCATAGATTCAGATGCTACCGGATTCAGGTAGCTCGAGAAAGGCTTGCGCGGGGGTAGGCGTGCGGGGTAGGTTCAGGCAAAAGAAAAGACCGCTTGCGCGGCCTGATTCAACTGGACACTGATGATGGTAGCGCACCCGGTCGGATTGGACAAGTGTGATGCGCTACTTGGAAGCGGCACAGTCTGCCGCAGATGTAACCCTACTCGTTACCCAACAACTCGAGAAAAGCCTGTCCGGGGCGGCGCTCACGTTGTTTCGGGCGCTCCACACGTCGGCGGTCGAGGTCGGGGCGGCGCGGGGCTATCACCCCAACACCTCGCAGGTCAGCTTCTTTTGCCCGGTCGAGGCTGTGGCCTTGGCGCTCGGTCGCCACCGGTCAACGGTGTACCGGGCGCTGGCTGAGCTGCGCGCGGCGGGGCTGGTCGATCAGCGAGGCCACTACACGACCCATAGGGGCCGCACGCGCTCTGACGGGGCCGTGTGGTGCGTCCGGCTGCATCCGGGCCGGGGGTGCCGCGCTCGGCTGTCCTACGGCGATCTGAAACGCCAGTACCGCGATCTGAGCGGCGATGTCGAGGCGGGGCGCACCGTCTGGGCGCTCATGGAACAGTCAAAAGAACAACCTAAGAGGGCGGGTGTAAACCTTAATCACATCAGGCAGTGGTCGTTATCTCCTACTGAGCAAAACCCCGTTACGCCTGACTGTCGCACGGCGGCGCGGCGCGATCTGGAAAGCCTCTTGGACGTGCAGCACGCACCACGGGAGGCGAGGGGCGCGGCGGTCGATCTGGCAGCTCAGGCGCTCGCTCAGGCGCTCTCAGACCGGGCCGGGGTCAACTTCTACCGGCGCTTGGTTTGGCAGCTTCTACGGCGCTCTGACGCCACGGGGGATGATCACAGCTACTCGGTTTACCTTGCGGCGCAGCGGGCGGCCGTAGACGCCTCTGAGGGCTTCGCGCGGCGTCCAGGGGCGCTGTTCGTCAGCCGGTTAAAGGCGGCGCCGTGGTGGGATGAGGTGATGCGAGGGCCGCCGGTCAGGGTTGGGGTGCGACCGGTCGAGGCTTGAACCCCAGGCGGGGGTAACGAGATCGTTCTCGAGCCTCTGGATGGTACCTACTCGTCCGCGCCCTGGCGATGCGCGAAGCCCCCCGGACCCACCCCCCCCTTCGCTTCGGTGGGGTTGGTTTCTAGGGGGCTTCCGGCAGGTGACCTGAACAGAGCCGCTGAGCGCGGCGGCGGGGAGTAGTTATGGCGTCAGGCAGGCATTTTGGTGCGCTTTGCTGTCTGCTCGAAAAGGCTCGACTAAAACCCGTTTTTAAGGCATAGAAGGCAGAAATTAACAAAGGTAACTATAGTGACGGCGGTGTGTCGGCTCGGACTCCTGAACTCGCTTGATCAGGCGGCGAGCCGAAAAGTCTGCGGGGTCGGCTCGTTTCAGCTCGCATGCCTTGGCTTGGCGCGTTCCGCGCACAAGCCAGACTGCCGACCCACAGCTATAGATAGAGGGTTTCAACCCCTTTTCGATACCGCTGTTTGCGCTTGAATTTTCGGTCGAACGCCTTCGGGTCGAATCGAAAGTCATTAAAGAGAGCTAGATGTCGAAGTGACGACTTTCCGAAAAAGTTATCTATAGGCTCTAGGGTGGCGAGGGTGCGCCCCAGGTCGAGGTAATCCGTCAGGGTGTCCTGGTCGAGCGGGAGGCCGTGTTGTAGGAACAGATCGGGCGAGCATTTGGGGAAGTTTTTGAGGTAGTGACGCGCACAGAGCTCGGTAGGTCTATGACTGTTGTTGCCATCGAGATAGGTAGCGAAAGACGTTCGAGCCTGCCACCACACCGCAGACGTTACGGAATCGCCAGGGCTGTAGGAGGTGTTCATGCCCGCTTCCAGAATAGCCTCGAGCTTAGGAATGTTTTTTGCCCCGCTCGTCTGCGGTAGGCGCGTGTCGCCGCGGAGGGTTTTATCCTCGACCGCCGCCGCCCACATGTACACCTGCTCCCGGTTCGGGTGAGCGGGCGTGGGCCAGTGCATCGGTGACTTATGAGCGTACGCCGTCTTTTCCAGCAGGGTCTTCTCATCGCGTATAAGGATGGCCACTCTTCTTTTCCCCTGCGCCGCCGCCTTGATCTTCGGGGCGATACAGCAGCGGTGGTCGGTGAAGAGGTGGACGTGAATTCGATTGTCCCTGCCGACGTGAAAAAACCACTTCATCGGCGCCCCTGGAAAAGCCGCCTCGAGCGCCTTCCGCCACCGCTTGAGGTTCTTCTCGTCGAAAAACCACCGGTAGTCGGCGCATTCGGCAGGTAGACCCAGGTGGGTATGGTGCAGGCTATAAAACCGGAGGTCAATCAGCCCTAAGCGTTGCATCTCCCAGAGCCGATACAGCCAGCTCTTGACGTTTTCCCGGCGTTCTCTCGCGGTCTCTTTAGTCTTCCGGCCCGATGCTCGAAACGCCGCTGGTCTGTACTCCGGGTATTTCTCTAAGTAGAGGTCTACAGCGGATCGAGCGTCGTAGTTGCGGAAGAGGCTATTCAGCGCCCGATCTGCCTCTATGCGCCCTTCTCGCGTTACACGTCGCGTCTCGGAACGTTGTCCCTGACGTGATATACTGGCTGTAGAAGCTTGTGCAGCTTGCTGAGTGTGTGGTCCGCTTACCGGAGCGGACTTCATACATTGTGAGCCATGACGACCCGTGCCTTTCTAGGCGGGTTGTTTCGTCTTGGTTCCGTATGGGTTCTGCTACCGCTCTGTTTGGTGCCTACCGGCCTTTATCCGGTCGGTGGCTATCCTCTATTCTGCGCGACTGTCGAGGTCGTGTCAAATAAACTAACGTAAGATTAAGTTGCCTTAGACGTTCTATATTTCACGAAATGCTTGTCATAACTCTTATTTTATGACAGGGTAGCGCAAGCGCGAGCGGACCGATTCTGTGTCCGAAAAACCTTCCTTTTTGAGACAGTTTTAAGATGTGGGTTTTTATCGCGTTTTCTACCCCTCAGACTGTTCTGAAACCCGTCTATTTATCTATGTCCGAATAACCCACCTATTTTGAGTTTCGGGAATACCTCGTCTTGCTACAAATAGTGGTCGCTCGGGGTAGTGGCGATATGGCAGCAGGGGTGGTGACGCCCGGTAGGGTGGCAACCTGCCTTGAGGCGCTAGAGGGGAGGTATGGGGCGCAGTATGCTAAATCCCAAACCCCTCGCTTTCTTTTAGTGTTCTGCCTTTTTTGTCTTTCCATTCAGTTAGACCATTGGCACTACGACCCATTACAACGACCGCAGCCGTAGACGGGGTAGCAAAAAGATAGTCTTTGGTGAAGCGTAATGACTCATTAGCGGCTACCAGCACTCCTGTATCCATTAGGCGTGATCGTAAGTTGATCCCCCACTCCTGCATGGACGGCACCACAGTAGTCGCAGCACAAGACCCTTCAAGAACAACTATGCCTTCATTAGTGACTTGAGCCTTGGCATCTGCTCCCCGAGGTCCCTTTATAAAGAATGTTGGAGATGCTTTCGTTTTTGGTTGCGTTAACGGCTCGAAGACTTTAAAACCGAGTGTGCTGACAAGCAAGCTCAAATTCTGAAAGAACTCGGTCATCACGGCTTGCTCAGGCTCGGAGATTGCTGGACGGTTTGGTGTATTACCGTTTTGGATCAGCGCCCGGTTTGCCTTGGTCATGGCCTCAAAGGCTTTGAATTCTAGAAACTTTATATGAGCTTTATTGAGGTTGTCATCCTTGCTTATGAAGATCACAGCTTCATTCCAAAAGTCTTTATCCTGATGCTGCGCTAGTCTTTTGAAGACTTCCTCAGCCTCTCCGACATAGACAAGGTTAATCTCAGGATCATTCTCGTCCCTGCCGAATAGAAAATAGATCCCTGCTTTAAAAAGCTCCTCTCGGTCTACTGATCCTTTTAGTAGGGTGCGAGGAATTTTGTAGGCTTTACCTGTCCAGTTATATAGCTCACCTATAATTCTCCCGCTTGGATCACCATCGATTAGGTATAAAGAAATTGCTTTTCCAAAAGCCACAGTGCAGTGTAAGGCATCGTAAGCAGGGTCCCTACATCGAGCATTTCCCCATTGTTTTTCAGAAAACATATTTCCAAACTCGAAAAGGCGCTCGGGGTGGTGGCGATGTGGCGGCAGGGATGGTGGCGCCTGCACGAGTAGCGCAGGGGTGGTGGCGCCCGGTAGGGTGGCGGCATGGCTGATGCTGAGGTAGTACTAAGTCCTGGCGAGGCGGCGCGGGTGCTCGGGGTAAGTCCGTCTGGTCTGCGGCGCTTGGCGGTGGTCTACGGCGAGGTCTACGGTGACCTGCACAAAGAGGCAGGAGGTACGTCCCGTGTCTGGCCTCAAGAGGCGGTGGTGCGGCTCCAGCGGGCGCGTGCGCTCATGGCAGCGGGGCAGGCGCGCAGCGTCAAGGATGCACTCATAGCCGTCGAGGGCGGCGCGTCGCCACGGGTCGAGATGGCCGCGGCGGGTGGCGACGTGGCGGCGGCGCTCGGGATGGTGGCGACTCAGCTCGAGGCGGTCTTAGAGAGCAACCGGCGGCTCGAGGGGGAGGTGCAGGCGCTGCGCTCGGAGGTCGCCGAGCTGAGGGAGCTCCCAGCCCCTGAGAGCTCCCCTACGGCCCAAGAGGAGCACGAGGGCGGCGAGAGTACCGGCGACGCGCTCGTCGAGGAGGAGGTCGAAGCTGACGGCCCGATGGTCCGGGTGGCGCGATGGCTCGAGCAAAGGCTTAGGGGACGGTAAAGCGTTGGGGTGGCCTAGCCCGTTTCACGCACGAGGTTTAATAAAACCTCGAAACCCCTCAAGGTCATTGGGGCGGGTGTATCGGTGAATCATGCGATGGCAGCTTGCGCACAACACCGCAAAGTCCCGCTGCGGGTCCATTTGCACCACTTGATTTTTGAGTTGTGAGATGGGCGTTAGGTGATGAGCTTCGATGTAGCCCCTACCCAACTCCCCATAAGTCTCTTCGTAGTCGAAGTTGCAGGCCTCGCATTTATAACCTTTGAGATCTTTGACCTTTTTCGTGAGTCTTTGGTTGCGTTCAACTCTCGAGTGCAGGCGTACTCTCCGCAAATCTTCAAAGTCTAAAGAAGGTTCGTCGCCCTCTGGCGCTATAGCTAACGTTGAAGTATCACTATAAGTAAGGGCATCGTAAAGACTTAGCATCGCCCTCAAGTCTTCGATGAGCTCTCCTTCGGTTGGGAGCTCGCCAGCTTTATAGAACTTCGCCCGAATGTTTCCAGCTTCATAGTCAGGAGAAAGGCTGGAGCCTGGAGCCGGATGCAACTCAATCTTCTCAAGAGGGAATCTCTTAGCGGTTGCGTCCAGCTGTGCTCTAAAGTCGGTTGCACGAATATGTAACGCTTCTCGCGCCCCGGTTTTGTACTGTTCCCTAACCGTTGTCACTCCTTGATTCAAACTTAAATAAACGCCAGTAAAGTCTTCGCGAAACAGATAAACGGGGTAATACCCTCGCTGGACTGTAGTTGTAACGAGTGTGTCTAGAACCGCAACCCAGGGTGAGCGTGCCCAATTACCCTGTCCTGGGCTCCCAATGAACCGGTAGCGATCATCTGGGTTGCTACATCGAGCTTCAAGTTTCTTCGGGAGTTCCCGTCTAATGAGATTGGCTAATGAATTACCTGCAAGTGGCTGGAGTGCAGCAATGGGATATTCATTAATGATGAGTTGCAGGTCGTCATTTATAGCCATGGCATACGTTAGCCCGGCTTATCCGCTCACCGCAAAATTTTCGCCGTATTACTAGCGGCCCAAAAACTGCTTTGAGCTCATCATCTGTTAGGTGGTCGAGTACATGCGGCGCGTCAGCTCGAGCAAAGGTTGCGTGCGCGGGGCAACTCGGGTTAGGTTCAGGGAACAAAAAAAGACCGCGCGAACGCGGCCTCATCCTTCGACAAGATGATGTTAGCGCGCGGTCGGAAAAGAGGCAAGTGTGCGCGCTTACATGCGGGCGGTTGACGATGCCGCCGACGTTACTCGAATCGTTACCGAAAAGCTAGAACATTTGTTGTCTCCGACGACCCTTCTCATCTTCCGGGCGCTTCATCAGGTCGCTGTCGAAGCGGCGGCGGCGCGGGGCTACGCTCCCGGCGTGTCGGAGGTCGAGCTCTTTTGTCCGGTCGAAGCGGTCGCGCTTGCTCTCGGTGTCCATCGGGCGACGGTCTACAGGGCGCTCCCTGAGCTGCGCGCTGCGGGGCTGTTAGACGTGCGCGGTCACTTCTGT
>MWVZ01000082.1_pt1 | contig 11186 bp, 9 predicted proteins | sample 1047221 | NCBI WGS metagenome assembly MWVZ01 (sample SAMN06349980, study PRJNA376086) | soil metagenome | isolation source: MS6-5 sample Antarctic (ecotone) soil | place: Antarctica | collected 2015-01-13
ACCTATTGCCTCCAAAAAAATGGTGGCAAAAAAAATATCATGGGGTGTTAGTCTTGGTTTAAGGCCTGTTACCCGGATTAGTTATAAAATTGAAGAAAATAAAAGGCTCACCGGTATTGATAGTTTAAATACTACGTATGAGGGTACAGGTGGCATTAGCCAGGCATCCCTTAGCACAGGTATTAAAATTAAAAACTTTAGTGTAGGCATAACCGGTGGCTATAGCTTCGGGAATAAGGATTACAGTACCCGGCTTAACTTTATTAATGATTCCGTTCTTTATTATAAATCCAATACGGAAACAAAAGCAACCTTTAATGGGGGGTTTTTTAGCGCCGGGATGTTGTATGATATTAAAACGAAAACAGGGATCCTTCGCCTGGGTGCATATGCTACATTACAGCAGAAGTTAAAGGCACAGCAAAGTACCATTAACCAAACTTTTATTTCTGATGGCGATCAGGGGATATTTAGTATAGATACAGTAGATTTTCAGCCAGAAGTAAGCGGCACTATAGTTTATCCTGCAACCTATTCATTCGGTTTTACACACACAGCAAAAAATTGGCTTTATGGAGCTGACATTGAATTAACAAATTGGGACAATTATCGTTTTTACGGTTTAAAAGAGAATGTAAAAAATACATGGAAAGTGAAGACAGGAGTTCAGTATTATCCTTATAAAGACGCTGCCTCAAGGAAGTATATTAATTTGATACAATACAGGGCTGGAGCTTATTTCGGGCCTGATCTTGTAACTATTGACAACAATAAACGATCTGAAGCAGGCATTACTTTTGGTGCTGGTTTGCCACTTACTACACAGCGTTTTGATTTTGCCGTTCTGAACGCAGGTGTTGAATTTGCTTCAAGAGGGAATAAGCAAAGTAAAAGCGTGAGAGAAAGTATAATTCGTTTTACCATTGGTTTTTCTATTAATGCAACCTGGTTCCAGAAAAGAAAATACGATTAATGAATTATTACTGATGAGCATAACGGAATCATATAAATTATTTTTTGCAGCCACATTAACCGGCTGCATTTTTTTGTGTGCCTGTGAGAACAATGAAACTCTGGTGAATCAAATCAATAAAAAGAGGAACCTCAGCGTTGAGGAAGCGAGGAGCGTTGTTATAAATTATACATTAGGAGGCAGGATAAAAACGATTTTAAAAGCTCCGCTTATGCTGCGGGTGCAGGATACAGTTGTTTACGTTGAATTTCCTAAAACGGTAAGAGCAGTTTTTTATAATGAGGATGGTGTTGCAGAAAGTAAACTTGATGCGCAATATGGAAAGTATAAAGAGAATGAAAGCATTATCTATTTAAGAGACAGTGTTGTAGTAATTAATTTTGCAAAAGGCGATACGCTTTATTCTGATGAATTATATTGGGACCGGAACAGGAAGGGTGCTGAGTTTTACACGGATAAGCCAGTGCGCATACGAACAAAAACACAAGTGATAAATGGTATGGGGATGGAAGCCCCACAGGATTTCAAAGATTATTACATCAAACAGGTTACTGGCGTTGTTACAGTGCCTTCATCAAACTTTCCACGCTAAAACGTTCCATTTTTAAAAGGCTTTCCCGCAATTCTTGTATTACCTTCGGTAAGTAAATTTTATATAATGGAATACAGGCGGTTGGGCAGATCCGGGTTACAATTAAGCGTTTTATCGTTTGGTAGCTGGATTAGTTTTAGCAAACAAATCAATGATAAGGTTGCTGAAGAATTAATGGGAATTGCATATGATAAAGGCATAAACTTCTTTGATAACGCTGAAGTATATGCGCTGGGAGAAAGCGAGAAGATGATGGGCAGGATTTTGAAAAAGAAAAAATGGGACCGTACTTCCTTTTGCATTTCTTCAAAAGCTTATTTTGGGTGGCGTGGGAAAGAGAATAAACCCAATCAGACAGGTAACAGCAGAAAACATCTTGTAGAAGCATGCAATGAGGCCTTGTGCCGGTTACAACTTGATTATCTTGACCTATATTATTGTCACCGTGCGGATAAAGATACGCCTGTAGAGGAAACTGTTTGGGCAATGAATCATCTGATACAGCAAGGCAAAGTATTATACTGGGGAACCAGTGAGTGGTCAGGTGTTGAGATCATGGAAGCTCACAGGATTGCAAAGCAGTATAACCTTATCGGCCCCACTATGGAACAGCCGCAATACAATTTATTTGAACGAACAAAAGTAGAAGAAGAGTTTTCAGAGATTTATAAAAATGTAGGGTTGGGAACAACCATATGGAGCCCATTAGCTACTGGATTATTGAGCGGAAAATACAATAATGGAATTCCAAAAGGGAGCCGTTTAGGATTGAACGGATTTGAATGGCTGAAGGACAAATGGGTAACAGGCGATAAAATTAATAAAGTAAAAAAACTGGCAGTACTTTCAACGAAGCTGGGAATACCAACTGCAGTCTTAAGCATTGCATGGTGCATAAAAAATCCAAATGTAACAACTGCAATTCTTGGTGCTACAAAAAAACAGCAGCTTTTAGAGAATTTGAAAGCACTGGAGGCTGTTGAACTTCTTACACCTGAAATTTTAGAAAAGATTGATAAGATCATGCAGAATAAACCAGCAATATAGGATGGTTAAAGTATACGGCATCCCAAATTGTGATTCAGTGAAAAAATCTTTGTTATGGCTGAAAAAACACAACATACCATTCCATTTTCATAATTTAAAGACAGATGGAATCAGTGCAGAAAAATTAAGGCAGTGGGTAAACAAAGCGGGAATGGAAATTGTATTAAATAAAAAAAGCACTGCCTGGCGTAATTTAAATGAAATGGAAAAGTCAGGTGCGGGTTCACAATCCGGTGCAATAAAAATGATGCAGGAACAAACTAATATGATAAAAAGGCCGGTGATAGAAAACAAAAATCAACTGGTTGTAGGATTTAACGAAGAAATTTTTTTGAAATTTTTGAATGTTTATGGCTAAGTTTATTGCCAATCCGGATCCAGGCATTCAGTGATGTTGTTCAGTAATATAAAAATAAATCAATAAAAATTAAAACATGAAAAGAAACGCAACTGCCGTTTGGAACGGCACAGGTAAAGAAGGAAAGGGTGTAATAACAACACAAAGCAAAACTTTGGATAATACCCAGTTTTCATATCTCAGCAGATTTGAAAGTGGCGTTGGTACAAATCCGGATGAACTGGTTGCCGCAGCTCATGCTGGTTGCTTTAGTATGAAGCTCGCCTTTGTATTAAATGCCGCAGGGTTCACCCCTGAAAAGATTGAGACAATCTGTGAAATAACATTAGGAGATGGCGCCATCACGGAATCGAATTTAAAAGTAAAAGCTGTTATTCCGGGTATTTCTCAGGAACAATTTGATACGGCTGTGGATAATGCCAAAGAAAATTGCGTGATATCGAAATTGTTGAATACAAATATTACCCACGAAGCCGCGTTGGGTTAAATACAACAAGAGATGAATTGTAGATAAACAATTTACAGTTCATCTTTGTTACATGTAAACATACATTTCTGGTATCTCTTAATAAATAATTTTCTAAATGTCTTTCAAAAACAAAACCGTTTTGATTACCGGTGCATCGCGGGGCATTGGAAAAGCAATTGCATTAAGGCTTGCAAAAGATGGTGCAAATATTATTGTTGCTGCGAAGTCAACTGAAGAAAATCCAAAGCTCGGCGGAACGATCTATTCTGCTGCTGAAGAAATTGTAGCCGCTGGAGGAAAAGCTCTTCCAATACAATGCGATATACGTGATGAAGAACAGGTGAACTATGTGATTCAAAAAGGGGTTGAAATGTTTGGAGGAATTGATATCCTGGTTAACAACGCATCGGCCATTTCCCTTTCTCCCACAGAATCTACAGAATCAAAACGTTTTGATCTTATGTTTGATGTAAATGTAAGAGGAACATTTTTTGTAAGTAAGGCATGCATTCCTTATCTAAAAAAAGGGAACAATCCACATATCCTAAACCTTTCTCCCCCACTTAATCTTGATATGAAGTGGTTTAAAAATCACCTGGCATATACGCTAAGTAAGTACAATATGACCATGATTGCCCTCGGCCTTGCTGCTGAATTAAAAAAATATAATATTGCTGCAAATACTCTTTGGCCCCAGACAACGATTGCAACAGCAGCCGTTCAGAATTTATTAGGCGGTGAATCATTAATAAAAATGAGCCGTATGCCGGAAATCATTGCTGATGCTGCATATATCATACTTTCAAAGCCTTCATTAGAATGTACCGGTAATACTTTTATTGATGAAGCTGTTCTTGAAAGTCATGGTATTACAGATTTGGATAAATATGCAGTTGTGCCGGGAGCAAAATTGTATAAGGACTTGTTCTTATAGGTGATTATTGAAATGCATATTTTCTCTTTTGATTTTTTGAAATCTATTACCTTATCATTTCTATCGGAGTAATTTTCTCTAATAAATACTTATAAATGAATTTAGTTTTTAGATTCTGAAAATGCGCTTGTTTATTTCCCCCCCAGCCATGCCTTCCACCGCTGTATATCATAAATTCGAAATCTTTTTTCTTTTCCTGCAGGTTGCTGATTAACTGGATGCTGTTCTGCATATGTACGTTTTCATCTATCACTCCATGAACGATCTGTAACATGCCTTTATATTTATCTGTATGCGTTAAAACAGAACTGCTTTTATAACCTTCTGGGTTATCGGTTGTTGTTCCCATAAAACGTTCTGTGTAATGCGTATCGTAAAGTGACCAGTCAACAACACTTCCACCAGCCATGCCATGTGTAAAAACATCTGCTCCATAGGTCAGAGCGTATGCACTCATATAACCGCCATAGCTAAAGCCGGTGATACCAATTTTTGTCGGGTCTGCATTTCCGTTAGTTATAAGCCATTTCACCATGGTGCTATAATCTTTTGTTTCCCAATAACCGAGGTTGTGGTACAGGTTATTTACGCCCTCTTTTCCAAAATGCCCGCTTGCCCTGTGATCCATGGTAACCTGTATCAATCCTTCTTTTGCGTACCATTGCTGGGTTCCCACAAGGGTCCATGTATCCATAACCCCTGTAGCATTGGGGCCACCATATATAGAAATCAGTACGGGATATTTTTTATTCCTGTCCATTTTCAAAGGCCACGTAACCTTCATTGGCAGGTCATATAATTGATCATCACTTTTCACACGAAGAAGTTCTGTTTTTGCAATTTCATGATTATTAAATTCCGTTCCTTTACTATCAGCAAGTTCTTTTATGATCTTTCCATTATTATCTAGCAGTGCCATTTTGCCTGGTGTACCGGCATTACTATACGACGTAATAAAATAAGAAGCATCAGGTGAAAGATTAATAGTTGTATGGCTGTAATCGCCAAAAGTGAGGCGCTTACCTTTTTTGCCATCCAGGCCTATTTTGTAAAGATCCTGCCTTGCTGAGTTTTCCTGGCGTGCAGTAAAATATACCATCTTCTTTTTTTCATCTATATGTTTAATACCTGTAACTGAGAATTTACCATGGGTAACGGGATTAAGTAGATTGCCCTTCATATCATAATGGTACATGTGTTTCCAACCCGATGCATCGTTTAGTAAAACAAAGCCATTACCATTTTTTAAAAATGTAATGCGCTCACCGTCATCATCAAGGTCAATCCATGTTTTCTGCTGTTCTGTATAGAAGGGAGATTTGGAACCATTCGCAGGGTTTACATTCCATATCTTAAGTATATTCTGTTTGCGGTTCATCCATTGTACAAGAAGGCCACTTCCATCAGGCAACCAGTATGGCAATCCAAAATACTGATCGTCTTTATCATCAAAATCACTCCAGGTTATTTTGCCTCCATCGGGCATTACAATCCCAACTTTCACCTCAGGATTTTTGTCGCCAACTTTTGGATAACGAACAGTTTCAAGATAACCATGCTGGCCATTGGCATCCGTTATTGTATAAAGAGGAACATTTGTATCATCAGAGCGGAAGAAAGCTATTTTTTTACTATCAGGGCTCCACCAAAAAGCACGGTTCAGGGATTTGCGCCCTAAAATTTCTTCCATATATACCCAACTGGCATACCCATTTAAAATAACATCACTGCCATCATTGGTAAGTTTTGTTTCTTTTTTTGAAAGTATGTTAACAGAATAAAGATCATTATTCTTAGTGAAGGCAACATAATTGCCATCAGGGCTCATGGTTGGATTTATTTCTTTGTCTTTATCGGAAGTAAGCTGTATTTCATCATTACCGATCTTTATAAACAAGTCATTGCTTTTTTGGTATACAGATGGTTTTGGGGAAGATGTTGGCACTGGTGCCTCTTGTATGGTTTCCTTTCCTGTTTTAGCATCTACTACCCAGGTCTTACCATCCCTGATCATAAGGAAGTGGGTATTATCTATCCACGAAGTAATGATGGGAAGAGGTTTAATAATTCCTTTGAGGTTATTTTTAAAATAAAAGTCTGCAGGGAGTGATTTAACCTGGGCAAGTGAATTATAAATACTGCAGGAGAGTATAAAGAATAAAAAATATTTTTTTAGAGCATAAAACATAGTGTGCATATTAAATTAAAAAATTACAATATAGTTTTTTTGTGTGAGGCAGGGTATGCAGATTGATGAATGGAAATGTGCAGTCATCATTTCTCAAACTTCCTGTAATTTCAATCTGTTTTCTCCGGTCGCATCATAGGAAAAAGAAGTACATCCTGTATGCTCTGCTGGTTTGTTAATAACATGCATAACCGGTCAATCCCAAAGCCAATACCACTGGTTGGGGGCATACCATACTCCAATGACCTTAAGAAATCATGATCAATAAACATGGCTTCATCATCTCCGCGTTCCATAAGTTTTACCTGCTCTTCAAATCGTTCTTTTTGCTCGATAGGGTCATTTAATTCACTGTAGGCATTTGCAATTTCTTTACCATTTATTATCAATTCAAAACGTTCAACCAGGCCTGGCTTACTTCGGTGCTTCTTTGTGAGAGGGCTCATTTCTACCGGATAATCTGTGATGAAAGTTGGCTGCACATAATGGCTTTCACATTTGTTTCCAAAGATTTCATCAATCAGTTTCCCTTTCCCCCATTTCATATCAGCATGTATGCCTAACTGTTGGCATACATTCCTGATTCCTTCTTCATCAAGGTTGCTGATGTCATGGCCTGTAAGTTCTTTAATGGAATCATACATGCTTATTCGCTTGTATGGAGCTTTAAAACTTATTTCATGTTCTCCTGCCGTAACTGTTGCAATTCCATTTACTGAAAGTGCTGCTGTTTCAAGAAGTTGTTCTGTCGTTTCCATCATCCATTCATAATCCTTGTACGCAGTATAAAACTCAAGTACAGTAAATTCAGGGTTATGGGTACGGTCCATTCCTTCATTCCGGAAGTTCCTGCTGAATTCATAAACCCATTCAAAGCCTCCAACAATAAGCCTTTTAAGGTACAGTTCATTTGCGATCCGCATATACATCGGTACATCAAGGGCATTATGATGCGTTTTAAAAGGACGTGCCGCGGCACCACCCGGAATACTCTGTAACACAGGTGTATCAACTTCCAAAGCACCACGCTCATTCAAAAACGCTCTGATCGCATTAATTAATTTTGTTCGTTTTATAAAAATTTCTTTCACACCTGGGTTTACGATAAGATCGGCATAACGCTGCCGGTACCGAAATTCAGGATCCGTAACTTCATCAAACGATTCTCCATCTTTCTCCTTTACAATAGGCAATGGCCTCAGCGATTTTGTAAGAATGGTAAATTCTTTAACATGAACGGATGTTTCTCCTGTCTTAGTTGTAAATACATATCCCTTTATGCCAATGATATCGCCAATATCAATTAATCTTTTCCATACAACCTGGTACATTGATTTATCATCTCCGGGGCAAATGTCATCCTGCTTTATATAGAATTGAATTTTTCCTGTTGCATCCTGGAGTACTGCAAAATTGGCCTTCCCCATATCACGAACACTCATGATCCTTCCCGCAAGGCATACATCAATAGGTTTATTAGTTGACTCGTCAATAAATTTCCCCGGGTTATCTTTCCAGCCTGATTTAATTTCCTCCGTATGATGGGTTACCGGGTATAATGCTGCGGGGTATGCATCAATACCAAGTTTTGTCAATTCAACAAGTTTTTCCCGTCGTATTTTTTCCTGTTCTGATAAATGGTGTGTACTCATAATCAATTTGCTCATGTTTGGGCAGCAAAGGTAAATCTTGTATGACTTGCTGCAAAGCTGAAAGCCATTTAATTACAATTGTATTTAACAATCGCCGGTTTTAAGTTGGCAGTATAGTTGCATAACGATATAAAACCCTTATTGTATGAAAAAAATATGTTTACTCCTCATAACCATTATCAGTCTTTCTTCGTGTGAAGTTCTTCAGCAAATACCAGGTGCAACGGGTACAACCGGAGGGATAACCCAGTATGAGGCTGCGCAGGGAATTAAAGAAGCACTTGGGCAGGGGCTTGGCAAGGCAGTTTCTCAACTAAATTATTCTGATGGTTTTTTTAAAAGTGCTTATAAAATATTCTTACCTCCTGAAGCCCAAAAGATCGAGAATACATTGCGAAATATCGGCCTTGACAATATGGTTGATAAAGCGATCTTATCCATAAACCGCGGTGCAGAAGATGCAGCAGGTTTTGCAACTCCTATTTTCATTGATGCTATAAAAAGTATGACATTAAATGATGCCATAAATCTTGTCAGGGGTGGAGATACGAGCGCAACACATTTTTTTCGTGAAAAAACAACTGCTAAATTAATAGCTGCCTGCTGTTTCAAGAAGTTGTTCTGTCGTTTCCATCATCCATTCATAATCCTTGTATGCAGTATAGAACTCAAGAACAGTAAATTCAGGGTTATGGGTTCGGTCCATTCCTTCATTCCGGAAGTTCCTGCTGAATTCATAAACCCATTCAAAGCCTCCAACAATAAGCCTTTTAAGGTACAGTTCATTTGCGATCCGCATATACATCGGTACATCAAGGGCATTATGATGCGTTTTAAAAGGACGTGCCGCGGCACCACCCGGAATACTCTGTAACACAGGTGTATCAACTTCCAAAGCACCACGCTCATTCAAAAACGCTCTGATCGCATTAATTAATTTTGTTCGTTTTATAAAAATTTCTTTCACACCTGGGTTTACGATAAGATCGGCATAACGCTGCCGGTACCGAAATTCAGGATCCGTAACTTCATCAAACGATTCTCCATCTTTCTCCTTTACAATAGGCAATGGCCTCAGCGATTTTGTAAGAATGGTAAATTCTTTAACATGAACGGATGTTTCTCCTGTCTTAGTTGTAAATACATATCCCTTTATGCCAATGATATCGCCAATATCAATTAATCTTTTCCATACAACCTGGTACATTGATTTATCATCTCCGGGGCAAATGTCATCCTGCTTTATATAGAATTGAATTTTTCCTGTTGCATCCTGGAGTACTGCAAAATTGGCCTTCCCCATATCACGAACACTCATGATCCTTCCCGCAAGGCATACATCAATAGGTTTATTAGTTGACTCGTCAATAAATTTCCCCGGGTTATCTTTCCAGCCTGATTTAATTTCCTCCGTATGATGGGTTACCGGGTATAATGCTGCGGGGTATGCATCAATACCAAGTTTTGTCAATTCAACAAGTTTTTCCCGTCGTATTTTTTCCTGTTCTGATAAATGGTGTGTACTCATAATCAATTTGCTCATGTTTGGGCAGCAAAGGTAAATCTTGTATGACTTGCTGCAAAGCTGAAAGCCATTTAATTACAATTGTATTTAACAATCGCCGGTTTTAAGTTGGCAGTATAGTTGCATAACGATATAAAACCCTTATTGTATGAAAAAAATATGTTTACTCCTCATAACCATTATCAGTCTTTCTTCGTGTGAAGTTCTTCAGCAAATACCAGGTGCAACGGGTACAACCGGAGGGATAACCCAGTATGAGGCTGCGCAGGGAATTAAAGAAGCACTTGGGCAGGGGCTTGGCAAGGCAGTTTCTCAACTAAATTATTCTGATGGTTTTTTTAAAAGTGCTTATAAAATATTCTTACCTCCTGAAGCCCAAAAGATCGAGAATACATTGCGAAATATCGGCCTTGACAATATGGTTGATAAAGCGATCTTATCCATAAACCGCGGTGCAGAAGATGCAGCAGGTTTTGCAACTCCTATTTTCATTGATGCTATAAAAAGTATGACATTAAATGATGCCATAAATCTTGTCAGGGGTGGAGATACGAGCGCAACACATTTTTTTCGTGAAAAAACAACTGCTAAATTAATAGCTGCCTTCCGGCCTGTAATTCAATCTTCTTTAGATAAAGTGGATGCAACAAAATATTATGGCGATATGATCTCGAGATATAATAGTTTCCCTACCACATTTAATAAACTTAATCCAGATCTTACAGGTTATGTAACATTACGTGCAACTGATGCATTATTTAATCTGATTGCAAAAGAAGAAAAAAATATAAGGGAAAATCCTGGAGCAAGAACTACGGATATTTTGAAAAAAGTTTTTGGTGGGTTGTATAAATAAATTTAACAGGTAGCAGGAAATGGGACAATGTAATTATTGTTCCATTTTTTAATTTAATTATGTATGCGATTTCACTTTTGCAGCCATGGGCATCATTAGTTATTATGGGTGCAAAGAAAATTGAAACAAGGTCGTGGTCTACACGGCATCGCGGATGCATTTTAATTCATGCAAGCCAGGGCAAGGCAGGTGAGATCTTTGCAGAAGACCCTCCTTTTAAAAAGTATATCCAGGATTTTAAAGCCTTACCGTTCGGAGCCATTATAGGGTCAGTAACTATTGATAAAATACTTAGAGTTGAAGACTTTGATATGCCAGATGCTGCGATGGAAGCATTGACCATGGAAGAAAAAGCATTTGGTGATTATACAACCGGCCGGTATGGCTGGGTGCTAACTGATCCTGTTCCATTTAAAAATCCAATCCCTGCCAGGGGAATGCCCGGGTTATGGAAGTGTCTTTTAGACCTATAGGGTTTCTAAACTTCCAGGTCTAAGGTTATGAAAAAATAGAAATAAATTTTACTATTTTACGGGTCTAATCAGGGCTTTTAAACTGAATTTTTATGGATATCAATCAGTCACAGCAGGCT
>MWVZ01000083.1_pt1 | contig 11181 bp, 15 predicted proteins | sample 1047221 | NCBI WGS metagenome assembly MWVZ01 (sample SAMN06349980, study PRJNA376086) | soil metagenome | isolation source: MS6-5 sample Antarctic (ecotone) soil | place: Antarctica | collected 2015-01-13
TCCTAAATTCCAAGTCGGTTTGCCCCTTTTTGAGTAAATGAATCAGGGCAGAGCCTTGAGCGTGAATCAGACGCAAAGCAAACGCCGCATCTTCATCATCGCTTTCATCTGTAATCCGGTCTATTTTGTCGGCGATTAAATCTAAAGTTTCCTGCACATCTGCTATTCGTTGTTCGTCTTCACTCATTATTATTTGCTCCGTTTATTTTGGTTTTTATTAAATCGTCCAATTCGGCTTTTTTCTCGTTTGTCGTCAATCGGTTGTTATCAAAACCGAATTTCATAAGCAGTAACCGACCGTTAATATCGGCGTGAACTTCACGAGCTTGTTGCAGAATTCCGGCAATCCGGTCAACTTCCATAGCGGAGTTGGTCAAATCGAATTCCAACGCCTTTTGTGTTTCGACATCTACCAGCCTTTGAGCTTGTAAGGTCGAAATTTCGGCTTTTATCGTCTGGATGCGGTCAAAGTGTTCACGGTCTAGGATGTCGGCTTTTTGAGCCTGTAACATCCGCAACAAATCAAAAGAACCTTCACCAGCAAGGCAACTTTCAATCTGTTTATTTATTTTTTCCAAGTCGTAACTCATAAGTTTTAGACGGCGGCTTGCTCGGTCTTTGAGTTCGGTCAAACCGCCGTTTTTTAGCTTGCTCACTCTGTAATACAAGCCAAAAGTTTTGTCGTTTGATGTTGACAGAACGACAAAAATTAAAATTGTAAAGCGGCACTGGACAATGAAGGTTTTCATTAGACCTATAAAACCAATGCCGCCGGAGAAGACAAACTCTCAACAACAATAAGCTGCTGGATTATCGTCGGAGCGTCCGTCTATTTGATTATCGCATCTATCGTTTTAAGAAACAAGGTAAAATGTTGCGAACAAAGAAGTTACACCAAATCCTGTTATATGTGTCAACGGTTTTAGTAAGTATTGAAGAAAGGAAAATAGCTTATGATAATAGTTATTATGGAAAGTTATTCTCGATTCAAACCTTAATTTAAGTTCGGTTTCCCGATGCTTCGCTTCGCTCAGAAGAAGCGTCGGAGCGCGATGCAAGGTTTAGATTGTCGGTTGAAATTAAAACCCGTCCGATAATGGCTAGAACTTCGCACCCGCCAAAGTCTGAAATGTCGCTTTTGGGTAAAGTTCACGCAGTTGTTTCGTCCGATACTTCCAAGCATCGTAAAATAAATCGTCCAATTCTTTTTTGTAGTCGGTTAAAGTTGTAATTCCGAGTTTGATACGCCAGAACCAACTCAATTTTCGCTTTTTCGGCGGAGCGTGTGAATAATTCGCCAGATTGAACAAAGCGTTCAGGACAATTAGACAGGATGTATGAACATACTGTATGCCCTGAGCTTTGTGCATTTCAATCACGGTAAAAACGAGTTTAAGAGCCTTCCGAGCCATTACAGCCGGAGCATAACGACGCACTGCTTTTGCAATTTTCCGGCAGCTTCCCAAAACTTCAAAGAAACGATTTACTTTCTCATTTTCGGCGATGTCCGACAGATGCGCCGTTGGTATGTGTTGCCACGTCTGAGGCTTGCAAACATACTTGCAAAGCTCGAAAACGACCTTTTTATCGTTAATCTGCTTATGATTATTATTCGGGTTGACTTCGTGAGAAACGATTTGCTTCAAAAAAACATTGGCTAATCCGTTCGCAGTCGGACACTTCCAAACAATGCCGAACCGCGCAACAGAAATTTCTAAAGCCTTTGTCCATTCCTGTTTTAATTTCAGATGCGAGATAAAGCCAGCGTCAGCGAGTAAGTTAATATGAACGTGATACGGATTTTTCCGCAAATCATTGATAGTAAATTCAACGGTCTTAATCGCACCTTTGACGACCGACTTAAAATAGGTTGAATGCCGGTAAAGATGCCGGAAAGCATATTGACAAATTTCTAATTGAGTATCTAACGAGTAGTGAGAAAAAGAATCGTCGGGCATCGTCAGAACGATAAAAAGCCGCTTATGTTTCGGCAGGTTATCAAAGACATATTCGGCAATCGGTCTATTTTTTCGGGCTGGACGAGCAACACACTGATTACAAAAAACCGAGCCACAATTCCAAATGCCGCCGATGCCGGTTGCCGATGTGCCGTTTCGATTCGTGAACATATCCTTACCAAAGAACACATTCTTATCCGAGTTACACAATCTTATTCGTTCGGCAATCGCAGGCGCGACGCGAGAGCAAGCAAGGTCTAGCTTGTCGGCAATTAGTCGTGAATTAAATTGTTTTCCTATTATCGTCAAATCAATTCCTTGTGTTGGAAATGATTGACATTAACGAAGTAATCTGAGTAGAATTAAGTCGGAGCAAACACTTACCAAGTTCAAGTTGGTAAAAAGTTTTGTAAAGGCATTGAAGAACTGGTAATTCTTCGATGCTTTTCCATTTTGGTTTTCAAAAATATCTGAACTAAGAGTAAAGCCCACAAACAAAGGCTGTCAAGCAAAAAGTAAATCTTTTTTTCTCAATAATTTAACAAACAAAATTTAATCGAATTAAAGGCAAGAATTAAAACCGTAGCTAAGGTAAAGAGTTGAAAGCCGGTTACGGTCTCACTTTTTATGCCGAATTTCGACTATCACGAAAAGCAATAAATCCGTAGATAAAATAAACGATTGAGTAATCAAGTTGACTCTTTCATTCTCCGCTTCATTTCTTCTTTACGGTCTTTTTCCAATTTCGCTTCTTTCTTTTCAGCTTTTTTCAGAGCTTCATACTCTTTACATTCGCCGGTTTTCTTCACGTCTGGAAACTCGATGTCTGTCTTTCCACGCTTGGAAATATATTCAACAATTTTCACCCAATCAATCAACCCAGCAGAATCAAGAAATATATTGCTAAATTCCTTGACCATATTGTTAATTTTTCCGTCGAAAGTCTGCTTAAATTCTGCGTCTCGTTCCTGCGCTTCTTCTTCAATCGGCTTGATAATTTCCCGGTAAAGGTCAGCATCACCAGAAACAAATTCCCAAAAATCTTGACCGGCGAACTTGTAATAACTTTTTTCTTCGTCAGTTTTATTTTCCTTGAAAGGATTTGCATCTTTGCCATAGATACAGCCATTAACCGCGATGACTTCCTTTTCTATTCCTTCTTTCCGCAAGTATTCTCTAGCCGCTTTGAAATTGTCTTTCATCCGGTTTATTTGGTCACTATTCGCCCAATTTATGCCCGATTTGATACCGACAATATAATACTTATCATCACGCTCAAACTCTAAATCTACGCTTGGCAGTTCCGACTTAAAACCGCCGTAAAGTTGCCCGGAAACATAAACCGCAAAGCCTTCGAGCTTGTTCCCGAACATCGTTTCTTCCTGCGAAAACATAAAGGAATCAACGACGCTCCGAACCAATTCGTCAGGCGAAGAAATGTTTTTTGCTTTGAGTAAATACGGATTTTTGCGGCTGAGAATATATTTCAAACTCATATTGCATCGCAGATACATCAATCGTTCGTGATAAAAAGGCGTAACGACTTTTTCAGCGAGGAATTTATAATAATCTTCGTAAACATTTTTCGGGTCTTTGGTCATATTAACTTTGGTTGAACCGGACGAGATTTCAAACCTTCGATTCTGTCAGACGCAATTTTACAGTAGTCTTCGTTTAACTCAATTCCGACGTAATTACGGCTTGATTGTTTGGCAACTACACAGGTAGTGCCTGAGCCTGAAAAAGGGTCTAAAACCACGTCTCCGGCTTCGGAAAAGAGCTTTATAAACCAAGTCGGCAGAGATTCGGGAAACGCCGCGCTATGGTTTCTATTACTGCATTCAGACGCGAGATGTAATACATTCGTCGGATAAGCCATTTCACGACCGACCCATTTTGAAATATCTTTCCCGAATCCGCTTCCGACCTGCGAATTAAACCTTTTACTATCGTTTTCGCTCAAATTCTTTAGTCTCTTTTCCGCCCAATCGCCCATTGGAACCATCACGTCATCTTGAAACATTTTGAACTTTTTTTGATTGTTGAATTGCAAGCATCTTTCCCAAGAATCCCGAAAACGATTTGACCATTTTCCCGGCGTAGTATTCCGTTTGTGCCAAAGATACTCTTCCGTCCATAACCAACCCTGCTTTTTTAGAGCAAGTATCAATTCCAAGACGTAAGTATGTCGTTCGCCGTCCAGAACCTTTTCTTTGATATTCAAAATAAAAGTTCCGTCATCGGTCAAGACCCGTTTCAGTTCCGCCGCAATCGGTAGAAACCATTCGACATATTTATCAGGATGAACACCACCATAAGTTTTCTTTCTTTGGTCAGCATACGGCGGCGACGTAACAATTAAATTCACAGACTTGTCCGGCATTTGCGGCAAAACTTCTAAAGAGTTCCCGCAGACAATCCGATTCAAAAAAGAAAATTCTTCCGTCTCACTTGTTTTTAATTCAGTAGCAGTTTTTGGCAAGATTAACGCTCCAATTGTGATTTTTTAATAAATTCCTGTAAGTCCGCTTCCGTGACAAAATTATGATTTTGTTTTCCTTTCGTCGCTTTTAATTTCCCGTCAATAATATAATCATTTACCGACTTCCGGGAAACATTTAGACGTTCGGCGACTTGAACAGAAGAAAGCAAAGTTTCGTTATCAGACGAACCTTGCACGATGTCTAAAGCTGAATTTCTCCAGCCCATATCTTGTTTGAACGATTCTTTTGTTCCTTCGTCAAGTTCCGGGATTTTGTATTCTACCGTCTTTTCCGTCTTTACCTTACCCGATTCACCTTTGACGGATTCAGGCGCGGCAACCGGCTTGCGTCGTCTCGCATTTGGCTCATAAACGAGCAAATCGCCGACTTCACACATAAGTTTTTCACAAAGCAGTTGCAACGTCTCGACCGAAAAACGGGTTACGTCATCATTCCACAGATTGACGGCGACCGTTGGCGCGACATTAAGCCGTTTCATCAAACCGTATGAACTTGTTATGCCCTGCTTTTCGGCAAGTTCCCGAACCTTTGATTTAATTTTCGATTCGTTTTTTGGATTTTCTTTACTCATAAATTACAAGATACTAAATTTTTATAAGTAATACAAGAAAAAAAGTAAATCAAATTTAGTAGCTCAAAAATAATTCATTATCTATAAAATAATCCTTTACATTGTAGTAGTTTTAATGTAGTATTTATCTTGTAGTAAGGAATTACGAAAGGAGCAAAAAAAAAATGTTTATCTTAAATAGCTTGAATCAACTTGAAAAAGCCGCAACCAAAGCACGAACCGTTAAACCAATCGTTAGAATTATTAAGTTCGGCGTGTATTCCGTGCAAGGCTCAAAAGGCAATTTTTATACTGTAAAATGTGAAAAAGTCGGCAATGACAAAATAGTTACCTGCGAATGTGTCGGCGCGGAACGTGGTCTTGTCTGTTTTCATTCGTGTTCGGCTTTAGAACTTCATTGCACACTCGCAAAACATAAAGCGACCGCCAGAGCCTAGACACGAAAAAAAAGCCGTCTGGAACGCTCCAGACGGCAACAAATGATTATCAAAGGAGAATTTACAATGGAAGATTGGAACGAAGAATTTTTGAGCTACGAAGTCGAAAAAGAATTAGCGAAGCATAATGCCGAGCGGGAAAAGTGGAATTTAGAACCATCCGCGACCGCGACCGGCACAAGTTCAGTCTGGAGAATTTTGTTAGGTTTGATAATCGGCTTAATCATTCTGATAATGGTTTGCCTTTTACTGATTAAGTAGCAACTTGCAAAGTCTTAATTCGTTTGTTGCCGGTCGTCAGATGCGCCTTAGCCGCACTTAAAATCTCGTGGAGTGAGTCAGGCGATATTTCATCTTTGGAGCGTTCCAACTTCGGTGCAATCCATTCAAACGTCTTCATACACAACCGACCGGATGCGAGGATTTTAGAACATTCGCCCCGAACCCAATTATGAATCAGAACACCGCAACTTAATTCTAAGATTTGATTATCGTAAATTTTTCGCCCGATTGTTTCGCCGCACTTTCGGCACTTCAAATCACCGTTCGAGAAATCTTTTCTATGATTCGCCATTTTGAATTTTTCTTAAAAGTTCCATTTCAAAATCAGTAAATTTATTTTTGCCCGAATTTTCTTCACCGCCCACGTCATTTTTAGTAAGCGAAATCGGAAGTTGAATCGGTTTTTCATCACCGCCCGAAATAATTTTAGTAACCGAAATCGGAATCCCTGCACCCGATTTTGCTTGCTCAATCAATTCGGCAAACGATTCGGCGACCGGCGAGATGTTCGCCGGTAAGCGGTCAACAACTTCCATCATTCGATTAACCATCCATTCACGAGCCTGTTTAATTTGTTCCGGCGATGCTTCCGGCTCGATTTTAGATTCGTATTTTTTGAGTTTATTTGTTCGCATTGAAACGGTCTTCTATGAGTCGAAGCCTTTCCGAGTATTCAAAAAAATCTATTGCCTCGTGGTTTTTCGTCAGGATTGCCACAGCCGCCCGGCATTCAGTCGGATGATTGCCGCACGTCAAAAGCCGCTCCAACGTGGCGATACTTTTGTCATTCAAGTTCTGGAGTTTGCCCAAACTACGCTCAATCACGATACGCTTTAATTCTCTTAATTCCGCTTGAAATTCAGGAAGTTTCAACCAACGAAAAATGGTTTGTTCGGTAACGCCGACCGCCGACCCGACATCTTTCAAATTGATGCCCGATGTAATCAAGTAACACGCCTTTAATTGTGAGAATTTTAATTCTTTTGTTTCCATAACCTAAAATTCATTGACAATTACTAACTTAATCTCGATATTTTTGAAAAAGTAAGCACAAACGAAGCAAAATGCGGCACATTTTCCGCATTTTGAATTTTTGCGGATAGTCGGTATTTCTTGAAACACAGTAAAAATGCGGACTTCACGGAGTAAGGCGCAAATCGTAAATCGAAAGGAAACGGGCGCACGGGGAGTAGAAAAGTAGTCGAATCAATACCAAAATGGCGAGGATGTTTGGTTGTTTTCCTTTGCTTTTTCTTTCTTTTTTTGCGCTTCCATATTCCGTTTGAGGACAAAAATTTTGATGCTGTCGGCTACCGAGTGGCGAACCGTCAGACGCTTAATGTCATTAAAAGCCGCTTCCGTGCGTTCAGCTTGTCCGAAATCGCTATCCGCAGCAGTTGCCGCCGGTTGCTTGCGAGTATTGAGACTTTTGGCGAAATCGTCTGTGAGTTTTTGTATATCCGAATTATTCATATTTTTTATATTCAACATCTTTTTGCCCTTTTTTGAGTAAATGCAGAAGCGCACTAGATTGTGCGTGCATCATTCGCAGTAACATAGCGTCGTTGTCATCGCCGTAATTCGTATCAATTTTGTCGGCGATTAGGTCTAAGGTTTCCTGCACATCTGCTATTCGTTGTTCGTCTTCACTCATTATTATTTGCTCCGTTTATTTTGTTTGCTATCAATTCCGATAGTTCCGCTTTTTTCTCATTAGTAGTAATTCTATTGTTATCAAAACCGAATTTCATAAGCAGTAGCCGCCCGTTTATGTCGGCGTGAGCTTCACGAACTTGCTGTAAAATTCCCGCTTGCCGGTCAACTTCCATAGCGGAGTTGGTCAAATCCAATTCCAACGCTTTTTGTGTTTCTACATCTGCCAGCCTTTGAGCTTGTAAGGTCGAAATTTCGGCTTTTAATGATTGAACCGAATCGAAGTATGCTTTTTCTTCGATGTCGGCTTTTTCGGCGCGTAATAGTTTCAAGTCTTCATAGTTGCCCGACCCGCTCAAACATTCGGCAATAGCTGAATTTATTTTCTCAATTTGATAACTCATAATTTTTTCGGCGGCTTGCTCGGTCTTTGAATTCGGTCAAACCGCCGTATTTACGTCGTAGATTGATGTTGAATGCCACTCAACGACGCAAAATTTTAATCTTGAGACGAACCGGCGCAACCAGACGACAAAGAAAGGTTGCGCCGGAATCGTCCGGCAATCGCCAACGTCAAGGAGAAACTTTCCGTTGGCATCTATAACAAAACTCTCAAACTGGTAAAGGTCGAAACTAAACCAGCGAGCTTTAAGTTAATACGGTAAGTGTAATATCTAATAAATAACTTTGTCAAGGTATTTCTTGCAAACAAAGAAGTTATGCCAAATCCTGATATAGATGTCAATATATTTAGTAAAAGTTTTCGGAAGGAAAATTAAGGTTACACATTTAGCGTCAATGTGTAATCAAGTCTCGATTCAAACCTTAATTTAAGTTCGGTTTCCCGATGCTTCGCTTCGCTCAGAAGAAGCGTCGGAGCGCGATGCAAGATTTAGATTGTCGGTTGAAATTAAAACCCGTCCGATAATGGCTAGAACTTCGCACCCGCCAAAGTCTGAAATGTCGCTTTTGGGTAAAGTTGACGCAGTTGTTTCGTCCGATACTTCCAAGCATCGTAAAATAAATCGTCCAATTCTTTTTTGTAGTCGGTTAAAGTTGTAATTCCGAGTTTGATACGCCAGAACCAACTCAATTTTCGCTTTTTCGGCGGAGCGTGTGAATAATTCGCCAGATTGAACAAAGCGTTCAGGACAATTAGACAGGATGTATGAACATACTGTATGCCCTGAGCTTTGTGCATTTCAATCACGGTAAAAACGAGTTTAAGAGCCTTCCGAGCCATTACAGCCGGAGCATAACGACGCACTGCTTTTGCAATTTTCCGGCAGCTTCCCAAAACTTCAAAGAAACGATTTACTTTCTCATTTTCGGCGATGTCCGACAGATGCGCCGTTGGTATGTGTTGCCACGTCTGAGGCTTGCAAACATACTTGCAAAGCTCGAAAACGACCTTTTTATCGTTAATCTGCTTATGATTATTATTCGGGTTGACTTCGTGAGAAACGATTTGCTTCAAAAAAACATTGGCTAATCCGTTCGCAGTCGGACACTTCCAAACAATGCCGAACCGCGCAACAGAAATTTCTAAAGCCTTTGTCCATTCCTGTTTTAATTTCAGATGCGAGATAAAGCCAGCGTCAGCGAGTAAGTTAATATGAACGTGATACGGATTTTTCCGCAAATCATTGATAGTAAATTCAACGGTCTTAATCGCACCTTTGACGACCGACTTAAAATAGGTTGAATGCCGGTAAAGATGCCGGAAAGCATATTGACAAATTTCTAATTGAGTATCTAACGAGTAGTGAGAAAAAGAATCGTCGGGCATCGTCAGAACGATAAAAAGCCGCTTATGTTTCGGCAGGTTATCAAAGACATATTCGGCAATCGGTCTATTTTTTCGGGCTGGACGAGCAACACACTGATTACAAAAAACCGAGCCACAATTCCAAATGCCGCCGATGCCGGTTGCCGATGTGCCGTTTCGATTCGTGAACATATCCTTACCAAAGAACACATTCTTATCCGAGTTACACAATCTTATTCGTTCGGCAATCGCAGGCGCGACGCGAGAGCAAGCAAGGTCTAGCTTGTCGGCAATTAGTCGTGAATTAAATTGTTTTCCTATTATCGTCAAATCATTTCCTTGTGTTGGAAATGCTTGACATTAACGAAGTAATTCGGTTAGGATTTATTCGGAGCAAAACATTACCAAGTGCAAATTGGTATAAGTTTCTGAAATGTCGCAAAGTTGTTCGCTTTGCGGCATTTCCCACTTTTAATTGTCAAAAATTCTCACTCAAGAGTAAAGCGCGGATTAGAACCGTGTCAAGCCTTTCACAAATCTTTTTTTCTCAATAACTTAACAAACAAAAATTTAATCGAATTAAAGGCAAGAATTAAAACCGTAGCTAAGGTGAAGAAATGAAAGCCGGTTACAGTCGCATTTTTTATGCCGAATTTCGACTATCACGGAAAGCAATAAAATCGGATTCTTTGACTAAATTCTTTGTGCCACGCTTCACGAAAGGCAATTTACCATTGTTGTAATTGTCTCTTACCGTGCGTTCATTGATGCCAAGCCTTTGAGCAACATCCGCAGTCGAAAGCAGAGTTTCGTTATCAGACGACGATTGAACGATGTCTAAAACCGAATTATTAAAAGATTCACCATTTTTAATTTTTTCCTTCATTCGCTCAAGAATATCGCCAAATTCCATTGTCTTAATTTCAGAAGCATCAACAACAAATTGTTTCACACCCTGTGTAGCATCCACAGGCTGTGTAGGCTTTCCGCTTTCATAAACTATCAAATCCGCAGGTTGACAGTCCAAATACTCGCAGAGCGTATCTAGGACGCTCAATGTCAGTGCCTTTGAATCATTGTTCTTTATTTTACTGATAACCGATTGATGCAAGCCGCTTTCCTTGTGCAGAGCATACGCCGACATATTTCTTTCGGTCAACATTTCGCCGAGTTTTAATTTAATCATAAAACCAATATACACAATTTGTGTATGCTACACAAGGTAAAAATTTATTTTTGTTTTATGTAGTAATACACAAAATAAGTATTGACTACTACACAATTTATGTAGTAGAATTGTTCTTGTAGTCAGGAATTACACAGGAGCAAAAAAAATGTTTATCTTAAAAAGTTTGAATCAGTTAGAAAAAGCAGTAACCAAAGCCCGAACCGTTAAACCGATTGTCCGTATCAAATCATTCGGCGTTTATGCCGTGCAAGGCTCAAAAGGCAATTTTTACACTGTGGAGTGCAAGCGCAACGAACGAGGCGAAAAAGTCGTTATATGCCAATGTAGAGGCGCATCGAAAGGACTTGTATGCTTTCATTCTGCCAGCGTCCTAGAGCTTCATTGCACACTCGCAAAGCATAAGGCGACCGTCTAAGCCTAGACACGAAAAAAAGCCGTCTGGAACGCTCCAGACGGCTACAAATGATTATCAAAGGAGAATTTACAATGGAAGATTGGAACGAAGAATTTTTGAGCTACGAAGTCGAAAAAGAATTAGCGAAACATAATGCGGAGCGGGAAAAGTGGAATTTAGAACCATCCGCGACCGCGACCGGCACAAGTTCAGTCTGGAGAATTTTGTTAGGTTTGATAATCGGCTTAATCATTCTGATAATGATTTGCCTTTTACTGATTAAGTAGCAATCTGCAAAGTTTTAATTCGTTTGCTGTTATCCGTCCGATGCGCCTTAGACGCACTCAAAATGTCGCGGAGTGTGTCAGGCGCAATTTCATTTTTGGAACGCTCCAACTTTGGCGCAATCAATTCAAACGTCTTCA
>MWVZ01000084.1_pt1 | contig 11149 bp, 16 predicted proteins | sample 1047221 | NCBI WGS metagenome assembly MWVZ01 (sample SAMN06349980, study PRJNA376086) | soil metagenome | isolation source: MS6-5 sample Antarctic (ecotone) soil | place: Antarctica | collected 2015-01-13
CCAATCAACCATTTTTCGGGAATCCCGACGCTCGAAACATTGCGCGAACTCGCGCGGTTCATATCGGCAAGATTCGTAGTTTTGTAATTGGCGGGAATGTTTTGCCCGTTGTAAGGCGAATTATAGTTACTAAAGTTCGCTTCATCAAAACGCCGCGTCTGCTCTTCCGTGACGGACGGCGGCGCATCTGGCGATTTTAATTGTCAGCGCGATTTTGGGCGGTGTCGGAAATATCACGGATTTGGCTAACGCAGGCAATATAATTTTTCAAATCGTGACGGCGATAATGCTGATTATTTTCGCCGTTAAAGCGTGGACGGGAAAACCCGTGCATATCGAAGCAGTAGACGATTTAACCGAATGGCTCGAAAATAAAATCAAACCGCGCAATTAAATTTTAGAGAAGGAGAAATTAAAATGTATTGCTCGACTTGCGGAACTTTAATCAACACCGAACTCAATTACTGTAACCGATGCGGCGCGAAAGTTGATAAACTTGCGGTGGGTGAGAATAAATCAGAAGCGTTGCAGTATTTGTCAATGGCGACGGGTTTTGTCGGACTCGGCGGTTTGGGTTTAACGGTCGGTTTAATTGCGATTCTTTTAAATTTCAGCGTCCATTCGGAAGTCGTCGTAGTGCTGGCTCTAGCATTTTTGACGGCGGTTTTCGGCATTAGTTTTTTGATGATTCAGCAAATCTCACGAATGACTAATATTTCTTTGACTTCTAATAAAAATCTTTCGGAAAAAGCACAATTAAATTCACCAAATACCGCACAACTTGAAGAACAACGCGAGCCAGTAAGGAGCGTTACAGAAAATACGACCAGAACGCTTGAGAAAGAATTGGTTAAATAACTTATATATCATTTTATCGCGCTTCCAATTTGACAGATTTTTCTTTGTGAACAAAAATCAGATGAATATATGAAAATTAGAAATACTCAAATAAAAATAATTTTTATTTGCCTCAATCTATTTTTTTTAGGTTTTGTATGGTCTTTTTCAAGCGTGAACGCGCAAGATGTCGTTGATAAAACGGTGGCGACCATCAGCGATGGCGCTGGCGATCCTGAACTCATCACTTATTCCGATTTGCTTTGGCAACTCGCTCTGCAACCCGGCGTTCCGCTTAACCCGCCGTCTTCAGAAGATTTGAATCGCGCCTTACAATTGCTTATCAATCAGCGTTTATTTGCGCTTGAAGCCGAACGTGTTCCGCGCGCCGCGCCGACTGTCAGAGAAATTGATGAAAAAATCAGGCGTGTTTTGGCGGAGTTCACATCAACCGCCGAATTTGAAAAACGCCTGCGGACGGTTGGTTTTGATTCAATCAAGGACGAAAACTTCGAGCGGATAATGAGACAGCGAGTTGCGATTGATAAATATGTGGACTTTCGTTTCCGTTCGTTCGTCGTCATCACGCCGAACGATGAAGAGAAGTATTACCGCGATGTTTATGTGCCGGATTTTCGGCGCAGAAATCGGGGACTGTTGATGCCGCCGCTCGATGAAAAACGAGCGGAAATTAGTCAATTCCTAACGGAAGAAAAAGTCGCTGGCGACATCGAAAGATTTTTGGACTCTGCCAAACGCCGCAGTGAAATTATTATTTTGAGCGAAGTATAAAAGTGAAAAAGTGAAAAAGTGAAAAGGTGAAAAAGTAATTGAGTATAAGGGAAAAAGCGAAAGTATCAGAAACTAAACGACTCTGCACTGGAAGTGCAGAGGTTTCACTTGGACTGAAAGTCCGATAATACTATTCAAGAATAAACGGGCTGTTATCCTTATTCGATGGATTACGATGATGCTCCAAATACTCTTGCACCATTTCATCCGTGATATTGCCGCTACTCCACGCGCCATATCCAATTGCCCAAAAGTGGTTGCCCCAATATCGCTCTTTCAACTTTGGAAACTCCGCCTGCAAAAGACGCGAAGTGCGTCCTTTCAAGCGTTTAACCAAATCCGAGAGAGCGAGTTTCGGCGGATATTCGACCTGCATATGAATGTGGTCTTTGCTGACTACGCCCGACAATATGCGAACATCTTCCGAGTCACAGATTTGCATCAGCAAATCACGACATCGAACTTTAATATCGCCCTCCAAAACGTGATAGCGGTATTTCGTACTCCAAACAAGGTGGACGGTTAAGCGCGTTATCGTATGATGACCACGCCGATTATCTTTCATCTTCCGCTATTTTCACACAGATTTTAGCGGAAGCAAACTAAAGTCTTGCGCTGAAAGCGCATAGCTTTTACTAGCGTCCTGAAACACTAAACGACTCTGCACTGGAAGTGCAGAGGTTTCACTTGGACTGAAAGTCCGATAATACTATTCAAGAATAAACGGGCTGTTATCCTTATTCGATGGATTACGATGATGCTCCAAATACTCTTGCACCATTTCATCCGTGATATTGCCGCTACTCCACGCGCCATATCCAATTGCCCAAAAGTGGTTGCCCCAATATCGCTCTTTCAACTTTGGAAACTCCGCCTGCAAAAGACGCGAAGTGCGTCCTTTCAAGCGTTTAACCAAATCCGAGAGAGCGAGTTTCGGCGGATATTCGACCTGCATATGAATGTGGTCTTTGCTGACTACGCCCGACAATATGCGAACATCTTCCGAGTCACAGATTTGCATCAGCAAATCACGACATCGAACTTTAATATCGCCCTCCAAAACGTGATAGCGGTATTTCGTACTCCAAACAAGGTGGACGGTTAAGCGCGTTATCGTATGATGACCACGCCGATTATCTTTCATCTTCCGCTATTTTCACACAGATTTTAGCGGAAGCAAACTAAAGTCTTGCGCTGAAAGCGCATAGCTTTTACTAGCGTCCTGAAACAGTAAAAACAATCCTGCCAAAAATAATACGGCAATAAAATTAAGGCTCATCACACACAACGGTTTTCGTTCGCTTAAATAATTTTTTGAATTCTTCTTCGTGCGTTCCGTCATACTCTTCACGCTCGATGAGCGCGTTCGCGCAGTTCCAGAAACCGAACGACATCACCTCGACCCGCGCGTATTTATATTTGTCGCGCGAATCGTATTCCGCCTCGAAAATCTTTTTGACGCGTTCCGAGTCGCTATTGTTTCGGCGCGAATCCTTGTTTACCGCTTCCCACGTCGCCAGCAGTTCGTCGCCACCGTTGATGAGCGGGTTGGCAAACTTGACGACGCACGCCTCGGCAAATGCGGATTCCTTAAGTTTCGCCGGTTCGTCGTAAGCGAGCATCGTAAATCTGGAAAGCTCATAAACTTGTTTTAATTCTTTCAATTTACGCTCTTTCAACGCTTTCCAATACGCCGATTTAACGATGTCGAGTTTTTTCAGCGCGGTTGACTTCGATTCGTATTCTTTGTCGAGCGTGGCGACGCTGAGTTTTTTTATTTCTTCATATTTCCAAACCGTCGCCTCAGTCTCAATATCGAAACTTCCCACGGCAAACAACTTGAGTGTGTTCTTGAGTTGCGCCTCCGTATATTTCGCCGCGTCGTAAGTTCCCTCATACTCGCACAACTCCGTCGTCCACTGAAACCGTTTCGCCTGGGCGAAAGCCGCCGTCTGACACAAAACCAAAATCGCTATCAAAAGAATTTTCATATTGCCGAATCTCCGCCCTAAAATCGTCCCCGAACAATTGATTTCTTTATACGCCAACTCATCCGAATCGGCAAGAATTTTCCCACAAAATAAGTATAATGGGTTTATGATTTTTTCCGACAGAAATTTAGCACAAAAACTAGAACGCACTGAAGCCCGGAGTAATGTTGATTTTGTGCAAGCGCGGGCGGAGATGTTCCCGTCGAGCGGCGCGATTGGTGAATGAATTGTTTAATCAAATCTATGTCCAATCATAAATTGATTGTTCATTTCAACAACATCATACGAATTGAAAAGTTTCATTACGGTTGCAAAGTTTAGCTCAAACAAAGTGAGCAATTCTTTGTTGACGATATTGCCCGTTGTAATCATTAAAAGTTTCTGCGGTCTGCCCTGCAAAATGCGAAGTTTTAGAAAATCGCTGTCTTTGCTGATGACTGTGCGGTTTTCTTCGTCGGCAAAGTCGGCAATTGTTAAATCTGCGGTTAAGTTCCGTTCGGGCAAATCGTCGGTGTGAATCGTATCGAAATTGTTTTCGATGAGCCAGAGTTTCAAACGATACGGCAGTTGTGCGTCAATCAGAAATTTCATTACGCGACAATGACTTGGTTGATCGAATTGACTTTCATTAATTTTCCAGCGAACAGTAGACAGGCTTGAAAATCTTCGCGTTCTAAATCGGGATAATCTTCAAGCAGTTCTTCAAACGTCATTCCCGCCGCGAGCAAATCTAAAATCATCTCGACGGGATAGCGCATATTGCGGATGGTCGGTTTGCCGAAACAAACATTCGGGTTAAGCGTGATTCTTTTTAACAAATCGTTTTCCATAACTTTTCTCAAGCCGAATATATCACATAAAGATATTTATGAAAACGACTTTGACGGCTTCTTTACCGGCAAAAGAAATTTGAATTAAACTTTTTCACGCGGCTTTGCGCGTTGCTTGGTAAAGTGTATTTTAGAATAAACTTTATTTTAGGAGTGGATAATAAATTGGTGGTTTTTTCAGACCGAAATTTATCACAAAAACTGGAACGCACCGAAGCCCGCAGTAATGTTGATTTTGTGAAAGCGCGGGCGGAGATGTTCCCGTCGAGCGGGGCGGAGTGGATGGAAGCGGCGGGCGCGTATGCGATGTTTGACGGCATCGAATCGCCATGCACGCAGACTTTCGGGCTTGGCATTTTTGATGAAGTAACGAACCACGATTTAGAAAAAATCGAAGCGTTTTTCAAAGAGCATAATGCGCCCATTCTGCACGAAGTCAGTCCGCTCGCGGATGCTTCGCTCGTTGCGCTGCTGAACGAGCGCGGGTATCAGCCGCTTGAATATACGAGCGTGATGTTTCGTCAGATGACGGGTGAAATCAATCTCGGCGTGCCATTAAATCCGAAAATTGTAACGCGCATCGTCGAAACGGGCGAAGAGAAACTCTGGGCGCAGACTTCGGCGAACGGTTGGGCGACGGAAATGGAAGGACTTGCCGAATTTATGTTCGAGTTCGGGCAGATTGGCGCACGATGCGCAGGCGGATTTCCCTTTCTCGCCGAAATTGAAAACGCGCCCGTAGCGACGGGAATGCTTTTTGTTCACGATGATGTCGCTCTGCTCGCGGGAGCAAGCACCGTTCCCGAAGGTCGCCGGCAAGGCGCGCAACTTGCACTGCTCGATGCGCGACTTCGGTATGCCGTCGAGCGCGGCTGCACGATTGCAACGATGGGCGCGTTGCCCGGCAGTCAGTCGCAGCGCAACGCTGAGAAAAATGGATTTCGTATCGCTTACACGCGCACCAAATGGCGATTGAAAAGTTAGAGATTATTCAACTGTTATAGCCGGTGATTTCGGTTGGGTTTGGCTTTCATGAATTTCCTTTTCGTGTTTCTGCTCCTTGCGGAAAGAATACAGATAAAGGACGACCGCGATATTAACAATCAAAATTCCCGCGCGGGTGAACGTCGGTTTGTGAATGAGTTCGTAAATCTCGACGGGAATGTAAATCACGCCGGAGAAAATCGCCAACCATTCCGCCCACGCCCGCAAACGCCATAAACCGTAGGCTTCGACAAATTGTTTAGCCGCATAAATGAACGCGATAACGAAGAAAATCTTGATATTGGAAGTATTTAATTTGGCGATGGTTTCGACGATGCGATGCGCGAGACGACCTTCGGAATTGAGATGCAATACGGCGACCAAATCTTCAGCAAAATCAGCCAAATCGCGGTTCAACAAACTCAGCAATCCGAAGCCCGCAAGCAAACCGATAAAGCCTTTGACCGCTTCATAAATCGCAATCGCGCGAACTCCGTTTTTGGCTGTTGATTTCATCTGGAAATTTTTACGCCCGACGCTTTTTAATTACTATTTTTATTAATCATGAACTGTCGGTTTATCCGAATGCGGCACAAAGCATCGGCGGCAACGGGCTTCGTATTTTCCGCTTGCGCCGACTTCGACTTGCTCGTCCGATTCAAAAGTTCTTTGCGAATAATTTGCCGTCGCGCCGCATTTGACGCAGATGGCGTGAGTTTTTGTGATGAATTCGGCGATTGAAAGCAGCTGCGGCATCGGCTCGAACGGTTTGCCCGTGTAATCTTGGTCGAGTCCGGCGATTATCACGCGCTTGCCGCTGTTGGCTAATTCGTTGACCGCTTCGACTATACCAGCGTCAAAGAACTGTCCTTCGTCAATGCCGACAACTTCAGTCTCCGGTTTGATTTGCGCGAGTAGTTCCTTCGCCGTCATCACTGGATTTGAAATGTGCGTCATTCCCGAATGCGAGGCGATTTGCTCAATCGAATAGCGGTCGTCAATTTTCGGCTTGAAAACCTGCACTTTCTGGCGGGCGATTTGGGCGCGGCGCAGACGGCGAATTAATTCTTCGCTCTTGCCCGAAAACATCGAGCCGACGATAACTTCTATCCAACCCGCACCATTTTGCCGGTCTCGGCGGCGTTCTTCCGTATTGTCGAACGCAAATTCTTCAACCATAATTTTTTTCAAAAGTTTTTAATTATAAGTGAAAAAGTGAAAAAGTGGAAAGTTGGAAAAGCGGTTCGCCAATCGGCAGACAACTTTTCCACCTTTCCACTTTTCCACTTTTTCACTATTCTAGATTTATGTCGCTTAAGATTTGCAAAAAATGTAAGCGTCCGTTTATGGCAAACCGCGAATTTTGTCCGCATTGTCCGGAGCCTTATACCTGGAATCAGGAATCTTGGGCGAACGTCGGTTGTTTGCTGGCGATGATTCTGCCGCTTTTTGCCCTCCTTTTCCTTTGGTTTGTCTTCTTTTTCGGGTTTCTTTTTCGATGATTTTTTAGCCACGAACAAACACGAAAAAGCACGAAAATTTAATTGATTTTCTTTTGTGTTCTGCGCGTGTTTGTTCGTGGCTAATCTTTTTCGCGGCTTAGTTTTCCGTCAAAATTGTCGCAATCGAATCAATTATTCTTGTACTGTCGGATTTGCGCGTGACGTTATTAGTGATAATAGCAAAGGTTAAAATTTCGCCGTCGGCGGCTTGCGCGTAACCGGTCAGCGAATTAACAAAAGTAATCGAGCCGGTTTTTGCCAGAATTTTGCCTTTTGCCTTTCCTAAACGTCCGCCCAAAGTTCCGTCGGTTGCCGCTATCGGCAGAGAACCGATAAAAACATCGGCAAATTTTGACTGCGCGGCGTAAATTAAAGCCCGCCCGAACGCTTCCGGCGTAACAAAATCGAGCCTTGACAGCCCCGAACCGTCGTGAATCTGAATTTCGTCGGTCGCCACTTTATTTTCTCTGAGAAATTTCTTAATGAGCGAAGCTCCCGCCGAATCGTCGCCGCGCACTTCAGTTATTTGCCTGCTTTCATCAGGCGCAGTGTCGCCGAATTGTTTCCCGACGGTGCGTAAAAGCAGTTCGGCATAAACATTTATCGAACGCTTATTCATTTTTTGCACAATTTCGGCTAAGGTTTTACTTTCGACGACGGCGAGTTCGACGGCATTTTCGACGTTCAGACGGTCTTTCGATTTCCAATCCACCGACTTTGCTTCGCCGTCAACTTTAATTCCCTTCCGCTCGAGCAATATTTTTAAGTTTTTTGCCGCCCAGAGCGCGGAGTTGTGGACGGCGAGTCGTCCCGAAGCCTTTTCGCCGTTTCCCCAGATATAAACCTGATTATCCGCCAGTCCGCGCTTGATGCCGAAGGCTTCCGTTTTGCCCGCCTGTTTTGGCTCGAGTTCGCTTTGAACTTGTAGGTAATCGGTTGAAGAAACCGGCTTGCCGTCCTTCATAAAGACGTCCGCTTGATTTTCTCTAAAAGTCAATGCGCCGGCTTCGGCGCCGTAATGCCACTGCAAATCGTTCCACGTCCAGCCGTCGCCTATGTCATCGCCTTTAAAATAACTTTCGTCACCAACGACGCCGCCCTTTACTTGTTTCAAACCTTTTGCCTGAAGCTGATTTGCGAGATTTTCCAAACCAATCTCGTCGAAATCCGGCGCGCCCTGACCATAGATAATTATGTCGCCGTCTAAAATTCCGTTTTCAATTTCTTTGCCGGACAAAATTTTAGTTTGCCAGCGAAATTCAGACCCGAGTTTGTCTAAAGCGACAATTGAAGTGAGAATTTTTTGAATCGAAGCCGGATTGAAAAGTTTCCGACCATCCTTTTCGCATACCACGCGCCCGTCTTTCAAGCCAATTGCAATCACGCCCCAGCGAGCGTTGGCGAAATCGCTCTCATCGATTGTTTGATTTATTTTTTCGCACAGCGCAATATCTTTCGGCTGATTGGAAATCGCCAGCGGCTGCGCGAGATTGAGGCTCGTATTTGGAATTTCAAAATTTTCTTCGCTAATTGGCGAAACTGTTTCAGATTGGCTGGGTTTGTCGGGCGAAAAGCAAGCGGAGTTGTGGACGGCGAGTCGTCCCGAAGCCTTTTCGCCGTTTCCCCAGATATAAACCTGATTATCCGCCAGTCCGCGCTTGATGCCGAAGGCTTCCGTTTTGCCCGCCTGTTTTGGCTCGAGTTCGCTTTGAACTTGTAGGTAATCGGTTGAAGAAACCGGCTTGCCGTCCTTCATAAAGACGTCCGCTTGATTTTCTCTAAAAGTCAATGCGCCGGCTTCGGCGCCGTAATGCCACTGCAAATCGTTCCACGTCCAGCCGTCGCCTATGTCATCGCCTTTAAAATAACTTTCGTCACCAACGACGCCGCCCTTTACTTGTTTCAAACCTTTTGCCTGAAGCTGATTTGCGAGATTTTCCAAACCAATCTCGTCGAAATCCGGCGCGCCCTGACCATAGATAATTATGTCGCCGTCTAAAATTCCGTTTTCAATTTCTTTGCCGGACAAAATTTTAGTTTGCCAGCGAAATTCAGACCCGAGTTTGTCTAAAGCGACAATTGAAGTGAGAATTTTTTGAATCGAAGCCGGATTGAAAAGTTTCCGACCATCCTTTTCGCATACCACGCGCCCGTCTTTCAAGCCAATTGCAATCACGCCCCAGCGAGCGTTGGCGAAATCGCTCTCATCGATTGTTTGATTTATTTTTTCGCACAGCGCAATATCTTTCGGCTGATTGGAAATCGCCAGCGGCTGCGCGAGATTGAGGCTCGTATTTGGAATTTCAAAATTTTCTTCGCTAATTGGCGAAACTGTTTCAGATTGGCTGGGTTTGTCGGGCGAAAAGCAAGCGGAAACGAATATAAGATAGAGAAAAATGAAAACATTGAGAATAAGGTTTTGTTTTTTTGCGTTTTTATTCATTATGCCAAAAATTCCAACGTCGCCTGTAGAACTGCCGCCACGCTGATTTCGTCAATCGTATCGTTATTAATTACACAAATTTTTTCAGTCAACGGCAGATAAGTCGTCGGAGCGCGTTTGTCCATCACCAGAACAATCGGCGTTCCGACCACTGCTCCCAAATGTATCGCGCCGGTGTCGTTGCTGATTAAAACCGATAATTTTGATAAAGCCGCAACGAATTCGAGCAAAGAAAGTTTATCGAGAATTACGGTTTCGGTCGGAAATTTCTCTTCGACCTCCGCGCGCAGATTTTCTTCTTCGGGACCGAGAAAAACAATAATCTGCAAGTTTTTATCTTTTGATAAACTTTGCGCTGCTTCGGCAAATCTCTTCAAACTCCAACGACGACTGGGATTTCCCGCGCCCGGAAACAAACCGACTAATTGTTTAGATTGCGCCGTTTGCAAAAGATTTTCAACTTTTCGTAAATCTTTCGTGCGCGGCTGAATTTTAACAAAGCGCGGCGCGTTCTCAATTTCCAGGGTTTTCAGAACATTCAGATATTGGTCAGTAAGATGTAACTTTTTATTTTCGAGCGGCGGTTTCGGCTGAAAGCTCGCCAAAAAATCGAGCGAACGGTTTTCACGGTTAATGTAAAGGCGATGTTTTGCACCCGACAAATATCCGAGCAGATTCGTTTCGTAAAGACTATGCAGATCAATCACAAAATCAAATTTTCGGCGACGCACATCTTTGACGATTTTCAATACTTCTTTGATTGATTCGAGTTTTCTGCCGTCGCGCAATTTTACACGGTCAACCGTAATTCGTTCGTCAACAAACCCGGAAATCTCGATAATCTCCGCGCCCGATTTGCCAATCATTACCGTAATTTTCGCGGCTGGAAATTTTTCGCGGACGGCTTTCAACGCCGGAATACTCAAAATTACATCGCCGATTTGCCCAAAATCTATGATTAAAATGTTTTGCGGATTGAAAGTCAATGATTATAGGATTCAAGATTTAGGATTCAAAATTCAGGATTAAGATTTCAATCTTTAGACTTTAAATCTTGAATCTCGAATTTTAATAAGCGTTCGGTGCAGATTTCTCCATCCATCTTTCAGGAACTTTCAAGGCGGAAAAGCCGAATTGCTCATAAAGCCCGTGGGCGTCTGCCGTTGCGAGAACCCAACGCCTCAAGCCCTGCAAATCGGGATGCGATAAAATGGTTTGCATCAACCATTTACTCAAACCTTTTCCGCGAAATTCACCCGAAATAAAAACATCGCCGAGATAAGCAAACGTCGCGTAATCGGTAACGACCCGCGCGAACCCGATTTGATTTTCGCCTTTATAGACGCCAAAAGGCAAGGAGTTTTTTATCGCCTTCTCGGTTTGCTCCCGCGTGCGCTCTTTCGCCCAGTAAGATTCTTCCGATAAAAATTTGTGAATTTGGTTAATTTGCAAACGATTGCGGTCGGTGCTGATGGTAAATTCGCCGAATTGCCAGTCCATAATTATTCAGTCTGAAATCGCGCCTTGCAGTTCGGGCATTCAATCATTTTCTTTTTCCCGCTAATCGGAATCGTCGGCACGAGAAAAAACAGCGTGATAAAATTCATTCCCGTTTTTTCCGTAAATTGCGCAACTGTTCCGCATTGACTGCAGCGAATCGTATCGTTCGTCTTTTGTGAACCCCAGGTGATAAATTTTGTGCCGATTACTAAAAACATATTTTTCTAAACAGTTGGCTTTAGCCATTTCAAATCTTGAACAAACTTAAAG
>MWVZ01000085.1_pt1 | contig 11126 bp, 8 predicted proteins | sample 1047221 | NCBI WGS metagenome assembly MWVZ01 (sample SAMN06349980, study PRJNA376086) | soil metagenome | isolation source: MS6-5 sample Antarctic (ecotone) soil | place: Antarctica | collected 2015-01-13
AATCAATATGACAGTATGGTGGGAACAGCAAATGCATCAACAAATTCTAATTCAGATGCACCAGTTGTGTTAGTAAAAGAAACAGAAATAATACGTTCCGATCCGGGAATATTTTTCTCCACTATTTTTAGTAATAGCTATGAGCATGGATATTCAGGTTTTCTTTCAGCAGAAAATTCGTGGTGGAATGATTTAAAAGCTGGTGAAGAAAATGCAGGATTAATGGATATTGGCGATGGATTTGGAGTAGTTTTTAAAATTGAATCTCACAACCATCCATCAGCTATTGAACCATACCAGGGTGCTGCTACAGGAGTTGGTGGAATACACAGGGATATTTTTACAATGGGTGCCAGGCCAATTGCTGCATTAAATTCATTACGTTTTGGAAACCTTAAAGAAAAAAAGACACAACATCTTTTAGCTGGAGTAGTTCATGGCATTGGACATTATGGAAATTGTTTTGGTGTGCCTACAGTAGGTGGCGAAATATATTTTGAAGAATGTTATCATACTAATCCGCTTGTGAATGCAATGAGTGTAGGTATTGTAAAAGTGGGTGAAACTGTTTCTGCAACAGCATTGGGTACAGGCAATCCTGTTATGTATGTAGGAAGTGCTACGGGTAAGGATGGTATAGGTGGAGCATCATTTGCATCGGCAGATATAACAGCAGAAAGTACTGAAGAATTGCCAGCCGTACAGGTAGGTGATCCTTTTCAGGAAAAGAAATTACTTGAAGCTTGTTTGGAAGTAATAGCCACCGGTGCAGTGGTAGGTATGCAGGACATGGGTGCTGCAGGTATTATTTGTTCTACTGCAGAAATGAGTGCAAAAGGTGAGGTGGGAATGCGTATAGATTTAGATAAAGTGCCCACCAGGCAGCAGAACATGAAAGCCTGGGAATTATTGCTTAGTGAAAGCCAGGAAAGAATGTTATTGGTGGTTGAAAAAGGAAGAGAAGAGGAGGTAATTGCCGTATTTGAAAAGTGGGATTTGGAAAGTGCAGTCATTGGTGAAGTGACTGATGATAAACTTTTGAAATTTTATATAGCAGGTAATCTGGAAGCAGAAATTCCTGCAGAAGAATTAGTGTTGGGTGGAGGCGCTCCTCAATATGAAAGGGAATATAAACGTCCTGCATATTTTGATATAATAGAAAAGTTTAACCAGGATGATATTGCTGTACCAGAAGATTTAAAATCAATTGCAGAAAAAGTGATTACTATTCCATCTATTGCTTCCAAAAGATGGATATATAATCAATATGACAGTATGGTGGGAACAGCAAATGCATCAACAAATTCTAATTCAGATGCACCAGTTGTGTTAGTGAAAGAAACAGGAAAAGGTATAGCTGTAACCGTAGACTGTAACAGCCGTTATGTTTTTTCAGATCCTTATAAAGGTGCAATGATAGCAGTAGCAGAAGCTGCACGTAATATTGTTTGTAGTGGCGGAACACCTTTAGGTGTAACCAACTGCCTCAATTTTGGAAATCCTTATGATCCTGAAGTTTATTACCAGTTTGTGCATGCAGTAAAAGGTATGGGTGAAGCATGTAAAAAATTTGATACGCCTGTTACAGGTGGTAATGTTAGTTTTTATAATCAAAGTCCGGATGGACCAGTTTATCCTACACCCACTATTGGAATGGTAGGTTTGGTTGAGAACATGAAGAAACGGATGTCACTTTCTTTTAAAGATGATGGTGATATAATTTATTTAGTGGGTGATGTTACCAATGATATAGCCAGTAGTGAATACCTGCATAAGATACATGGAATAGAATTTAGTCCTGCTCCTTATTTTGATCTTGAAAAAGAATATGATCTGCAACAAACCATTTCTGAACTGATACAAAATGAAGAAATAGCATCAGCACATGATGTTAGTGAAGGTGGATTATTTGTTACACTTGCCGAATCTGGTTTTGAAAATAAGAAAGGTTTTAAAATAAAATCCTTAGAAAAAATCAGGAAAGATGCTTTTCTTTTTGGAGAGGGACAAAGCAGGGTGGTTGTATCAGTTAAAAATGATAAAGAAGTGGCATTTAAAGCACGTTTAGGTGGAATTTCTTTTTTAAAACTTGGAAATGTGTCAGGTAAGGATATAAATATAGATGAGGAGAACTGGGGAAATATTATTCAATGGAAAGAATTATATGAATATGCTATAGAAAAACAACTTTCAAAAGAACTGGAAGTTGAAGGTGCTTTGGGTATGCTTTAATTATCCTTAGTTTTTCCACAACCTTGTTAAATGGAGTGCTGCTGCTAAAAAAAATCTTAGGTTTGCATGACCTTCAGGAAGTTTTTTTGATGCGGAAAAGAATCAATTTTCCCAGGTTTATTAAAGTATCCTCGGTCAAAAACAGATCAATTAAATTACTATAGTTGAAAGGAGCGTCGCAAGGGACGGTAAACCGGAGTTGCGCTGTTCGTTTCATTTAAAATATAGCTATTGTTATGGCAAAATATATTTTTGTAACCGGGGGTGTTACATCATCATTAGGGAAAGGTATAATTGCAGCATCGCTTGCAAAATTATTGCAGGATAGAGGACTGCGTGTTACTATACAAAAATTTGATCCGTATATTAATATTGATCCCGGTACCATGAATCCTTACGAACATGGTGAATGTTACGTAACAGAAGATGGTGCTGAAACTGACCTTGATCTTGGGCACTACGAAAGATTTTTAAACATATATACTTCCCAGGCTAATAATGTAACTACAGGCCGCATTTATCAAACTGTAATAAATCGGGAAAGAGAAGGAGCATACCTTGGAAAAACAGTGCAGGTGATTCCGCACATAACCGATGAAATAAAAAGAAGGATGCGTTTGCTCGGACAATCAGATGAATTTGATATTATCATTACCGAATTAGGTGGCACTGTAGGCGACATTGAATCATTGCCATATATAGAAGCAGTTCGTCAGATGCAATGGGAATTACCGGATGAAGATTTATTAGTTGTGCATCTAACACTAATTCCCTATTTAAAAGCGGCAAAAGAATTAAAAACAAAACCAACACAACACTCTGTAAAAATGTTGAGTGAAAATGGTGTGTTTCCCGATGTTATTGTGTGCAGAACAGAACAACCATTAAATAATGAATTAAAACAAAAAATTGCTTTATTCTGTAATGTAAAACAAGATGCAGTTATTGAAGCTCCGGATGCAAATACTATCTACGAGGTTCCTTTGCTGATGATGAATGAAAAGCTGGATCTGATAGTGTTAAAAAAATTGAATATTACAGAATTTGGAGAAGCAAAACTTACAAAATGGAAGGAGTTTTTAGATAAGTTCAAATACCCAAAAGCTAAAATAAATATTGGACTTATTGGTAAATATGTGGAACTGCAGGATGCATATAAATCAATATTAGAATCATTTGTTCATGCCGGTGCCATGAACGAAGTGAAAGTACAGGTAACACCAATTCACTCAGAATATATAACGGCTGAAAATGTTGGTGAGAAACTGGCACATTTTGATGGACTGCTTGTAGCTCCGGGATTTGGGCATAGAGGCATAGACGGAAAAATATCTGCAGTTAAATATGCCCGTGAAACTGGCTTGCCATTTTTTGGAATTTGTTTGGGTATGCAAATGGCAGTTATTGAATTCGGCAGAAATGTTTTAGGCATAGAAAACGCTCATTCCACCGAAATGGATCCAACAGCAAAAAATGCTGTTATTAATATGATGGAAGAACAAAAAGCCATTACACTTAAAGGTGGAACTATGCGATTGGGTGCTTATCCATGTGTTATTAAAGAAGGAACATTGGCTCATAAAATATATGGGACTACAGTAATATCTGAAAGACACCGTCACCGCTATGAATTTAATAATGAATTCCTGGATGTTTATGAACAAAATGGAATGATAGCAAGCGGAAAAAATCCACAAACTGACCTGGTTGAAATTATTGAACTTCCGCAGCATCCATTTTTTATCGGATGTCAATATCACCCCGAGTTAAAAAGTACGGTTGAGAACCCGCACCCTTTATTTGTACATTTTATCAAAGCCGCAAAAAACTTTAATGAAAACAGAACAAGCTTAAAAAATCCGCTGCTGCAAAGCGAAATGATCTGATAAGTGAAGAATATCTTAAAGGTAATGCCGGTTAAAAGGGGATATAAACTTAGAGGGTCAAACTTCGAACTTACAATTATCTTTGCCGACTTTATATAGTATGGTCAGGTTAAAAATCTGCCATTATAAACACTTTCACAAATGAATTTTGACCGTAATACAGTTATTGGTTTTATAGTTTTAGCTGTACTGTTTATTGGATATTTCTTTTATACAAGCAGGGAACAGCAAGCCTATATGAGAGAAAAGGCAAGGCTTGATTCTATAGCAGCAACACGTGTTCCAGTAAGAGATACAGCTATTGTCAGACAAGACCTTGTTGTTGCTGACTCCATAAATCAAACCACAACTGCCGGGGAATTTTCTCCTGCATTAAATACTCCTGAACAACTTACAACTGTTGAAAATAAAGTAATGAAGGTTGTATTTACTTCAAAAGGTGGACAACCCAAAGCAATTGAGCTAAAGAATTATACAGGTATTGATACTGCCAATGCCAAGATTGCCTCATCTGAATTTGATAAATTAATATATCGCATAAACACGGGTGCAAATCAAACCGCTGATATTGTAAATTTTAATTTCACATCAACCGGTGTTTCAAAAAATGCTGATGGTTCACAAACTATAAGTTTTCAACTTCAGTCAGCAGAAAATACTTCTATTGTTCATCAATATTTATTGAAAGATGACCAGTACATGATTGATTTTAATCTTCAACTGAATGGTGTTAGCCAGCTGCTGACAAATAATGAATTAAACCTTACCTGGCAAAACAGGGCATTGCAACTGCAAAAGGATTTAAGTTATGAAAAGCAACAATCGCAGATTAGTTATAGGGTAGATGGTGATCATGATTATACTTCTGCAATGAGCAGCAGTAGCGAAACGTTTAGTAAACCTGTGAATTGGGTAGCTGTAAAGCAACAATTTTTTAATTCAGCATTTATTGCAAAAAATAATTTTACATCAGGTTCTGTGGAGTGGGTGAGTCCACCAACGGGTAATACTGTTGTAGAAGCTACAGCCAACCTGAAAATTCAATTACCTGCTACAACTTCTGCTACCATTCCATTAGCATTTTATTACGGTCCCAATGAATATAAAGTGCTGAAACAGTATGATAACGATATGGAAGAAATGGTGAACCTGGGAACCGGTGTATTTGCTTTTGTAAAATATATTAACAGGTGGATAGTGCTTCCGGCTTTTGATTTTTTTAGAAAATTTACCAGCAATTATGGTATCGTAATTTTATTACTTACTCTTTTTATCAGATTATTAATTTCTCCCCTTACATATAAAAGTTATTTGAGTGGAGCCAAAATGAAAGCTTTAAAACCTGAAATTGAACAATTAAAAGCTAAACATGGTGGCGATCAGCAAGCTATGAGTATGGAGCAGATGAAGTTATTCAGAGAAGCAGGAGTAAATCCACTTGGTGGTTGTATACCGGCGCTTTTTCAGATTCCTATATTTTTTGCTTTGTATAGCTTCTTTAACTCTAATGTGGCTTTAAGAGGGCAGGGATTTCTTTGGGCCGATGATCTTTCACAGTATGATTCAATTTTAAACCTTCCATTTAATATTCCATTTTATGGAGACCATGTCAGTTTATTTACCATAACTGCTACATTAACCAGTTTAATAATATCTGTTTATAGTATGAGCATGACACCGGATCAGGGTAATCCTGTTCTGAAATACATGCCCTATATATTTCCCGTTATCCTGTTATTTGTGTTTAATAGCATGCCTTCGGGTTTAACCTGGTATTATACTGTTTCTAACATCATAACCCTCATTTTACAGTTTGTAATACAGAATTATATAATCGATCATCATAAAATTCTTGCAAAAATTGCTGCCAATAAAAAGAAGCCAAAAGTGAAAACTAAGTGGCAACAAAAGATGGAGGACCTGCAGGAGCAACAAAAGAAACTACAGCAAATGCAACAACAAAGAAAGAAATAACATACTTATCCCGTTCATTAACATTGAACGGGATTTTTTAAGCAACTAATTAAGATATTTGAAGCGTCTAACTCACGACATTATGAAACAACTTATTACAATATTGCTTTTTACGCTGGTTTCTGGGGCTGCAACATCCCAGAGAAAACTTTCTGAAGGAACTATATCTTATGATATAGTAATCAATACAGGATCTGAAAAGCCACAACTGGCAGATTTCTTTGATGGTGCTACCAGTACTGTTTTTTTGAAAGGCCCAAGAAGCCGCACGGAAATGGTCAGCTCCCTGGGAACTCAATCAACCATTTTAGATCCTACAAAAAATGTAATAGCCATACTGAAAGAATATGGTGAACAACGTTACCTGATCCAGTTAACTCCTCCTAATTGGAAAGATGCTAACAGAAAACACGAAAATGTTCAATTTACTGATACTGACGAGGCTAAAACCATCCTGGGATACACTTGTAAAAAAGCTATTGGTAAATTAAGCGATGGAACCACTTTTACAGTCTGGTATACACCCGATCTTATCCCTGAGAATACTGATTTTCAATACGTTAATCGTTCTTTGCCGGGTTTGGCAATGGAATATGAATCAAACGTGGGAAATTTTAAAGTAGTTTATACGGTATCAAAAATTAATTTTAGTCCTGTGCCTGTTTCAAAATTTGATCTTCCTAAAAGTGGTTTTAGGCTAATGACTTACGAAGAAAGTAAGGGACAATAATTAATATGATTTTTGAGAAGGATTGAAAGTTATTTTATCAAGGAATAACTTTCTTTTTATTGGTAAAATATACGTAGTATTTCCTTTCTGATAAGTAACTGTAGTATTCAGCATCACAAATTTTTTCTCAGGGTGATTGCTTAATACATTATTGCCCCTGTAGTTATAACCAGAATTGAGGCTAAAACCTTTAAAAGAGGCAGGTGATTTATATGAAAGGAGACTTTTACCTGAAGCAGAGCTTTTTTTGGAATATCCACCATCGCCCAAAGTAGCAAAAGCAGCAATAGAAGCAGAAATAAACACAAGGGTGATCATCTTCTTTTTGCATATCTTTTTAAAAAAAGTGGTTATTGTGGTCATTGAGTACAAAGGTAATAAAAAATTTTAACATTTCCCTCTCCCGCTGTCATTTTCTTTCTACATTATATTAACGTTTAATCTGCGAAATTGTTATAAAAATTGGTCTTTTTTGTGTTATAGACTAAATTGTAGCAGGAGCGACAGAAATGATAACAGACCCATACAAGAACGATAAAGAGAATTTAAAAGAATTACTTAAACAATACAATAATCTAAGGCAGGGTAAAAACTCTATTTTTTTAGAAGAAGAAGCTTTTGAAAAAATTATTGATTTTTATGATGACCAGGAGGAATTTGTAAAGGCATTGGAAGCTGCAGAAATAAGTATAGGTTACTTCCCTTTTTCTTCTTCATTACTATTCAGAAAAGCAGATATACTTCTTTCTTGCCGTAAATATTATAAGGCTTTAGAAGTGCTGGAAAAAGCTGAATTACTGGATAGTACAGACGTTAATCTTTATATACTGAAAACGGATGCTTACCTGGCACTGGACAAACAGGAGCAGGCAGTTGAGATTTTGGAAAATGCAATAAAGCATTTTGAAGGGGATGAAAAAATTGAGCTTTTATTTGAGCTTGCAGATGTATATGATGATTACGAAGAATTTGATAAAGTATTCGATTGCCTTCTTTTAATATTAAAGGAAGAACCATCAAATGAAGAAGCTTTATATAAAATATGTTTTTGGACCGACTTCACGGGCAGAAATGAGGAAAGTATAAGGATCCATTTAAATATTATAGACGAGCATCCTTATAGTGAATTGGCATGGTTTAACCTGGCAGCCGCTTACCAGGGTTTGAAATTGTATGAAAAAGCTATTGATGCTTACCAGTACGCAATAGTTATAGATGAAAAATTTGATTATGCTTATAGAAATATAGGTGATGCCTTTATACGCTTACGCAAATACAAAGAAGCAATAGAAGCTCTTGAAAAAGTTCTTGAGTTGTCAAAACCGGAAGATGTTATTTATGAAGCCATAGGGCATTGTTATGATAAATTGAAAAATTTCGCACAGGCTCGCTTTCATTATCGTAAAGCTTCACACCTGAATCCTGAAGAGAGTAAGATTTATTATAAAATTGCCTGCACATATTACAATGAAGGTCAATGGGGCAGTGCAGTAAAGCAATTAGAAACTGCACTCAAGATATCTAAGTCACAACCGGAATATAATTTATTAATGGGTGAGTGTAATTTACAACTTGGATCATTGAAAGAAGCCATTCAATGTTTTTCGGCTGTAGTAAAAGCAAAGCCAAAGAATATAGCTGGTTGGGAGGCCCTTATTCGTTCTTTGTATGAGGCCGAACTTTATTCAGAAGCAAAACAACAGGCACTGTCAGCACTTACTATTACTAATGCTAAACCTCTTTTTTATTATTACTTAAGTGCATCTTTATTTGCATTAGGAAAAACTAAAGAAGCACTCATTTATCTTGAAAAAGGTTTGGAGGTAGCTCCAAAAGTTCTAAAAAAATTTATAGCACTCAATCCTTCTATTTTGCAAAATCCACAAGTTGTAGATACCATAGCACGTAATAAAAGAAGCCGTTCCTGATAAGGATGCTAATAGTTCCCTAAATTTGCCCGCAATTAATATGATAACTGCTAATGAACTTCAATCTTTCGCAAATTCCTGAACGTTTTCAGAAACAGCGTACGACCGGATTAACTATGGTAATGGATAAAGGCTTGAGTGTGGCTGAAGCAAAAAACTTTTTAAGTGTTGCCCATCCTCATGTTGATATTATAAAACTTGGTTTTGGAACCGCTTTCGTAACTCCAAATCTTGAAGAAAAGCTGGAGGTTTACAGGACTTATGATATACCCATTTATTTTGGAGGTACTTTATTTGAAGCTTTCTTAATTAGAAATCAATTTGATGATTATATTTCCGTTTGCAAAAAATATGGCATTTCTTATATGGAGGTAAGTGATGGATCCATCAATATTCCTCATGCTGAAAAGTGTGGGTATATTGAAAAACTTACACAGCATGGTATTGTTTTGAGCGAGGTAGGTAGTAAAGATGCTGCTCATATTATTCCTCCTTATAAATGGATAGAGCTGATGCGGGCAGAATTAAATGCAGGATCTACTTATGTAATTGCCGAAGCTCGTGAAGCAGGGAATGTAGGAATCTATCGGGGCTCAGGTGAAGTAAGGGAAGGTCTGGTACAGGAAATTCTAACACAGATACCAGGTGAAAAAATCATTTGGGAAGCACCTCAAAAGGCACAACAATTATATTTTATTGAGCTTTTAGGTTGTAATGTTAACCTTGGAAACATTGCGCCTTCTGAAGTTTTGGCTATGGAAACTATGCGTATTGGTTTAAGAGGTGATACATTCCATCTTTTCCTGGATAAAGAAAATACATGATTCTTTTTGGATTAATAGGTAAAACACTTACTCATTCATTCTCCAAAGCTTATTTCACAGAAAAATTTACAAAGCTTGGCCTACAGGATCACAGCTATGTAAATTTTGAATTGAAATCTATTAGTGAACTGCAAAGTATTTTATTTAACCATCCAAACTTAAAAGGTTTAAATGTAACGGTTCCGTATAAAGAAGAAATTATTCCATTTTTAGATTCTTCAAATGAACTGGTTCAGCAAACAGGGGCATGCAATTGTATTAAAATTGAAAAAGGGAAATTAACTGGATTTAATACGGATATAATTGGTTTTAGCAACTCTTTGCAAAAACATTTGAAACCGCATCATCAAAAATCTATCGTATTAGGTACGGGTGGCGCTTCTAAAGCGGTTCAATATTGTTTAAAGCAACTGCAGATACCATACATCGTTATATCGCGACATAAACAAGAGAACCATCTCACTTACGAAGATTTATCTCAGGAAATTCTAAATGAATATAAAATCATTATTAATACAACTCCCCTTGGAATGTATCCCGATATAACTTCATATCCATTCATACCTTATCACGATGTAACACCGGAGCATTTGTTTTTTGATCTTATTTACAATCCGGCTAAAACCATCTTTTTAGAAAAAGGAGAAGAAAAAGGTGCTACTATCATAAACGGTTTTGAAATGCTGATCATACAGGCAGAAGAAAGCTGGAGAATTTGGAAAAGTTGATTTATTTAAAAATTCTTTCTGCTGATGTAGGAAAAGGAACAACTTTTTTCAAATTGTAATCATAACAGATCATTCCTGTTTTAGCATAAGCAATATTTTTTTCTCCTTCTTTTGTTTGAACCACTAATTTATAAAAAAGACTAAATCCAATTCGGGATGGTTCGGAAGCTGTAACATAAACTTTTAAAACATCGCCGTAATAAGCTTCATTTTTAAATTCAATGGCTGCATCACTCATGATTAATCCAACTCCTTCAAATTTTAATTCCTCAAGATTAAATTTTTTTAAAAACTGAACTCTTGCTTCATGTATAAATGACAGAACAGCATCATTGCCTAAATGATTTCCATAATTAATATCTGTGATGCGTACAGGTGTAGTTGTAAAAAAATTAAATTGTTCAGGAAGTTTAAGCTTTACTCTGGACATGAAACTTTAATTATTTTCTTCCAGTTTCTTAAGCATATCAAGTAAACCGGCAAAATCAGCGGCTGGTGAAACAATGGACGAAGCCATTTGTTTTTGAAGAGATTCTATATTTTCCTGGCAGCGTTTACGTAAAAAAGCTGTGCTGTTTTCTGCACAATCAAATACAGGAAATATTTTTTTTGATAATCTCACAAGCTTTCCATCTTCATCGGCTAGTGTAGTATATCTGGTATTATTTATTGGTTCTTTATTAACTATTGATTCATTCTTTCTGCGTGGAGTTGGTTCGTTAACAACAGAATTATTATTTGGTGTATAAGGATCCTCTGTTACAGCAACATCATTTTTTACAGGTTCCTCAACAGGTAAATTATTTTCATTTACAGGAGTGGAT
>MWVZ01000088.1_pt1 | contig 10959 bp, 11 predicted proteins | sample 1047221 | NCBI WGS metagenome assembly MWVZ01 (sample SAMN06349980, study PRJNA376086) | soil metagenome | isolation source: MS6-5 sample Antarctic (ecotone) soil | place: Antarctica | collected 2015-01-13
TTGAAAAACGCGGCTTCACTTTGGTCGGCGATGTTAACCCGAAAGAAGCAAAAGCAAAAGCCGCGAATTTTACTCCTGTTCCCGGCGGAGTTGGACTTCTTACAGTGGCGATGTTGATGAGAAATACGGTTGACGCAGCAAAAATGAGAAGGATAAATGGGAAAAAGGGTAAAAGGGTAAAAGGGTAAAAGGGTAAAAGTTAGGTTAACCGACCGTAAAAACTTTTTCCCTCTTTCACATTTTCCCTTTTTCCCTTTACAAATATGAAATTTGAAGAATATCAATCAAAAGCAAGCAAAACGGCTTTGTATCCGAAACGCTTAAATAATCTCGAATATCCGACGCTCGGACTCGCGGGCGAAGCAGGCGAAGTCGCCAATATCGTCAAGAAAATCCAACGCGATTTTGGCGGTGAAATTACCGATGATATTCGCGCTAAACTTAAAGACGAACTCGGCGACGTGCTTTGGTATATTTCTGCCTGTGCCGATGAACTTGAATTGACGCTTGAAGAAATTGCCGAATATAACGTGGAAAAATTGGCGGCTCGTCACCAAAGCAGATAATTACACAATGTTGAAGGTTGGATTAACAGGCTCAATTGCCGCCGGTAAATCTTTTGTTTGTGAAGTTTTTCTGACGCTCGGCGCGTCAGTTCTCGATGCCGACCAAACGGCGCGCGAAGTCGTCGCTTCCGACACAAAAGGATTAAAAGCGATAATTGAAAATTTCGGGGCGGAAGTTTTGCAGCCGAACGGCGAGCTTGACCGAATAAAGTTAGGAGCGGAGATTTTTGCTGACGAGGCGAAGCGACAACTTCTAAACTCTATCGTGCATCCATTGGTTATCGAAAAACAAAACGATTGGCTGCGCGCGCGCGAAGCGGAAAATCCGGACGGAATTTCTATCATTGATGCGGCATTGATGATAGAATCGGGCGGCTATCGGCGTTTCGACAAACTGATTGTCGTTTGGTGCGATTCGGCAACGCAATTGCAAAGACTCGTTTCGCGCAATAACCTAAGTGAGCAGGAAGCTTTAAAACGCATCAACGCGCAGATGCCGCAGGAAGAGAAGAAGCGTTATGCAGATTTTTTGATTGATACGACGCACGGTTTTGAATCTGCGAGACGACAAACCGTTGAAGTTTTCGAGCAGTTGAAACTTTTTATAGGAAAAATACAGGAAAATGAAATTACAAATTCACACAGCTAAGCGCAGATGGAAAATCGAAAAAAAATCCGGGTCCATCTGTGTCAATCTGTGGTCAATTGCTTTTCTATTATTTTCTGTTGCTTGTAATCAACTCGAAAAACCGAAACCCGAACCTTTTTATGCCGAAACCGCTCCGCCGCAAAAGAAGGAATTTCGTTGGAGTAACGGCAAGATGCCGAAATCGTTCGACCCCGCGCTTGCTTCCGCGCCGCCGGAAACCGATGTCGTCCGCGCCGTTTATGAAGGTTTGACCGATACCGACCCAAAAACCTTAAACGCAGTTTCGGCGATTGCCGTTAATTGGAAATCTACGGATGATTTCAAAACCTGGACATTTAATTTACGACGCGATGCCAGATGGTCAAACGGCGAGCGCGTTACGGCGCAAAATTTTGTTCGTTCGTGGAAGCGTTTGGCGGAAATGAAAGATAAGGTTTCGCATCCCGAATTACTGCAGAATATCGTCGGTATGAAAGTCTCCGAGAAAGAAATGCGTCCGAGCGTCGAAAGCGATGGATTCGATGTTCTATCAAAACCTTTAGCGACGAAAAATCCCCAGATTTTGTCCGGTCAAACCAACTCAAATTCATCAAGTCTTTTACAGAAACTGCCTGAGATCAATTCAAACAGCGAGCAGAAACCGAAAACTGAACGCGCGTCCGAACGAAAATACGGTGTCGAAGCGATTGATAATTTCACTCTGAAAATCTCGCTCGTTAAACCCGATAAAGATTTTCCCGCGCTTGTCGCGCATCCGATTTTTCGCCCGGTTTACGGTGATGGCAAGGAATTTGTGACGGGAAAATTAAATGCCGACATCGTGACCAGCGGCGCGTTTCGTGTTTTTTCGATTGGACAAGACGGCATCACGCTCGACCGCGCCGAGAATTATTGGAACACGAAATCGGTCGAAATCGAAAGAGTGCGATTTGTGCCGACGGAAAATGCCGAAAAAGCGTTGGAAGCGTATCGCGCGGGCGAAGTGGACGCGGTGACGAACGCTGATTTTGAACCGTTGGCATTAAAACTTCTAACGCCTTACGAAGATTTTCAGCGCACACCGCACGCCGCGCTAAATTTTTACGAATTTAATTTGAATAAACCGCCGTTTGACGACCGCCGTGTGCGTGAAGCCTTGGCGATTGCCATTGAGCGCGAGCGTCTGACCGAAGATGAAATGGACGACGCGAGCCAGCCGGCTTTGAGTTTCCTACCCTTCAGCAATGAAAAAACCAAACTCGTGCAGGACGCAAATCGCGCAAAAAATCTTTTGGCGGAAACTGGTTTTGCCAAAGGTGAAAATTTTCCGACCATTAAATTACTGGTTAATCGGAATAACGTGCAGCAGCGTATAGCGCGCAGCGTGGCGAAGATGTGGAAGCAAAATTTGAACATCGAAACGGAAATCGTTGTTAAGGATTCGACTGAAATTACATCCGCATGGGCGAGCGAAGATTACGCGCTCGTTCGGCGCGGCGCGGTAATTCCGACGACGAACGAATCGGCTAATATGTCGGCGATTTTCTTTCCGGAAAACGAAGTAATACTCGACGCGACAGATAGTAAATCTATAGAAAAGGGCGAAGGTATTCAAAGTGGAAACTCGAACACTTCCGTCTCCGTAGTAACGTCAGAACCATTGAAGATTGAAGGTAATGCCAACCAGATGCCGCCCGAAAATTCAAATACGAAAACGGCTGCCGACGGCGAAACGATTTTGACCGAAGCGCAGGCAATCGTCGAACTTCACGCCATACCGCTTTATTTTCCGACTTCTTATTCTTTGGTCAAGCCGTATATTCAAGGATTCGATATTAACGTTTTGGATGCGCCTTCGCTCAAAAATGTCAAAATTAATAGTAATTGGCAACCGAATTGAAAATAGCTGGCAACCGAAAAAGGCGAAAAGCGAATCGTAAATTTTAAGTTTGTCCTTTGTCCTTCATCCAAGTCGGTTGCTTTCGCCTTTTTGCCAAAGGGGTAATGACAGAGGATAAAGGATAAGATAATTCTTGCCTGTCATATTTATAACGTGGTAAGTTTATGGCGGTCAAAAAATTTCAGCATTGCTCTCCCAATCCTGTAAAACAGGCTTTTCCTACAATCGGCAGTTTCATACGAAGGAGTTTTTATTTTTTATGATAATGCGAATCAGTTTAAAGCAAACTCGTCTAGGCATTGCCCTCGTCGCTGTGTCTTTATTTTTGGCAAATTGCACAAGTTCGGCGAACAATCGTTTTTGGGGCAAAACAGTCGCTCCAACCGACAATGTTTTGCGGTATATTTCCGGCTCGGAGCCGGAGTCGCTTGACCCGGCATTTGGCACGGGACAGCCTGAAGCGCGTGTTTATATGGCGTTGTATGAAGGCTTGCTCGAATATCACCCGAAGACAATGGAGCCGATTCCGGCGATTGCCGAGAGTTGGGAACTCAGTCCCGACGGCACAGAATACATTTTCCGCCTCAGACGAAACGCTAAGTTTTCTAACGGCGACCCGATAACCGCCAAAGATTTTGTTTATACGTTTCGCCGCGCACTCTCGCCGGAACTCGCTTCGCGCAATGCCAATTTAGGTTATTACATTAAATATTCCGAAGCCTATAATTCGGGTAATATGTTCGTCAAAGACCAAAACGGACAGTTTTTACTGGCAAAAGATTTTACAAAAGAAACCGAAAAAAAAGCGTCCGATACGCCCGAAGCTAAGACCGATGTGAAGCCCGAAACCGCGCCCGCTAATTTCGGAGCGGCAACCGAATTTCAAAACTTTATAAATTCGCCGGAGCGTCTAATCGTTAAAGGCAGCGAGAAGGAACGCGCCAAACAACTCGAAGCCGACCCGAAACTGAAAGCCGCCGTCGAGGGCAAAGAACTCGTTCCCGTAACAAAAGAAAATCTGGGTGTCGAAGCGGTTGACGATTATACTTTTCGGCTCAAGCTTTATCAGCCCGCGCCGTATTTTATTCAACTTATTCCGCATCAACTATTCCGCGTCGTCCATCAACCATCAATCGAAAAATTTGGCAAAAATTGGATGCGCGTCGGCAACATCGTCACGAGCGGCGCATTTAAATTGTCCGTCCATCGTCCGTATGATGAACTCGTCGTCGTTAAAGACCCGAATTACTGGGACGCGGCAAACGTCAAACTCGACGCGATTGAGTTTTATCCGCTTGAAGAATCAACGACGATGATGAATCTTTACAAAGGCGGACGGGCTGATGCGGTTTACAATCACATTGTTCCGCCGGCTTGGCTCGATGAAATTCGACCTTTTAAGGATGAATATATGGATCATCCGGAGGTGGCGAATGAGTATTATAGTTTGAGCGTTAAAAAGCCGCCGATGGACAATTTGAAAGTTCGACAGGCTTTGAGTTTGGCAATTAACCGCGAGGCATTGGCGCAGTTTCGTAAAACGCCGAAACCGTTATCGAATTTTACACCCGACGGTATTTTTCCGAAGTATGACGAAGCCCGAAAGAAGGTTTTCGGAGAAAAATTGAAAGCGGAAAATATTACGGTTGAAGAATGGTCAAAGCAACGCCTGTTCGATCCGGAAAAAGCCAGAAAGCTGATGACCGAAGCCGGATTTCCGGTGGTAAAAGCGGGAAATGGTTGGAGTTGTCCGACATTTCCGGTTGACAAAGTTACCTTAAATTATAACACGGCGGAATCAAACAAAGCCGTCGCCGAATTTAATCAGGCGCAGTGGAAACAAAACCTGGGCATCACGATTCCGCTCAAAAATATGGAGTGGAAAACATTTCTTCCCTATCGTTCGGGTGTGCAGTATGAAGGCATCGCGCGAAACGCGTGGGTCGGCGATTATATGGATCCGTTCACGTTTTTGAATCTTTTTTATTCGCCGCAAAATGACGGCGCAACCGGTTTTTGGGACCCGAAATACGACGCGCTGCTCGACGCGGCAAACAAGGAACTCGACGAGCAGAAACGGCTTGAAATGCTGGCCGCCGCCGAGTTTCAAATTTTGCAGCAGCAGCTTGTCATACCGCTCGTTACGCAGGCGACTAACTGGATGAAAAAGCCGTATGTCAAAGGACTGTATCCGAATCCGGGAACGCTTCACGCCTGGAAATTTGTCTATCTTGAGCGCGACCCGAACAAATGGGATGTGAACGCCGAAAATATTATGAAAAACCAAGACCCGCAGGTTGAAGAACAAATCAGCCGCGTGAAAGCAACAATGACGGCGCAAAGATAAAATTTATGGACGACGAGAAATTAGAGAAAACAATTGAATTTATTTTGAATAATCAAGCGCAGTTTACGGTTGATATTCAAAAGATACAGGAAATACATAAAGAAGCCGAAAAACGCGTGAATGTTTTGGAGCGCGTGTGCTTGAATTTATATACCGCTTCCGTTGAGCAAAAAGATGCGGTTGCGGAACAAACAAAAAATATTAACCAACTAAGCGCAGACGTTAGAGAACTGCGCGAAGGGCAGAAGGAAACTGACGAGCGATTGAATGTCGTGATTTTAATGGCTGAGAAATTTTTCAGCGGTGAGAACGGCAATTCCAAAAAAAAGAAATAACCGATAATCGAAACTAAAAGTATGCTTAGTTACATCATTCGCCGATTGCTAATAATTATCCCGATGGCGTTGCTCGTCGTTACGGTAACGTGGGTTTTAATTCGGATGGCACCGGGCAATTTCTACTCCGCCGAAAAGAAATTGCCGCCCGCCGTCGAAGCTAATATCAAAAAGAAATACGGACTCGATAAACCGGTTATTCAGCAGTATGGAATTATGATGTGGAACATCGTGCGCGGTGATTTCGGCGATTCGCTCAAATACGAAGGGCAATCGGTCAATGAAATTATCCGGCGGCATTTTCCGTATTCGGCGACCATCGGTGTTCTCGCGTATATTTTGGCATTAATTCTCGGACTGGCGGCAGGAATTGTCGCCGCGCTCAAACAAAATTCAGCGTTCGATTACGGCTTGATGTCTTTGGCGATGCTCGGACTTTCCGTGCCGAATTTCGTCATCGGTCCGATTCTGGTTTTGATTTTCTCCCTTTGGCTGTATATTTTTCCGCCGGCGCGTTGGGGCGGAATCAGCAGTATTATTTTGCCGGTGATAACTCTCGCGGCGATTTACGCAGCTTATATTGCGCGGCTGACACGCGCCGGAATGCTCGAAGTAATGCGCTCGGATTACATCCGCACGGCGCGGGCGAAAGGTTTGAGCGAATGGAAAGTTCTACTTAAACACGCCGTTCGCGGCGGTTTGATTCCGGTTGTTTCCTTTACCGGTCCCGCACTTGCCGCGCTTCTGGCGGGAACGGTCGTCGTCGAAAGAGTTTTTGCGATTCCCGGACTCGGTAATATATTTATCCAATCGGTGCTTAACCGAGATGAGCCTTTGATTTTAGGAATCGTCGCTTTTCTTTCGATTTTGATTATGATTTTCAATCTGCTGGTTGACGTTTCCTACGCCTTTTTGGACCCGCGAATTCGCTACGAGTAAATATATGGAAACAATTTTTGAAACGGAAAAAACAATCGCGCCGTCAATCGTGCGAAAAAAGTTTCGCTCCGACGAAATTCATAAAATGATAAAAGTCGGAATTTTGCCGGAAGAAAGCGGTTGGGAATTGATTCGCGGGGAGATTGTTCGTCGTATGTCTATCGGAAGCAGGCGCGTCGGAACGGTGATTAAAATAGGAAAACTTTTTGAAAGAAAAATCGGAGAAGATGTTTTGGTTTCCACGCAAAACCCGGTGCATCTTGATGAGTATAATGAACCGGAACCCGATATTGCTTTGCTCAAACCGCGCGAGGATTTTTATACCGAAAGCCTTCCGGTGCCGACGGATGTTTTGCTGCTGGTTGAAGTTTCCGATTCAACCGTCGAATACGACCGTGAATTCAAAAAAATTCTTTATGCCGAAGCGGAAATTGCGGAATTTTGGTTGGTTAATTTGAAAAATAATACGATTGAATGTTATACGTCACCGAAAAACGGAAATTATCGGCTCGCCAAATTTTTGGCGAGAGGCGAAACAATTGATTCTGAAACAATCGAGAAATTATCGTTACGGGTTGAAGAAATTTTAGGCTAGAAAGATTATGGAACAACCAGAAGTAGTTAAAGGCGCGTCGCTGTGGAAAGACGCTTGGAAGCGTTTGCTGAAAAATAAGCTGGCGGTTTTCGGTTTGGTTGTTGTCGCCTTGATGACAGTTGCGGTTATCATCGGTCCGGCAATTATCAAATGGACAACCGGCTACACATACGATTTTATTCCGCCCGACGGCGATTATATAAAATCTTTTCCGCCGTCGCTGCAGCATCCGATGGGAACGGACGATTCGGGACGCGACATCTTAGCGCGTGTTTTACAAGGCGGCAGAATTTCTTTGATGGTTGGCGTGATTTCGACCATTGTTTCGTTAATCGTCGGCGTTTCATATGGCGCGACTGCCGGATACTTAGGCGGCAGAATTGATAATTTTATGATGCGCCTCGTGGATATTATTTACGCGATTCCGTATATCTTAATCGTCATTGTTTTGCTGTCGGTTTTCGGCGGTCCGAATACGCCGCAATGGATTCAATCAATCTCCAACTCTATCGGCGGCGGACAAGGTTTGAGTCAAATCATTTTACTCTTTTTCGCGCTCGGTTTGGTTTCGTGGCTGACGATGGCGCGAGTCGTGCGCGGACAAATTCTTTCACTTAAAAATCAAGAGTTTGTGTTGGCGGCGCGGGCGACCGGCGTTTCCACGCCTTCAATTATCTTCCGGCATCTCGTTCCGAACGCTTTGGGTCCCGTGATTGTTTATGCGACGCTGACGATTCCTTCCGTAATGTTGTCCGAAGCATTTCTTTCGTTTTTAGGAATCGGTGTTCAAGCGCCGTTTGCGTCGTGGGGAAGTCTGGCGGCGGACGGAATTAAAAATATTTCAGTTTTCCCGTGGCAATTGATTTTTCCGGGCGTAACGATGGCGTTGACCTTGTTTTCCCTTAATTTTTTGGGCGACGGTTTGCGTGACGCGCTCGACCCGCAGACGCGCAAGTTTTAATTTTTTTTTGAGGTGAAGAAATGCCAACAACCGCAACTTTAGATATTCAAGAACTGCTCGCCGACATTACGCCGGAAAATCCGAAAATTTTATACGGTGTAAGTTGGGAAGATTATGTCGAATTAACTGAAGCGACTTTAGACAAAACTAATTTCAAAATAAGTTTTAATCGGGGCGTTCTGAAAATTATGGGACAAGGATTTAATCACGAAAATGTTTCGCGCTTTTTAGACAGACTAATTACTATTGTCGGTTTGTTTTTAGGTCAGGACATTATTCCGGCGGGTTCGATGACTTTAATATCAAACCGAGTTCGCAAAGGCGCAGACCCGGACGAATCCTATTATATTCAAAACGCACACCTGGCGAGTTTTAAGGATGAACTCTACGACGATGAAACCGACACGCCGCCCGATGTCGTTGTCGAAATAGACAAAAGCCACGGCTCAGACGACAAATTCGAGATTTACGGCGCATTCGGTATTAAAGAATTTTGGCTTTACAGCAACGGCGCATTGCAGATTTTCGCGCTCGCTGAAACCGGCGAATATCTTCACTCCGAAAAAAGTTTAGCTTTGCCAATTCTCAGTGCCGCGAATCTTACGGAATTTATCAATCGTGGACAAAAGGAAGAGCAGTTCAAAGTTTTAAGAGATTTTCAAAATTGGTTAGAAGAAAATAAATGATTGAAACAAACGGACACATCTTAACAGTCAACGATTTGAAGACTTATTTTCAAACCGAAGACGGCGTGGTCAAAGCGGTTGACGGCATCACGTTCACATTGGAAAAGGGCGAAACTTTAGGAATAGTCGGCGAATCGGGAAGCGGCAAATCGGTTACGAATCTTTCGATTATGCGCCTTATCCCCGAACCGCCGGGAAAAATCGTCAATGGCGATATTATTTTTGACGGCATTGATGTCAGAAAACTTTCGATTGACGACGTGCGGAAAATTCGCGGCAAACGGATTGCGATGATTTTTCAAGACCCGATGACTTCATTGAATCCGTTTCTGAAAATCTCGACGCAGCTGATGGAAGTTACCGAACTTCATCTCGGACACAACAGACGACAGGCACGCGCGCACGCCGTTAAAATGCTCGAAACCGTCGGCATTCCCGATGCAGAAAGTCGGGTTGATAATTATCCGCACGAATTTTCCGGCGGTATGCGCCAGCGCGTGATGATTGCGATGGCTTTATCGTGCGACCCGGAATTGCTTATTGCCGACGAGCCGACGACGGCTTTAGACGTAACGATTCAAGCGCAGATTCTCGAACTCATCAAAGACTTGAAAGCCAGAATGGGAACGAGCGTTATCTTGATTACTCACGATTTAGGCGTGGTTGCGGGTATGACCGATAAAATTATCGTAATGTATGCCGGCAAAGTTTTCGAGCAAGCCCCGACCGCCGAACTTTTCGCAACCCCGGCAAATCCGTACACCAAAGGATTGCTGAGAAGCGTTCCCGACCCGGCGCACGAAGAGGGAACCGACCTATATCAAAGCCTTCGTGTAAGGCATCAGCGGTTCTCGATAAACAGTCTTTGCGTCCGCCAACTCGACGATTTTGCCCAGATACATAACAGCCACCCTATCAGAAACGTGACGAATCGCCCGTAAATCGTGCGAAATGAATAGATAAGTTAAGTTTTTCTCAGTTTGGAGTTTCTCCATCAAGTTCATAATCTGAGCTTGAATCGAAACATCAAGCGCGGAAATCGGCTCGTCCGCGACGATAAATTCCGGGTCAACCGCCAGCGCGCGCGCAATACCGATACGTTGACGTTGACCGCCCGAAAATTCGTGCGGATAGCGTTTGGTAAAACGGCGACTAAGCCCGACGGTTTCCATCAAATCCTGCACCAATCCATCAATATTTCCGCCATTCGATAAATTGAATGTGCGAATCGGTTCGCCGATAATTTGTCCGACGGTCATTCGCGGATTCAGGGAAGCATATGGGTCTTGGAAAATCATTTGCAGATTCTTGCGTTCGTCGCGCATCGCGCCTGGCGAAAGATGCGCCAAATCTTTGCCGTTGTAAAAAACTTGTCCGCCGGTCGGTTCGGTCAGACGCAGAATCGCTTTCCCCAAAGTTGATTTGCCGCAACCGCTTTCGCCGACGAGTCCGAGCGTCTCGCCTTTTTTAATATCGAGCGAAACACCGTCAACGGCTTTGACCACGCGCCGCACACGGCTTCCGCCGGTGATTCGGTCGAGTAAGCCGCCGCCGCCGAGGTCGTAGTGAACTTGCAGATCTTGAATCGAGATTAAATTGTTTCCGTTTTGATTCATAAAAATAAGAAAAGTTAAGAAGTGAAAAACTAGCCGAGCGGATTTAATTCAATCTCCGCTTTTGAATTCATTTTGGTAGAATTTTCTTGTATAGATTCCGCATAAACTTCTTTGGCAAAATGGCACAGCGAATAATGATTTGCGTTTATCTGCACAAACGGCGGATATTGCGCGCGGCAAATTTCTTCGGCGCGTTCGCAGCGCGGACCAAACGGGCACCCCGGCGGCAGATGCGCCACATCGGGCGGAAGTCCGGGAATTTGATATAGGTCGGTTCCCTCTTCGTGCGCCGGGTCGGGAACGCTTCTCAGCAATCCTTTGGTGTACGGATTTGCCGGGGTTGCGAAAAGTTCGGCGGTCGGGGCTTGCTCGAAAACTTTGCCGGC
>MWVZ01000089.1_pt1 | contig 10897 bp, 7 predicted proteins | sample 1047221 | NCBI WGS metagenome assembly MWVZ01 (sample SAMN06349980, study PRJNA376086) | soil metagenome | isolation source: MS6-5 sample Antarctic (ecotone) soil | place: Antarctica | collected 2015-01-13
GGTCTTGCCCGATTGTGTTATGTATATTAGTTAAAAATGCGATTTTGAGTTTTGTGCCGACTCCGTCAGCTGAAGCAACCAAAATCGGTTCTTTCATTTCCGGAAAAGCTGCCGAAAACATTCCGCCGAAACTGCCGATTTCGGTTAAAGTCCGGGCATTAAAAGTTGTTTTGGCAAATTCTCTGATTTTTGCCACTGCTAAATTTGCGTTGTCGATCGAAACGCCTGCGTCCGAATATGAAATTGATTTGCTCATAAAAAAGCGATTATAACTTTTTCTTGGCAAAAGTTCATTGACTCAAATCAGGTTTAGCGTTTAGCATTTTTCAGGGAGTTGAAAAAGAAAAAAATTATGAGTTTTACATTAATGGATTTAGGGTCGGAAAGTTTCGAGTTGCGCTCTAACGTCTGGAATTGGAAGCCGACGGTGGAAATAATCAAGAGTTTTGATATTGTGGACGAGGGAAAACTGCGGCAAATGAATTACAACGCGACCGGCGCGCAGTTCTCAAACGAAGAGGCGCAAACTATCGGCGAAAGAATCCGCGATGAAATTCTGCCGCGTCTCGTGCCGAATAAACGTATGTTTCTGGATTTAAGCATCACTGATAAACCGGATGACGGAACGCTTTACCGCGACGAAGACGAACAATGGAAAAATTACAGCGCAAGCTATGACTGGCTAAAAGACTTTTCCGAGTTTTGTCTTAAATCAAAAGGTTTTCAAGTTTTCTAATTAGTCCAAAGTTAAAATGTGCTGATAATTAGACATTGGGTATTGGATTTTAAACTTTGGACTTATTATTACCAATGGAATTTTTTCAAGTTATTGAAGAGTTTTTCAAACTTCTATGGGTGCAAGTCGCACTCCTGATAATTTTTGCAACTGTTCACGGTTATGTCGGCGCGTGGCTGGCGGTGCGGATGCTTTTTAGTCCGCGCAATCCGGTAAAATTGTTTGGCTTAACCGTTTTTCCGCAGGGAATGATTCCGCGCCACCGGGGTCGTCTGGCGGAAGCAATTGGCAAAGCCGTCGGTGAAGAATTAGTTTCGCAGGAAACGATTGTCGAAGAACTTTTCGGGAAGGAATTTCTCCGCAAAAAAATTCAAAACGTTGTTGATTCTTACACTGAAGAACTTATTTCGCAAGATTATCCGTCGCTGATTGAGGCTCTGCCTTTGAATATCCGAGAACCGATTTTAGATGCGATTTCTTCTCTGCAGTTAAAAATTTCGACCTATATTGAAAGCGTTCTCAAAAGCGAAGAAACCGCCCGATCAATCCACGGATTTGTCGGGCGTAGAGTTGACGAAGTTTTGTCGCGCAGAATTTCCGAAACCGTTGACGAAGAAACATTTAATAAGATTTTAAGTTTTCTTGAGAAGCGAATTCGCACAATTATCAAAGAGCCGACTTTTGAGCAAAAGATCAAGGACTTTATTAGTCGGCGCGTCGATGATTTAGCAAATACAAAAACGCCTCTGGGCGAAATGTTTACGGCTGATGCCGTCGCGCTTCTCAAGGAAAAAGCGAGCGGACAAATCGAGCCGATAATTCATCAATTAGCCGAAATTGCGACTGCCGAACGAACACGCAGTCAAATCGGCGCGCTGATTAAAAGCGAAGTCCACGGCTATTACGAACAACTACCGTTCTTCAAAAAAATGTTCGTCTCGCGCGAAAATCTTTTGGGGGAAGTTGATGATTTAGTCAATGAAAGTTTGCCGAAGCGTGTGGAAGATATGCTGCGCGGTGAATTTTTCGCTGAAGAAGCACAGAATTTTCTTGACCGAACAATTGACAATGCGCTTGAGAGACCGCTGCCGGAAGTCATCGGAAATATTGCCCCTGAACAACTCGAACGGCTCAAATCCCAAATCTCGAAAAGCATAGTTTCTCTTTTGCAGGGTGAGGAAATGATGATTTCGGTTTCCGCTTATTTAACCGATACTTTGCAGAAACTTCGCCCCCACAGTCTCGGTGCAATTTTGCAGACCGCGCACCCGGAAGCCGAAGACAAACTCAAAAATATGTTGTCGAGAACTTTGATGAATGTCCTCAATCGCGAAGAAACCGTAAAAATTATCAACAAAGTTTTGTCGGTTCAAATCGAAAGATTGCTTGCCGCGCCAATCGGAAAACTTTCCGGGCATATTTCCGAAGAAAAAGTGCGTCAGGCAGGAAAGTCTTTGACCGAAACGATTATCTCAGCGGCAAAAGAGAAACTTCCGGAAGCCATCAGGGAATTCGACATCGGCAGTGTTGTGCGCGATAAAATCAATAAATACCCGGTCGAAAAACTGGAATCGCTCGTTCTCTCGATTGCCAAAGAACACTTACGGACAATCGAGCTTTTCGGCGCGCTTTTCGGTTTAATTATCGGAATCGTGCAGGCTTTGTTGTCATACTGGGCTTTTGCAAAATAATTTTTATTGAACTTTAATAAAACGCTTTTCGTTTCATTTTCAAGTTCGTAGAAAATATTTTTTGGAGGTCGGTTATGAAAAAAGTGGGCTTTATTGTTTTTGCGGCGGCTTTGTTAATTGGTTTAGTTTTTGCTAACGGCTGCGGCTTTGGCGGAATAAACAATAATTTTGGCGGCGTTCGAGGTTCGGGAACGGCGAAAAGCGAGCCGAGAAACCTTTCGGGATTCAATAAAGTTGAGGCAGGCGGCGCATTAAATGTTGAAGTAACGGCGCAAAAAGACTTTAGTGTGGTTATTGAGGCTGACGATAATCTGCTTCAATATATTAAGACAGAAGTCAGAGGCGATACTTTGAAAATTTATACGGATGGAAAAATCTCAATGCAAAAGAAAGCTTCCGTCAAGATTTCAATGCCGGAAATTACCGGCTTAGACGTTTCAGGGGCGTCAACCGCCGTTGTTACAAATGTTAAAGCTGATGCGCTCGAACTCGAAGCCAGCGGAGCGTCAAGAATAACGATTGACGGTGAAGTAAAAGATTTAATAGCAGATTCGAGCGGCGCAAGCGGAATTGATGCGGAACAGTTGAAGGTTGAAAATGCCGATGTCGAAGCGAGCGGCGCAAGCAGCGCGACAGTTTCTGCGGCAAACGAATTAAAAGCCGACGCTTCCGGCGCGAGCAGCATTTATTACGCGGGAGAACCAAAAAATGTCGTCCCAAAATCTTCGGGCGCAAGTTCGGTAAAAAAGAAATGAATTTACCGTTACTTTAAGTTTCGACGGCTTTTGTTTTTATTCCCGCTAACTGGTCTTTGTCGTCGAGTCCGACAATATAAACATCCAATTTGATTCGTCCGACTTTAAGAACTTTCAAATCTTTCAAATTTTGCTCTAAAAATACTTTCAAACGAGCAAATTTCTGCGCGATCTCCTTTTCTTCCTCGCCGTACCAATCTTGCATTTCTGTCAAACGCGAAAAAAAATCGGTAAAGTTTAATTCAGCAACCGGCGCGCCCGCAGCGCTTTTTGTTTGTCTTAGAATTTCTGCTTGTGTCAGGCACGGCGTTTTATCACCAATAAAGGGCATAATCTCGGCATCGGTCTCACTTATGTAGAATAAACCCCTTGTTAAGTTACTTAAACGCTCTAAAAGTTTATTTTCGCTCGGGTTTATCTTTAACGATTGGTTTGGCAATTGATTTGTGTTTTTTTCTTTTAATTTTTTTCGTTTTCTCGGCATAATTTTTACTCCGAAACTTGAAACCAAATAAGTTTAACACACTCGAATTGACTGCCAAGTTGCTGCCGGAAAAAGACTTTAAGAGCCTCAAAAATCTTTTTCACAAACCTGTGGATTTTCTCTTGCATAAAGGGCTTTTATCTGATAGTCTTTCATCCGTTTCAGATGATTTTGACTTTTGTAAATTATTGAAAATAAAAGACTTAAGGTTGCACCTTAACTTTTAAGCAATTTTCCACAAGGCTGTGGAAAACCCTGTGGAAAACTTTTCAAAAACAGTCAAATGAACTTGAAAAGTTACTAATCTTGTAAAGGTTTGGAAGACTTTATCTAGAAAATTTTGGAGCTTACTTTGAAGAATCTCAAAAGCGGAAAATGCTTAAAAGTTTTCCTAAAGATTTAAGAAAAGTTTGTGGAGAAAAGCGATGGAAATTTTGGCAGAAAACAAAAATGTGTGGAGTAATATTCTCCAATCGGTAGAAAAGCGTCTGATGAATAGACAAATTTTCGATGCGTGGTTTCGTCCTATTCAATTTGACGGATGTAATGAGCAAGATAAAGTTCTGCATCTTCGCGCCAGTCAAGTTACTAAGGAATGGGTTAACACTTATTACTCCGAAGTAATTACACAAACTTTAAAGGAACTCGATTTAACGCAGTATAGTTTAGATTGGGAAGTCGCCGAATCGGAAATGCAGGAGGAAAATTTTGCAGAAGATGATGATGACGCACGATTTTTCCTCGAAAAACAGACTCCAATTGCCGCTCCGCGCATTACAAACAGCTTTAGTCATAGAGAGAATTTAAAATCCGATGTTTTGGTCAAAAACAGTTCGACAAATTTTGTCGATATCGAACCGATCGAAAACTCACTTAATCGCAAATACACATTTCCGACGTTCGTCGTCGGTTCATGTAACCAATTTGCCCACGCCGCGGCTCTGGCAGTCGCCGAATCGCCGGGCAAAACTTATAATCCGATGTATATCTACGGCGGGGTCGGACTCGGAAAAACACATCTGATGCACGCCGCCGGTCACGCGATCAAAGAACGCAATCGTCACTTGCGCGTCGCATATATTTCCGCCGAAAAATTTATGAACGAATTGATAAATGCGATTCGTTACGACAAAACGCAGACCTTCCGCGAAAAATATCGTTCAATTGACGTACTTTTGATGGACGACGTGCAGTTTATGGCTGGAAAAGAGCGTACGCAGGAAGAATTTTTCCATACCTTTAATGCGCTCCATAACGACCAGAAGCAAATCGTTATCACTTCGGATTGTCCGCCGCGAGAAATTCCGACCCTTGAAGAACGTCTTCATTCGAGATTTGAATGGGGCTTGATTGCCGACATCGAACCGCCCGATTTAGAAACGAAAGTTGCTATCCTTAAACGTAAAGCGGATTTAGACGGCGTGATTTTGCCTGATGAAATCGCGTTTTACATTGCCAGCAAGGTCAAAAGTAATATTCGAGAGCTGGAAGGCTCACTGGTGCGGCTCGTTGCAATTTCATCTCTGCGCGGTTTACCGATTTCAAAAATGCTGGCGCAGGACGCGATGCGCAATATTATCGACAGCGAACAACCGGAAGGATTGTCAATGGACAGAATTGCGAAAACCGTCGCATCACATTATAAATTAACGGTTGACGAGTTGAAGTCGAAAAATAATGCCCGGCAAATTGCGGTTCCGAGACAAGTCGCGATGTATCTGTGCAAGCGTTTGACCAGACATAGTTTTCCCGAAATCGGGCGCGAGTATGGTGGAAAACATCACACAACGGTTATCCACTCGGTCGAGAAAATTGGCTCGGCAATAAAGGACGACAGAAATTTCCACAGGGTAGTCAGCGAGCTAATTGATAATCTTTGTAGTTAGTTACAAACTTTTGTAACGCAAATTTCCGCAAAGTTTTCCACAGTTTACTCAACCAAACTGTTTATATATCACGTTTATTTGCAACATTTAGTAAAAAGTTTTCCACATTTCCACAGGCAGCGGAAAATTTGCCCTGTGGAAAAAGCGAAAAATTTGTTTTTTGTCATTTTTTTCCACAGGTTGAAAAGTTTTGCACAGGATTTCCACAGCCCCCTGTGGAAAACATCTCGTTTATTGTCAATACTTTAAGTGGGTTTTCCACATTTCCACAGCCCCTACTACTACTACTAGATAAATATAATAATTTTTAAACTATTAGAATTAGTAAAAGGCGCGAGTTTTAAAAGTATAAATTGGAGTATAATAATAAAAAAATTTAGGAGCATAAAGAGATGGAATTTGTAATAAAGCAAAACGTTCTCAAAGACGAACTTGGATTTGTGCAGGGAATTGTCGAAAAGAAAAGTACGATTCCGGTTCTGTCAAATATTTTAATCGAATCGGTTGGCGAAAATACGATTCGGATTGTCGGAACGGATTTGGACGTGACGATTCGTTGCGAAGCCGAAGCAGAAATTAAAAAAGCCGGTTCGATGTGCATCCAGGCTCGCAAGCTTTTCGATATTGTCCGGCTCCTTCCCGATGCGGATGTTCATTTTACAAAAGATGAAAATGAATGGGTGAAGATGACCTGTAACAAATCAAATTTCAGATTGGCGGGCGTTGCGCGCGAACAGTTTCCCGAAGTTCCGAGCTTTAAAAGCGCGCCGATGAAGCTTTCCGCCGACATCTTTAATCATTTTATCCAGAACACGGCTTTTGCCATTACAAACGAACAATCCAGGTTCACGCTTTCAGGCGCCAAATTTATGATCGAAAATGGCGCTGCGCGGATGGTAACGACCGACGGGCACCGTCTAGCCTTTATCGAAAAAAAATTGACGCAAGACACTCCAGAAGCGATGGACGCGCTGATTCCGCGCAAGGCTCTGATGGAATTAACGAAGATTGCGCGCGATTCAAAAGGCGAGGTCAGTTTCGGGGAAGACGCGAATCATATTTATTTTGAAGTTGACGGGCGTCTGCTCATCACGCGCAAATTGTCGGGAACATTTCCGAATTATGAAATGGTTATTCCGAAAGACAATGACAAAACCGTAACTTTTGACGCCGAGGAAATGAAAAATGCGATTCGTCGCGTAAGCCTGATGGCTGATGAAAGAACACGTTCCATCCGAATCACGATAAAGACGAATGAGATCGAAATCGGAGCGCAGTCTTCAGAGGAAGGCGAAGCAAATGAAAAAGTGCTTGCCGAATATACGGGCGAAGAAGTACAGATTGGATTTAACGCACAGTATTTGCAGGAATTTTTGAATGTCGTTGGAGCAGGTGAATCCGATTCAATCGAAACTACCGAAAAAGAAACGGACGGAGAAACCGTTCGGGTCAAAGAAAGCGCGAATCGTCTGCGTATTGCTTTTGAATTTAAGGATGGCAACGCCCAAACCCAGATGAATATTGCCGGCGATACAAACTACAATTACAAATATATCGTTATGCCTTTGAGAATTTGAGGCAGGTTAATCGAAGGCTCTTTCTTTCTACAAAAATACTTGTAAGTGGTAGTGTTCGGATTTTGACGTTTCTTTAATTTATCTTGCTCGGATCGAAGAAACAAAGTTAAAATTGCAGAATATGCCGATTGTCGGATCTGCGCTGTGTTATTTGTTAAAGAAGTATTTCGATGTTGTTAAAAAAGATTTTAAGATTTTGAATTAAAAAGACGTAGTTAAGCAGGAGGATGTAAGCGATTCGGATTTGAAAGAAAATCTAAAAATTGGCAGCGCCTTAATATTAAGGAAATCAGCGAATGCCATTTTTTAAATTTTGAAATCAGCCAAGTATTTTAAAGTTGAGATAACAGAGGTTATTTCAGCGACCTATTGAGGAAGTCAAAATTTCTTTTATATTGCTGATGCCGAAACTCCGTGATAGTATTCTTAAAATACACTCGCAAAATTAATTTTATCCTCTAACAATAAAGCTTTTAGCGTTTGTTGGATTTATAGCCCCTAGAATTATCATTTTGAGAAATAACCCCTATGTCTGAAATCCCTACGCAAATTCCGATAAAAATATTTCTGGTAGATAATCATCGTTCTTTTATGGACGGTCTGCAAATGGTCATCGATACGCAAAAGCCGCGCATGGAGATCATCGGCACTGCCACCACGACGCATGAGGCAATCGAAATGGCTATCCAGCTCAAACCCGATGTGATATTGCTGGATCTGGAGTTTGACGATACATCGGGACTGGATATTCTGCCTGCTCTGCTTGAGAAAACCAAATCAAAGATTTTGATTCTGACCGGTGTACGCGACTCGAACATCCACGAAATGACGATTATGAAAGGCGCCCACGGCGTTCTCTTTAAGGGGGAATCAGTAAAAGAAATAATAAAAGCAATAGAAAGAGTTCACGCCGGCGGAACATGGGTTGATAATGCTATGCTCGGTCGAGTACTGGGTCACAACGGAAAAAACAGAACAACGGTGTCGACCGATCCGGAAGCTCGGAAGATAGCGAGTTTAACGCCGCGGGAGCGAGAGATTATCACGACGCTGCTAAAGTTTGAAAGCTCGACCAACGAAGAAATTGCCGGTCAATTGTGCATCAGCAAACACACGTTAAAGAATAATTTAACGGTAATCTACAGCAAGCTAGAAATGAAGAACCGCGTACAATTGATAAAATACGCTCTCAACCATAGACTTGCCAGTCTGGAATAATTTTTCAATAAAACTTTTACAGCTGAGTTTTGAAGAATCTTAGTGCAATAAAATATGTAATGTGTTTTTGCTGATGACTTGGAAGCCTTCCACGCATATTTTATCAACGCGCTGTTGCAATTTAAAAGGGACGGATACATTGGAAAACACTGCAAATTCTGACATTTCTACTCTTGAGCGCAAACGAATTGAAGAGGTTTTGCAAGAAAATGAGCGCGCCATTTCAACTCTGATGAACAATCTTCCTGGAATGGCATATCGCTGTCTTAATGACGAACATTGGACAATGGAATTTCTCAGTGATGGTTGCTTGAAGTTAACCGGATATTTACCTACCGAGATAAATGGCAACAATGTTATTTCATACCAGGAAATCATTCATCCTGATGATCGGACTTCGGTATGGAACAATGTGCAGGCTACTTTAGGGAGGGAAAAATCCTTTCAACTGACATACCGCATCAGGACAAAGGAAGGAAATGAGAAATGGGTATGGGAACAGGGACAGGGTGTTTTTTCTTCAGAAGGTGAATTGTTAGCACTCGAAGGATTTATAACTGATATTACCGAGCGCAAGCAAGCGGAAACTGAGTCAAAGGCAATTTCCGAGATAATTGAAGGTGTTACGACTACCTCAAATTTGGATGAACTGCTCAAACTTATTCATCAATCAATTATGAAAGTACTTTACGCGGAGAATTTTTTTGTTGCGCTTTACGATGAGAAAAGCGAGATGCTCGACATGCAGTATTTCGTGGATAAATATGATTCTGTCCCGCATACCTCAAAAGTAGGTGGAGGGCTTGTTGCATACGTTTTTCGCAATGGTCGCCCGGTATTATTGCCTAAAGAAATGATTGGTCAATTAATCGAACAGGGTGAAATTAAATTAATGGGAACGCCATCGGCGATTTGGTTGGGAGTCCCGCTCAGAACTTTATCGGGAAATATCGGTATTCTGGTTGTTCAACATTACGATGATGAAAACGCTTATAACCATCGAGACCTTGAATTTATGACCTCTGCCGGAGACCAAATTGCTCTGGCAATCGAACGTAAGCGGGTGGAAGAAGTATTACGGGAAAGCGAGCTTGTTCAGCGGCAGTTAGCCGAAAGACAATCGGCAATACTCGATGCCTTGCCTGCTCAAATCTGCCTGCTCAACGAAAATGGAGATATTCTCGATGTAAATGAGGCATGGAAACAATTTGCAATCGGAAATGATTACACCGGTGGTAGTGATTTTGGAGTTGGAAGCAATTATCTAGAGGAGTGCGAAAGCTCAAATAGTGAATTTGCAGACGAGGGAAAAAAAATTGCGGACCGATGTCGGGCTGTTCTTTCGGGAAAGTTAAACCAATTTGAAATGGAATATCCGTGCCACTCTCCAACTAAGAAAAGGTGGTTTGAAATGACCATCAGCCCCCTCAACACAGAAAAACCTACGGGCGCAGTCGTGATGTACGTTGATGTGACAGCGCGCAAAATTGCCGAAGAGTCGCTCAAAAAAGGCGAAGAACGTTATCGGGATTTGTTCGAGAACGCCAATGACTTGATTTACACGCACGACCTAGAAGGGCGCTTTACATCGCTGAACAGAGCCGGGGAAGAAATTACCGGCTATTCGCGCGCCGAAATACAAAAGATACGTATTTCAGATATCGTTCTGCCTGAGTATTTGGGATTAGCCAGAGAAATGATCGCTCGTAAAATTGAGCAGGGAATTACGACCTTTTACGAGGTTGAAATTATTACCAAAAACAAACGCCGTTTAACTTTGGAAATCAGTTCGAGGCTTGTTTATCAAGACGGAAAACCAATTGGTGTTCAAGGTATTGCGCGCGACATCACGGGGCGCAAGCGTTCCCAAGAAATATTACGCGAGCGAGAAGAATGGATGCGTGCCATCTTCAACGCTTCACGCGACGGCATTATTATCGAGAACGGAACGGAAATCACAGATGTTAACGAGTCATTCATTCAACTCTTAGGATATTCAGAATCGGAAGAACTAATCGGCAAAAATATTTCAGAGCTTTTACCGCCCGACGAAGCGAAGCGGCTTAAGGAATTTGGTTTACGACGAATGCGCGGAGAAGAAGCGCCTTCACTGTATGAATACAAAGTCAGACGCAAAGACGGAACGCTCGTTGAGGTAGAAGGGGCAGTCTCGACCTTAATCATCAGCGGCAAGGAATATATCATGACGGCGCAGCGCGACATCACCAAGCGCAAGCAGATTGAGCAGGCACTGGAACAAACCGCACGAGATTATCGCACCGTATTTGAGCAGGCGCATGACGCCATTATAATTTTTACTCCCGAACAAGAAATTGTTCTGGACGTTAACCAACACGCGTGTGAGTTATACGGGTTTGACCGTTCAGAATTTATCGGAATGTCACTAAGGACGATTTCAAAGAATTTCGCTTACGTAAAGGACAAACTTGAAGAAGTACTCAAGACAGGAGAGTATTACAGCTTTGAAACCGTGCAGTATCGCAAAGACAACTCGGAGATGTTTCTGGAAGTCAACACCTCGATTACTGT
>MWVZ01000090.1_pt1 | contig 10834 bp, 11 predicted proteins | sample 1047221 | NCBI WGS metagenome assembly MWVZ01 (sample SAMN06349980, study PRJNA376086) | soil metagenome | isolation source: MS6-5 sample Antarctic (ecotone) soil | place: Antarctica | collected 2015-01-13
TACGCTTATGAAAATTTTGACGATACGGCTATCCACAATCAAAACGGAAAACTAATGCGTTTCCCTGCTAAGAATGTGAAACATATCGGCGTTGTCTGTCGCATCGAAAGAGATTTCTAAAACTCTGCAAATTTGCAGTTTGAAATGCCGTGAGCGAATTGCTTGCGGCTTTTTGTTTGTCCGCGCGCGCGTGGGTGCAATCAATTCAATTTCATTTTGTAAACAATTGTTTACGGTTTGTCCGCGCGCGCGTGGGTGCAATGTCGTTAGTTGTGTCCCACTTAAGTGGGACAGAACAGTCTCCGCGCGCGCGTGGGTGCAATTTGGAACACTTAAGTGTTCCAAATTCAAAAAAAACAGTCTCCGCGCGCGCGTGGGTGCAATAATGTCTGGAATTCCAGACATCAATCTAACCGCACAGTCTCCGCGCGCGCGTGGGTGCAATGCTAAAAACGGATTCCGTTTTTAGCTTTGCTCAAGTTTGTCCGCGCGCGCGTGGGTGCAATTCACCTTGCGCCGTTCATTAAAAGACTTTGGCGAATCGGTTGCGACGGTTTGGAGTTCAATAAAGCCTCTACGCCGCGTTTTCGCTCTGAAATGTCAATCTTACGCTGCCTGAGGTCGTCGACGACCTGTTGATGCGCGTTACACGCCAGCGAAAAGGCACGCCCGGCTTCGTCTTTAGCTTGCCGGGTTTCAACGATTGCCGGGTAAAGCCGTTCGATTTCGGCGTGCATCGCGGGGAATTTTGATTCTTCTGCCTGAATCCGCAACTGTTCGACGCGAATGCGTTCGCTTTGAATATGGATTGGTAAATCGTCGGCGCGCCTGCGTAATTTAATTATTTCCTCTGCGTCGGCATTACCAACGGCAACACCTAATGCCTGAGGCAAACTCGTTTGTTCCGTTTCCAATTCTGCAAGGCGAGCTGCAGACGTTTCGATTTGTTTTTGTATATCGTCCATAATTATTTTTTTTCTCCTTTTATCCTATTGCTGATTTTTTTCCATTCGTTTGGAAAATTGTCTTTAGTCGTTCCGTCGCAGAGTTGGACGGTAATGCTGTTTTTTTCGGTTGGCTTAAGGCAATCCGGGCAAACGTCCGGCGGTGGCTTGCCTGACAAAATAGGCTCGTTTGTTTCTGCGTCCGCGCCCAAATCCTGCAAATAAAAGTCATAGCGTTGCGGATAACACGCGCAAACGGTTGAATCGTCGGTTACTGTTTCGAGTTTTTTTAGTCGGTTCAAAACATTCATAATTCACCGTCCGTTAGATTTTTTGATGTTCGGGCATCGCGGGCGAGATTCTGCCAGTAGTCGAACTGGTCTTTACAGTCCGCGCAATAAGTTAAAGCGTCCGCGCCGGGCTTGCCATACCAAAAATCAAGCAATGTTCTATTGCAAAAGCACGGCGGTTTATTCGGGTTTTCGACTTCAAGTTTTTTCAGTCTGGTCAAAATGTTCATTTAGGCTTCTCCAGTGAGTTCTACTTTTGGGTTGATGGTAAAGGTAAAGTGAAGCGGTTCGGCGTTTGGTTTCCCGCACATCTCGCAAAATTCCGGCGGTTCTTCATAAGGCTTGCCGTCAATCGTCTTTCCTTTGCCGTCGGCGGTCGGTATCAGAACTATTATTTGCGGTTCTTTATCACAACTGCAAAATTCAGAATCGTTTCCGATTACTTGGTTTTCCATCTTTCTCAATCTGCTTTTGATGGTCATTTTCTAGCGTCTCCAATCTTTCCAAAATATCAATCGTTTCCAGTCCTTTAACGGAATTTTCAAAAATAATTTGAGCGCAGCGAGCGGCAACCGCCGGATTCTCGCAATACTGCAATTCTTTGAGACGTTCAACCGCTTCGGATGCCGAATTTTGCATCTGTGCGATTGCAGATTCTACCGTTTGCCGCCGGGCGTTTCGGTATTCGCTCAAAAACTCTTTATCCTGCAGAAATCGGTAGATAGTTGCTTCGCCAATGCCGGATTTTTTCGCCGCTTCACGGATTGACGATGTTTCAACCAACGCAACCAATACTTTTTCTTTGTTCGTTTCTTTCGGCATATATCTATCAGAATCGCTCAAACCCTATCTTTTTTTACGGCGAACTTCGGCGAACTTCTAGCTCGTAACCAAATGACAATTCGACAAACAAACCGCCGACGCGCCGAATGTTTGCAACTTGCCGGTAATAGAAACTTTTGAGTTTTTGCGAATTTTGCGTGTGATAACAGTTTGTTCGTCTGCCTTGATATCAGCAAAAACGGTTAGCTGAACATTATCGGGCGCAATTACGAGTTTGCATTGCTCGTTTCGTTTGACTCGTTTTAAAACCACGCCCGACGCGCCGACGGTTGCGCCAATGGCAAAGGCGAGCGAATCTCGCGCCGTCTGTAAATCGGTTGCGTTGCTCAAAACAGTTTGTATTGCTGTTAGTCCGAATGTCTGTATTTTTGTTGTTTTCATCTGCGTTTTTCCTTTGTTATTTGTAGAAATTCCTTATGATAATGATTGTTATCGAAAGTGATTTTATTTCATTATGAGCGACACCGCACATAATCTATATGAGCGACACCGCACATAATGTGATTTATCGAAAGCAATGTCACCGTCACGCTAAAAATTCTCCCGTCTCACTTTCGCCGCTCAAATCACAAAAAGACTCGAATAATTCCCAATTCGACATCCGCTTAACCTGTGGACGCGGCGCGGTGTCAGGAAGTGGATAAGGCGCGTTTATCGGTTTGGACGGCGTGCGCACACTTGCATCCGCTTCGAGTGGAATCGGTTGAGACACCGAAGCGCGTTCTAATTGCCGTAACTCTTTAAGCACGCCGGGTGATTGCCTGGACGGTATCCGAGCCGAATACCACGCGCCGTTGTCGGTATGTGCCAGCGTAGTTTGCTGAAATTTTCGGCGGCAATCTGCAATCGTGTAAGACTTCCCGGATAAATCCGTAAAAACGGCGTGCGGAAAACGTTCCAGAAGCGCGTCCCGGCGTTTTTCGATAATCCCGTTTGTGTTTTCCTTCAGGTATTGAAGCCAGACACGGCGTTTGCCCTGCTCGCAGAGGCGAACTCCGTATGTTTTTAATGGCTCGTTTTTGCCTCGTAACTCGCTATCAGACAACCACTTGCGAGAGTTGCGGGGGGTGTTTTCAGTCTGCTTTGTTGATTGGTTTAATAAAGAGTCAGGCTCGCCGGAGTCCTTTTGAACGTATTTTCTAAATGCGCCGAAAGGGTTGATAAGACGTTTATTTCTAAATAGATTTTCGGCTTCGAGAAGCAGTTCGGGCGGTAAATCACGGAAGCTCGCAGCCTTGCCCGTATAATTCGCGGCTTTGGCAATTTCCCAGAAGATACCGTTCCTTGATTCATCCGGGTTAAATTCTTGTATCTGGTTGAGCGGCACGCTTTGAAATGAGAAGCGGGCGCGATGTGAATTGGTTTTGATTTTTAGGGATTTTCCGAATATCTCACGATGCGCTTTTCTAATGCACTTCGTCCACGCCGAAACTACTTTGAGACTATTGAGCAACGGGCGTTTTTCCGGCGCCGTCGCGCCGTTCTTACGCAGTGCAACGAGTTTGTTTTCGATGTCGGGCGTGTTGCCGCTCGCAAACGGTTGGTAGTTGATACAAACGACGTGGCAATGATAATTAATGCCGTCGAGAAGTAAGTCAAAGGCGCGTTTTAATTTTTTGCGTTCGGCTTTATTGCCGAGCGTAGATTCTGTTTTTGAATAACCGGCGTAGAAGAAATCAGCAAAAACTTTCGTCTGCAAAAACAATTCCCACGCCCTTGTTTGAAATCTATCGTTGTCAGCAAATCCAACTCCGAGTAGATTCGGGAATGTCGGCGTAAGGAATGACACATCGAGTTTGTGTTCTATGATGTCCGGCAAATGCCGCTCAAAGGCTTCGTAAATCGTTTTGCGGTGCCGTCTAGCCGTTCGGTTTTGATAATTGGTGTCGAGTATGGAGTGCGCGGAAATAAACGAATACGGGCAATTAAAGACGCGCCCGTTTTTGTCTTTGAAGTTTGTCAGCTCGCCGCTCGCTTTTTCGTGTGCGGACAGTTTGAGTAAGTCGGCGGTTACGGCGGCGGCGGTATCTTTGTGAGTTTTTGCGACTTTACCCAATTTTTGACCTGTTCGTAAATTCTGGCGGGCGCGTCGGCGCGATTTTTCAATCGCCGGGATTCGGGGTTTTTCTTGGTTGCTGGCAAGCATAATTTCTCAAATTGGGAAGGGTTATCAACTTGCTTGCCTAAGTTGATAACCCTTTCGTAATCCGACGCGGCGCATCAGGATTTTGTAAATACTTGATTTGGCGTAAGTTAACTAAATTAATACAAAATGGTTGCATTTTGTAATCGACTTGTGCCAAAATCACAAACGCAGTTAGCCGACAAGCAATGACTGCAATTTGGTTAAATAATCAAATATCGAAGAGGCGAGTTACTTATCTAGGGCAGCTCGCCTTTTTCTGTGTTAAACGTAACCGAATTCAAATTAAAAAGTCAACAAAAAATCCAATAAAATCAAAGATTTCGACCTAAGTGCGCGTTGTGCGCGTTGTGCGCGTTTTTTTTTTCATAATCTTTTAATAAATTCGTCCAAGTCCGCGCGTTTCACTTTGTAACCGCGTCCAATAATTCGTGCCTTCAACTTGCCTCTTGTCAAATTTTATTTCTTGTCCTTGCTCTGACGATACCAAGTCTCAAATTCTAAATAATCAGATTCACTAAAAAAACGCGCTGTTCGGTTGCCGCTCTGCTCTGATTTTAATTTCCCCGCTTTTACATAATCCAGTATTCGCCTGTTGCTCAAAATCCTTCCGGCAACCGGCTCAAGTCTTTTTGCAACTTGTTCCGTTGTCATTCCTTTAGAAGATGCGATTGTTTTGGGCGTTTGAGGCTTGCTGGCTGGTTTTTCCGCGTCAACCTTTACCGTCTGGGGTCTGACTGTTTGCGGCTCGTTATAACCGAAAATATCATTCGGGGAACATTTGAGCGTATCGCACAAGGCTTTCAGAGTTTGCGGCGTGAATTGCTTTATATCATTGGCAAACGCTCTGTAAGCAGTCGGCATATTTAATTTTGTCCGCTTGGCTAGTTCGTAAGCAGATTTAATTCCTTGCGCCTCGCAAATCTCTTTTATTTGTAGTTTCATATTCTATTCTTACCACTTCGATAATATCATAATTACCAATTCGATAACAAGTTTTTCTTCACTTACCAAATCAGTAATAATTATTATCACTTTGGTAGGTTTTACCTTGACTTGCTATTACCATTCTGATAACATTCTTCTTGTCTGTCAGTAAAACAAAGGAAGGTAAAAAAAACAAATGTTCATATTAAAAGGAATTGACCAATTAACAAACGCTATCGCAAAAGCTAAAAAAGTTCGACCGCGTGTCGAGTTTGACTGCTTCGGACGCTATCGCGTGTCCGGCTCGAAAGGTTTTTACACGGTTTTGTGTAAGAAGTCGGACAACGGTTTTAAGACGGTTATTTGCACCTGCAAAGGCGCGTCAAAAGGTTTGGTTTGTTATCACGCAGCCGCCGCTTTATCGCTTCACATTGGACTAGCACGCCGTCAGCAAACGGCATAAACACGAAAGGCTTAGGTTTGCGCTAACATTCCTAAGCCTCTCTTTCAAACCACGAATGATTTGATTTACAACAAATGGAGAATATCACAATGAAAAATAAACAACTAACGAAGCAAACCAGAATCGAAACGATAGAATTTATAAACAGTTCTATTGTTGAATGGTATCGGCTGTTTGTCGAAGATTACCCGAAAAACAGACAAGATGTTTTAAATATTTTCGATGAAGGGTTAGCGGTTGCGCCAAACGAGAGAATTAAATCGTTTTGGGAAAATCTCAAAAACGGTTTTCTCGAAGCGGAAAAGGACATAAAAAAATGAAAAAAATAACACTAGACAAATTGGAAATGCCGGATAACACACGAGAAATTAGCAATATCAGGCAATCAAATCTTGGTAAGGAATATCTGGTTTTGCAGATGCTAACGAACTCTCTTAAACATCAGGGCATTTTCAAAAATGATTTCCTACTCATCAACACCGATGCCAAGTTCAAAGAAGATGTTTTGTCGGCATTTCAAACGCCTGACGGCGTAACAGTCGGCTACGCTTATGAAAATTTTGACGATACGGCTATCCACAATCAAAACGGAAAACTAATGCGTTTCCCTGCTAAGAATGTGAAACATATCGGCGTTGTCTGTCGCATCGAAAGAGATTTCTAAAACTCTGCAAATTTGCAGTTTGAAATGCCGTGAGCGAATTGCTTGCGGCTTTTTGTTTGTCCGCGCGCGCGTGGGTGCAATCAATTCAATTTCATTTTGTAAACAATTGTTTACGGTTTGTCCGCGCGCGCGTGGGTGCAATGTCGTTAGTTGTGTCCCACTTAAGTGGGACAGAACAGTCTCCGCGCGCGCGTGGGTGCAATTTGGAACACTTAAGTGTTCCAAATTCAAAAAAAACAGTCTCCGCGCGCGCGTGGGTGCAATAATGTCTGGAATTCCAGACATCAATCTAACCGCACAGTCTCCGCGCGCGCGTGGGTGCAATGCTAAAAACGGATTCCGTTTTTAGCTTTGCTCAAGTTTGTCCGCGCGCGCGTGGGTGCAATTCACCTTGCGCCGTTCATTAAAAGACTTTGGCGAATCGGTTGCGACGGTTTGGAGTTCAATAAAGCCTCTACGCCGCGTTTTCGCTCTGAAATGTCAATCTTACGCTGCCTGAGGTCGTCGACGACCTGTTGATGCGCGTTACACGCCAGCGAAAAGGCACGCCCGGCTTCGTCTTTAGCTTGCCGGGTTTCAACGATTGCCGGGTAAAGCCGTTCGATTTCGGCGTGCATCGCGGGGAATTTTGATTCTTCTGCCTGAATCCGCAACTGTTCGACGCGAATGCGTTCGCTTTGAATATGGATTGGTAAATCGTCGGCGCGCCTGCGTAATTTAATTATTTCCTCTGCGTCGGCATTACCAACGGCAACACCTAATGCCTGAGGCAAACTCGTTTGTTCCGTTTCCAATTCTGCAAGGCGAGCTGCAGACGTTTCGATTTGTTTTTGTATATCGTCCATAATTATTTTTTTTCTCCTTTTATCCTATTGCTGATTTTTTTCCATTCGTTTGGAAAATTGTCTTTAGTCGTTCCGTCGCAGAGTTGGACGGTAATGCTGTTTTTTTCGGTTGGCTTAAGGCAATCCGGGCAAACGTCCGGCGGTGGCTTGCCTGACAAAATAGGCTCGTTTGTTTCTGCGTCCGCGCCCAAATCCTGCAAATAAAAGTCATAGCGTTGCGGATAACACGCGCAAACGGTTGAATCGTCGGTTACTGTTTCGAGTTTTTTTAGTCGGTTCAAAACATTCATAATTCACCGTCCGTTAGATTTTTTGATGTTCGGGCATCGCGGGCGAGATTCTGCCAGTAGTCGAACTGGTCTTTACAGTCCGCGCAATAAGTTAAAGCGTCCGCGCCGGGCTTGCCATACCAAAAATCAAGCAATGTTCTATTGCAAAAGCACGGCGGTTTATTCGGGTTTTCGACTTCAAGTTTTTTCAGTCTGGTCAAAATGTTCATTTAGGCTTCTCCAGTGAGTTCTACTTTTGGGTTGATGGTAAAGGTAAAGTGAAGCGGTTCGGCGTTTGGTTTCCCGCACATCTCGCAAAATTCCGGCGGTTCTTCATAAGGCTTGCCGTCAATCGTCTTTCCTTTGCCGTCGGCGGTCGGTATCAGAACTATTATTTGCGGTTCTTTATCACAACTGCAAAATTCAGAATCGTTTCCGATTACTTGGTTTTCCATCTTTCTCAATCTGCTTTTGATGGTCATTTTCTAGCGTCTCCAATCTTTCCAAAATATCAATCGTTTCCAGTCCTTTAACGGAATTTTCAAAAATAATTTGAGCGCAGCGAGCGGCAACCGCCGGATTCTCGCAATACTGCAATTCTTTGAGACGTTCAACCGCTTCGGATGCCGAATTTTGCATCTGTGCGATTGCAGATTCTACCGTTTGCCGCCGGGCGTTTCGGTATTCGCTCAAAAACTCTTTATCCTGCAGAAATCGGTAGATAGTTGCTTCGCCAATGCCGGATTTTTTCGCCGCTTCACGGATTGACGATGTTTCAACCAACGCAACCAATACTTTTTCTTTGTTCGTTTCTTTCGGCATATATCTATCAGAATCGCTCAAACCCTATCTTTTTTTACGGCGAACTTCGGCGAACTTCTAGCTCGTAACCAAATGACAATTCGACAAACAAACCGCCGACGCGCCGAATGTTTGCAACTTGCCGGTAATAGAAACTTTTGAGTTTTTGCGAATTTTGCGTGTGATAACAGTTTGTTCGTCTGCCTTGATATCAGCAAAAACGGTTAGCTGAACATTATCGGGCGCAATTACGAGTTTGCATTGCTCGTTTCGTTTGACTCGTTTTAAAACCACGCCCGACGCGCCGACGGTTGCGCCAATGGCAAAGGCGAGCGAATCTCGCGCCGTCTGTAAATCGGTTGCGTTGCTCAAAACAGTTTGTATTGCTGTTAGTCCGAATGTCTGTATTTTTGTTGTTTTCATCTGCGTTTTTCCTTTGTTATTTGTAGAAATTCCTTATGATAATGATTGTTATCGAAAGTGATTTTATTTCATTATGAGCGACACCGCACATAATCTATATGAGCGACACCGCACATAATGTGATTTATCGAAAGCAATGTCACCGTCACGCTAAAAATTCTCCCGTCTCACTTTCGCCGCTCAAATCACAAAAAGACTCGAATAATTCCCAATTCGACATCCGCTTAACCTGTGGACGCGGCGCGGTGTCAGGAAGTGGATAAGGCGCGTTTATCGGTTTGGACGGCGTGCGCACACTTGCATCCGCTTCGAGTGGAATCGGTTGAGACACCGAAGCGCGTTCTAATTGCCGTAACTCTTTAAGCACGCCGGGTGATTGCCTGGACGGTATCCGAGCCGAATACCACGCGCCGTTGTCGGTATGTGCCAGCGTAGTTTGCTGAAATTTTCGGCGGCAATCTGCAATCGTGTAAGACTTCCCGGATAAATCCGTAAAAACGGCGTGCGGAAAACGTTCCAGAAGCGCGTCCCGGCGTTTTTCGATAATCCCGTTTGTGTTTTCCTTCAGGTATTGAAGCCAGACACGGCGTTTGCCCTGCTCGCAGAGGCGAACTCCGTATGTTTTTAATGGCTCGTTTTTGCCTCGTAACTCGCTATCAGACAACCACTTGCGAGAGTTGCGGGGGGTGTTTTCAGTCTGCTTTGTTGATTGGTTTAATAAAGAGTCAGGCTCGCCGGAGTCCTTTTGAACGTATTTTCTAAATGCGCCGAAAGGGTTGATAAGACGTTTATTTCTAAATAGATTTTCGGCTTCGAGAAGCAGTTCGGGCGGTAAATCACGGAAGCTCGCAGCCTTGCCCGTATAATTCGCGGCTTTGGCAATTTCCCAGAAGATACCGTTCCTTGATTCATCCGGGTTAAATTCTTGTATCTGGTTGAGCGGCACGCTTTGAAATGAGAAGCGGGCGCGATGTGAATTGGTTTTGATTTTTAGGGATTTTCCGAATATCTCACGATGCGCTTTTCTAATGCACTTCGTCCACGCCGAAACTACTTTGAGACTATTGAGCAACGGGCGTTTTTCCGGCGCCGTCGCGCCGTTCTTACGCAGTGCAACGAGTTTGTTTTCGATGTCGGGCGTGTTGCCGCTCGCAAACGGTTGGTAGTTGATACAAACGACGTGGCAATGATAATTAATGCCGTCGAGAAGTAAGTCAAAGGCGCGTTTTAATTTTTTGCGTTCGGCTTTATTGCCGAGCGTAGATTCTGTTTTTGAATAACCGGCGTAGAAGAAATCAGCAAAAACTTTCGTCTGCAAAAACAATTCCCACGCCCTTGTTTGAAATCTATCGTTGTCAGCAAATCCAACTCCGAGTAGATTCGGGAATGTCGGCGTAAGGAATGACACATCGAGTTTGTGTTCTATGATGTCCGGCAAATGCCGCTCAAAGGCTTCGTAAATCGTTTTGCGGTGCCGTCTAGCCGTTCGGTTTTGATAATTGGTGTCGAGTATGGAGTGCGCGGAAATAAACGAATACGGGCAATTAAAGACGCGCCCGTTTTTGTCTTTGAAGTTTGTCAGCTCGCCGCTCGCTTTTTCGTGTGCGGACAGTTTGAGTAAGTCGGCGGTTACGGCGGCGGCGGTATCTTTGTGAGTTTTTGCGACTTTACCCAATTTTTGACCTGTTCGTAAATTCTGGCGGGCGCGTCGGCGCGATTTTTCAATCGCCGGGATTCGGGGTTTTTCTTGGTTGCTGGCAAGCATAATTTCTCAAATTGGGAAGGGTTATCAACTTGCTTGCCTAAGTTGATAACCCTTTCGTAATCCGACGCGGCGCATCAGGATTTTGTAAATACTTGATTTGGCGTAAGTTAACTAAATTAATACAAAATGGTTGCATTTTGTAATCGACTTGTGCCAAAATCACAAACGCAGTTAGCCGACAAGCAATGACTGCAATTTGGTTAAATAATCAAATATCGAAGAGGCGAGTTACTTATCTAGGGCAGCTCGCCTTTTTCTGTGTTAAACGTAACCGAATTCAAATTAAAAAGTCAACAAAAAATCCAATAAAATCAAAGATTTCGACCTAAGTGCGCGTTGTGCGCGTTGTGCGCGTTTTTTTTTTCATAATCTTTTAATAAATTCGTCCAAGTCCGCGCGTTTCACTTTGTAACCGCGTCCAATAATTCGTGCCTTCAACTTGCCTCTTGTCAAATTT
>MWVZ01000092.1_pt1 | contig 10811 bp, 18 predicted proteins | sample 1047221 | NCBI WGS metagenome assembly MWVZ01 (sample SAMN06349980, study PRJNA376086) | soil metagenome | isolation source: MS6-5 sample Antarctic (ecotone) soil | place: Antarctica | collected 2015-01-13
CAAACACCATCCGACACCGTATGGTTTGGAACGATCAGAAAGCCCTGCCGCGCCCACTCTTGCGCCCACTCGACCATCACAGGCGCGGAATCGTCAATGTTTACGCGGGTTTCAGCAAGGGGGGGGGTGGGAAAAAAGACACCCCCCCCCTCTTCACCGATCACGATTTCCTCGACCCCTTCGGGGGCGGAAAAGTTACACGTATAAGCATTACCAGTTGCGTGGCTTTCTCCCTGCTGTGTGAAGTGTGCGGCGACCTGCTCTAACTCTGTCGGCGGGGGCGCGTTTCCAGACCTGACACCCGCCTCGATCCGCTCGTCCACCTCTCGCGCGATTTCTTCGGGGGCGGTCGAGTCCGTCATGTGCTTCGAGCGGGAGTCGCGCAGGCTCATGAGTGCCGAGCGTGCGGATTCGTAGCCAAGATCAATATCTTTTCTCGACCGCGCGTAAAAGGTTTCGAGAGTGGCGAGTCGCGCGTCAATCTCGTCAACGCTCATCGGTTCGTCGTCTTTGAGTTTGCCGAGGATGCGTTGATTCTCTGCAAGCATGATGTCTTGCCGACGTGCGACGTATTCAGACAATGAGAAAGGTTTTGATTCTTTCCCGCTCTCTTCGTCCGTCACTTCATCCGGGGCTTTGTATTCGGGATGCCTGCCGAGTTGTTTGACCGCCCACTCGACCTGAGCGGCGAGCGCGAGGCCGGGATGCGGTTTTATCTGCGCTGCCTTGTCGCCTCTCCACTGGACGGAAGCGCGGGCGCGCATGACGGCTTCATCGGCGACGGGCAGCACACAATCAATGAAGGTTGTTCGACTAAGTATGGGCGAGTCGTCATCACGATAGCCCAATACCTTCCCGCCTTTGATAATGGAGATGAGCAGATAGTTTTTGATCTGCCAACTCTCCAGCGCGTCAATCCAATCACGCACGCGCGAGCGGCGGGCATCTTCCGAGCCGGTAAATTGCAGTTGCGCGCCGAGCGTCAGATAGTCGCGCTGGAACTCCTGCGCTACCACTTCGCCGCCACCGTGCGCGCCCTGAATGGCCGACAGTAGATGTCGGCACTTCGGCGGCATCTCAAAACCGGTCTCTTCGGCGATGGCCGAGATGATCAAGTTCACCATTGATTCGAGGTTGGCATGATCGCGCCGACGATAACGCGCGTACTGTTCGCCGCGGTCGTTTTCGTAGCCGTGCTGCTGATGGGAGGTTGCTGGTTGTGCGCTCATGCCGCCCTCCGATCTCGACCGCGTAGGGCCGCTGCGTCAAGTTGCGCCTGAAGCCGATCAACTTCGCGGGCTAGTTGTCCGTTCAACTGTTCGAGTCGTCTGAGGTGCTGGAGGCACCCAGGGCGCGCGCACGGCTGAGTGATCCATCGCCAGTGCTCGAAGTCGCCGAGGTCGTCCGCGGCTGCTTGCCAGGACTCGCTTTCCGACTCCCCAGAGTTCTCGTGATAACGGGCGCGGGCTTCGAGTTCGGCATCGTAGTGGTGGCGCGCGTCCGGGGCGTTCGGCTCCAGGCATCCCTTGACGGGGCGACTTGGCGCGTAAGTTTTAACTTGCGCGGCGGGCGGATTGTGGTATTCTTGTTTCATTCTCGTCTGTCTCCGTTAGTTTCCAGTTAACAGTTAATGCACGAATCCGAGGGTTCAGCGCCTCGGATTCGTGCGCCTTGAGTTGTCAACGCAAATGCGAAAGCCCTCGAAGTTTCCAGCCACGACAACCGGGAACTTCAAGGGCTTTTTTCAACCATCACACCGGCGGGCGCGTGGTGAAACCTTTTTTTAGCTTGGCGTCATTACCTTTCAGTAAAGAGTCGTGTGCCAATAAAAGAGCTATTGGCTTTTGCAGGGTGCTATGCGGGATGCAATAAACGGTTGCATCGAAGATCGCGGGCGGTGTAAGATCAAAAGGCTCGCGCCGGATAGCTGGCAAAAGCGATTGTCAAAACCAATCAAGCAAAATGTCCCTGAATGTGTCCGGCGAAGAACGTCAGGGCTTTTTGCTGTCTGGGATACTAACACAAACTGGCTAAGCTGAAAAGTGGTTTTTCAGCTTAGACTCCCGTATAATAAATTACTACCTCCCGCCAAGTCTTAATACCTTGTCGTCTGCGCCATTGCTCAAGCGCCGTTTGACTTACCTTTAGCACCTTCGCCGCCGCTCCTTGCGTTGCGCCCGCGCCTAGCATCGTTAGTGTTTTTTGTACCTTTGTGTCTGTGATTTTCGGTTGCGCTCCGCGTGTCTCTGGGCGGAAAAGTCTCAATGCTTTGTCTAGTGTGTCGTGATCGCGGACCGTCTCCAACCCGCTGGAGATGAACTTAAGTCCATGATCGGGCCACCAGTGAATGTCTACAGTTAGCGCGCTCCCCTTTTTGGTGACTCGGCACCCGTCGAAAATCTGACAAGATATTTCAGCCTCCGCACCTCCGAGAGTTATCGCTATGTGTTTATGAAAGAATTTGCCGGGCGGAGACGGCGGGTCATAATCTATTTGTCTCCCGATCACTACAATTTGAAAACCCGCATAGCGGCTGGCAAGTTCCTTGTCGGTAATCGTCCGTATCGTCGTGAACTTTCCGCGCTGTATCGGGGTAGAGGCCAGCGCCTTCCGAAAGAGATCGGGGTCGGCGCAGTAAGGGCAGGGCGGAATTGTTTGTTTCTTGCTCATAACTTCTTCACGTACAGATCAAGGTCGTCTCGCTTCACCCGTCTAACATCGCTTGCAGCAGGAGGCGGCTGCGGTCGTCTTCGCCCGGCCAGTGGAAGCGCATCGCCGCCCCGCCCATGTAGCTGCGCACGACTTCGGCGGGCACCATCACCACTTTGCCCGTCGGCAGTGGGATATCGAACGTCAGTTGAGTGCCGGGCGGCAACGTCTGGTCCGAGGAAGTACAGAGGCCGCCCATGCTGATGTTCTCGGCGAAGGCTTTGTAGCGCTCGCCGGCGTGATTGAGCGTAACCCTCCCGCCCACGTGAAGACGTCGGTGCTGTCGTCGCTCCTCTCCGGTGCTACTCATAGTTTCTTCACGTACAGATCAAGGTCGTCTCGCTTGATCGTCCAGCCTCGCCGCCCGGCGACGATCTTCGCCTTCAACTTTCCCATGTTGATGGCCGCACGAATGGATTCTTTAGAAAGTCCGCACAAGCGCGCGGCGTCGGCGACTGAGAGCGTCAACTTGTCGGCGACGGGGACGGCGTTTCGTGCGATGGCCGTCGCGAGTAGTTGTATAAAGTCTTGGCCAAGTGGCCCCGCAAGCCCCGCTGCGCGTCTATTCGGGGCTACCATGAGCGCCGTGTCAACCGACTCTAATTCGGCCTTCAACCGCTCTACCTCATCCTCGGCAAAGTCGGCTTGCTTCCCCGTCTTGCCACGCACGTAGATGACTTCACCGAGACGCCCCTCGGAGGCGTACTTCTCGACCAATCGCACGGAGACGCCCAATCGCCCTGCTACGTCTTTCTTGTTCATGCGTAGATTGCCATTCAAGCCCCGCAATAGCCCCGCGTTCGTGCCTGTTCGGGGCTCCCCCGCCTCTCATAGCCTAAAGCCTCGCAAAGCCCCGTAGCGCGTCTATTCGGGGCTTGCCTCACGCCACCTTCTTCCCGCCTTTCTTCCTGCCCTTGGAAGTGCCGTCCTTTTCGCGTATTCGCCCTGTGGCTGGCTTTTGGGCTGCGGGTAAGGACTTGGGCGGTCTGCCCATCGGCAGCGATTGAATGTGCTCTAAGTCGCCCCGGCGAATCATGTAAACGTTGCCGAACTTCGCAGCCTTCAAACGCCCGTCTTGAATCAACTGCAAGACTCTCTGACGAGTGACGCCAAGCAGACTAGCCGCTTCGTTCGTGGTGATGTTTTCTGTTCGTTCCATCATGGCGCGGGATTGTACTAAAAAAGTCCTTTACTGCATAGAATTATTTTTACCTCTACAAGTGCTTTTCTCTTGACAAGTACATTTAACTGTCTATAATAGTCCTTGTCGGCAAGCAAGAAGTTAAAGAGAAAAGGACACAAAACACCATGATGAACTTAAACCAGGAGACAATGCAGGAAGTTATCCAAGAGGCTTTCGACAAGACGAACAACTTGCGCTGGCAGATGGCGATCACGCGCGCGGCGCAGGAACTCGAGTCGAATCCCTTCATGCACTACGACGGGCGCGCCCTCATCATCCTCAGTGAGTCGAATGAAGTCTACTCCGCTAACGGCTCGTGCCAGTGTCGCGCTTATGAGTTCGGTAAACCGTGCTGGCATCGCGCCGCTGCCCGGCTCATCACCCGCTACAACGAACGCAGTAACTAAAGGCGAAGGGCTTCCTAAGCGTGTAACCTTGGAAGCCCCTCTCATCAACCCCCAAACGTCCCAGAAAGGAATTGACTATGCAGAACATAACACAGACAAAACCGACCGCCACCGTAGAGAAGTTAGAACGCGCCCGCATCGCCCTGCGTCACGTCTCGCGAGACGTGCAAGTGACAGAGGGGCGCCTGCTCGACTTCGAGACGGCAGACGCCATGCAGCGCACGCTCAACGCCACATTGCGCGAGTTGGAAGAATTGACGTTGACGGTGGCCGTGATGGAGAGGAAGGTAGCCCACGCCTAAGAAAGTTACAGCACAGATAAGGTCGCATAAAACGCGAGGGGCTTAAGTGTGTCACCGCCTAAGCCCCTCTCACTCACAACCCCAAACCGTAAAGAAAGGAAATTATGAGCACTAAAAAGAATACCACGGCGAGCGCCGGCGACGTTGAACAACTCGCCTTCCACTTGTCGGAAGCCCTGCGGCTCGCGCGCGACCCCGCAATAGCGCCGGCCGACCTCTACAACGCCCTTGGCGAAGCGGTCAATGATCACCTTACCAACCAACTGTCGAACGATAGCGACTCAGCGGAGTTTATCGGCTTCGCGCTTGAGCGCATTGCGGCGCGGCGGGAGTGAGTGCGGGGCGAAGTCTAAATTTGTTACACGCGTAACAAGTTAGAGAGGGGCGGGGAATCAACCTTGCCCCTCTCATCGCCATCAATTTGCTATAAGTAATCATGGAGGATGAAAAGATGTCGGATGAGAAAGAAGAAATGTCGCCCGAAAAATGGGCGGCTCTGTTTGATCAGGTTCGCGCTGAAATTAACGAATTACCGGAAGACTTGAGGGCGGTCGTACCCGACAAGTTCACAGTCAGCGGAGACGAAGCGGCTATCGCGAAGGACTACGATGAGCTTGTAGCCGGGCCTGCGTATCTCGCCGAGAAGGACGTGTTGCTCCTTCTGAACATACACTCGCGCGCGCTCGCCAGTCACTACCTGTTACTTCAACTTATGAAACGGACACCGCCTGATCCCGCTTTTTCGTTTGTGATGGAGATGTTAGGCGATTCCAACTACGAGTTAGGGGCACTGCTTCGCCGGGAGCTACCGGAAGACGAGTGGCCGGAGTTCATCATGTAGCTTGAAACTTGAGGGAGGGGGCAGGGAATCAACCCGCGCCCCTCTTTTCCATGTCGGCACAAAGAGAAGCGGCGGGGGCGTTGGCAATTCCCGCCGCTCTCTTCTCACAATCTTTGGGGATCATGAGTTCGCATAGAGGGGTAGAACCAACATTGCTGCCATGAAGTGCAAACTACACGGTGTCAAATGAGTCATCCTCGAAGTTAAGTTGACAGTACCGGCAGGAGATATAGGTGGAACGGTGGCGACACGGAGGGCCTAACCCTGCCTTCACGCCTACCTCATGCCGGGGCCGTCATAAGGGGTGGTGGTTCGCGGTGGCAGCGGCTGCTCACCCTCGCCCGCACGCCGCGTCGCCTGCCCGGCCATGCTGCGCCCGCCCTCATACAGCGACTGCGTGATCTGCGCACCCACCTCACGCCCACCCAGGCCGAGCGCCAGCCCCACCGCCAGGGCGAGCGAAGCGACCATGCCGATGAAGAGCGTGTTAACCACCACGGCGGCAATCCCCACCTGATTGAGGGCGGCGATCACGGCGAAACCAATAACCGCGTACTGCACGAGGGCCGCCATCACGTTCGGGTTACCCACTCCCATCTCGGACACCGACGCCCGCACTAGTCCTGACAGGAACCGGGCGATCAACGAGCCGATGACGATAATCACCACGGCCACGATCAGGTTCGGGATGAACAGGACGATGCTGTTGATGATCGTCGTGATCTGCGCCATCCCTAAGATGTTGGCGGCCGCCTGGATGAAGATCAGGCGGATGAACCACTTAATCAACTCCGCGATCAGTTGCGAAGTCGTCCACCTAGTGCCCGAACGCTTAATGAAGTCGCTGATGCCGGAACTCTGCACGGCGCGCTCGAACCCCACCATGTTGAGTGCCTTGACGATCAGCCTGGCGAGAAAGCCGGAGACGACCCAGCCGATGATCAACATGATCAGTGCGCCGAGCAAAGCGGGCAGGAAACTCATGAACGTGTTGAGGGAGTTGAGAAATGAGTGCCAGACCGCGTCTCCCGTATCCCTAATGCCCGCGCTCCTGTCCTGTAGTAGCATGGTGACTCCTTAATCTTTTGGAAAAAAAGATCGGACGACCAACCTTCATGTCCGATCTCGCGGGTGGGTTGGTGAAGGGTGACTAGCCCCTTCGGCCACGTTCTTGGCCCCTCCGCCCTCTAGGTCGCGGACGTCCACGTCGGTGCGGCGCCCCGTGTCGCTGACGGTCTCGGTGCGCTCGCCCACTGGTACTGTCAAGTTAAACAAAATTTGGCGTTTTTGGGTACGACATATTGACGATATGAGCGTTGCAGGACCATATCTTGTGGCCTTCTTCGTTGAAAATTGGTTAAGTTGACAATACCCTTATAGGCCCTGGCCCGGCCGGAAGCACGACCCTTGCTCGTGGCGGGGCGGGACTCTATACCAGCCCCGGTGCGGAGTCAAGAAATTTCCGGGTGGGTTGAAGGGCAACCACCCAGTGTCATCAAATGTGCGGATGAACCGCGGGCGCACCGGACAGGGCGATGCTTGTCCAAACTCTCCGGTGCGTTACAGGGGCTTATATGCAATCGTTACCGCGCGTCCGATTATGAGCGTGCCGGTGACGGTGCGTAAGGTGAAAACGGATGATGAAATTGACGAGTTGAGGATCATCGAAAACATCAATCGCCGCACGATTCAACCATACGAATACGCGCTGAATATCGCGAGGTTGATACAGATTAGCAAGGCTGATGGTGAGACTACGGGACGTAGTCCCTTAAGTCCTATCATGTCAGAGGTTGCAAAAAAGCTTGGTGTCACAGAGCAGAAAGTCCACCGCAACAAGACGATCTCCAACCTCATCCCTCAACTCGGCCAGCTCTTAAACGACAAGATTATCTCGCAATTCGCCGCCTACCAACTCGGCCAGGATGATGAGCGCGCGCGGAGACCTTTTTACTTAATCAGCGTTACCTTAATTGATATTGAAAATGGTAGGCGGGAAACTTCACTTTTGCTGGATCGGGCGATCACCGGATCATGCTCGAATCGTGCATAAAGGGTGCATAATTGATTGTTGAAAATCGAGACGCGGGACTTGGGTTGTTAGCGGACGCGCGATTGATACACTCAAGTGGGCGCAAGATATAGCGGGCGTCAAGCGACCGTCTCCAACTCCTGCGCCTGCGTCTCTACTGCCTCTCATCAGTCGAGCGCCACTTCTCGACATAGTTGACGACGATCACCGCGCGCCGTCCACACCTGACACAGTTGAAGGGTCGAATGTAGTCACGCTCCGTCGCCAGATCATCGCCGCTCGCGCTCGACGCGAAGCCCGCACACAGTTTGCACCCTTGCCCGTCGCGGCCTCCTGCCGCCTGCTCTAACGTCTCGACCCGATTAGTTAAACTCATAATTTGTCCCCTTCGTTGACGAGTCTCAAAACGCGCTTGCGCAAGCCACACACTTCACAGACGACGGGCGGGCGCGTAACTTTTCTTTGCGTCTCATCACGGATGTCAATGCCGTGCGGACACATGCCCCGATCATGGCGCTCCTCTAATTTCTCGACCCGGTTAGTTAAATTCATAGCTTCCCCTTACCGACAGCTTCGAGGGCTTCTATGCGCTCCATCAAGTCCGTCAACTCGACGGCGCCTATGCCCTGCTCGATGATGGCGCGCGCGGCGGCCACGCGTGCAGAGGCGGGCGCGTTCGTGTCCTGCATTACCTTGACGAGCGTCGCGACGGCCGCCGCTCCCGCCTGTTGGAGCATGCTGATGGTCTGCTCGACAACGGCGCGGCGGGCCTCACGATGGCGGCGTTGAAACTCCGCGTCCTGCAGGTAGCGCCACAGGGTTGACTCGTTGACGCCGCACGCCTTGGCCGCCGCGCGCGTCGTGCCGTGCTGCAACAGGGCAGCGAGTGCCGGCTCCTGCTTGCCCGGTAATTTTCTCTCAGAGTCTTGCATTAGCTTGCAAAGCCTTTCATTGCGTGCCACGCGGGAAGTACTTTGCAAGCGACTCGCGCAGAAGCGCCTCCAGTTTCCACCGCCGCGCGACGTGGCGGACAACAACGTCGCCGATGCGCACCTCCGGGCTTGAACGCCGTCGGCGTGTCCTTCGTGAAGCGCCCGCGCTCGTCTCGCCCGCCTTTGTTTTCCCTCTGTTTATCAGACTTCATAATTCTCCCAATTTATGCGAGGTGGCCGTTGCCGGGAGTAGTCGGCAACGGTCGCCCGCGCGCCTTTGCCAAAGGGAGCGGCAAAGGGAACCTTCAGGCAGCGCGGCGCGGACGTAATGTCGGAAGCATCAAGTTTTCCAGATACCTTCCGACTTCGCCTTCGCTCCGGAGCAAATCTTCGTACGTGTAATTCGCGTTGCTTATCGCGCCTTCCACCGCCTGCAACTCTCCACGCACAGCTTCAAAGCGTGCCTTCACCGGCGCGAACGCTTCAGCCGCGCGGACCTTTTCAAGTTTGGCCTCTTCCAACCGAACCTTGATCAAATTCAACCGCAGGCGAGTCAGCCGCACCTCGGCAGCGTGAATGTAGTCACCTATCTCATCGAATCGGCGCCGGGCGGCGACGAGCGACGGGGCATCCGCATCATGCGCCGCCTGCTCAATCAACTTCGGCAAGTTCTCCCGCTCCACCTGAAGCGCCTGGAGTTCCTTGTCAGCTATGCCGATCTGCTCGGCCAACATGCCGGCGTTCGTCTCTTTCTGTTCCTGCTTAACCATTACTTTTCTCCCCCCACACTCTTAATCGTCTCGGCTCTCAGAAGCTCCCGGCGGATGGCCGGCCACTCTTCCCTAAAACTTTTCTCGTCGCCGCCCGCCGTCAAGTAGGCCAGTCGCGCGCGTTCTTTCATGCGTTCGGTGTGGCGGTCGCGGGCGTCCGTCTCTGCCGCGTCGCGCGCCGCCTGTCGTGTCTCGCGCCATTGTCGGATCGGATCATGTGTCATTCTTTACCTCTGCTTTTTCTTTCTGCCGTTCGTAGTAATGAAGCGCGCGCCGTGTAGGCTCAGACGTTCGCAACATGAAGGCTTCGCCGTCTGCCGCACGCAGGCGGATCAAGCGTTCGTAGTGCTCTATCGGCTCGAATGTTTGCCGCTGCTCTCTGCTCATGTTTCAAATAGCGCCTTCCCTCTTTCTATAAAGTCGGCGGGCGACTGCCACGTCGAGGCCGACTTGCCGAGACGACGCCGCGCCTCGGCGGGCGTGGGGAAATGAAGCACACTAGCGGAGGACGAAACTGCCTTCCCCCCCTCCGGCGAAACTCCGGCCACCGCGCCGCCGGGTAAGCCCTCACCCTGCCACACGCCCTCGCCTAAGTTTTCAATGATCTGTTGCCGATGCTCCACGAGGCCCCGGTGTAAAGGTTCGTGGACCGCGCCGGGGCGGCCTTGCGCACGGAGTTGCGCGCCCTGAATACAGAGACGCACGCCGCGCGCCCGGCAGACGTTGAAAACGTCGTGAATGGTCATAACGTCGCCCCTTTCGGCACAGGCAAGCCGCGCGGGTAACGGTTGATGCTGCCGACTATCTGAGAGACCTCCGCGTCATCCAGCGGCGGGCTGCATCGTTCGCCATTGACTTGCAAAAGTTGAGCGTGGAGATCGGTTAAATCTTCGGCCTGGCCTTTCCCCCAGATCGCGCACCCGATCCGAAAGATTGAATCATTGCGCGTTTTTTCGGGGATGATGCCGCCGCCGACCGCGCGGCCGTTGCGCTCTTGAAAGTCCACTACGACGGACGGCTTTTGATCGGGCGGGCGCGTGAGTTCATCAATGAGCCAAGCCGGGGCGGGCTTGATCTCCGCTGCCGTTGTGAGCGCGTACCGTCTCCCCGATGCGTGGCGAGACGGAGGCAAGATGACTTGCCCGCCTTCGCCGCGGATGTCAATCCCCGGCGCGATCTTGCTCGCGCTGTTTCGGAGTTCAACTGTTTCGGGATAGGTGAAATAGAAATGCGAGCCGCGCGATCCCGTCTCGACGTGGAGAGTATTAAGCCACTCATCGCCATGCGCCGCCGCTAAGTCGTGGAGTGACGCATTTCCGCCGCTCTTGGGGTCAACGTCCACCACTACCAGCCTTTGCGCCCCGCCCATCGCTGCGCCGATGTTCGCGCGAGGCCACTTCTGCCACCATCGCGCGACCTGCGCCGCGTCGGTCGTCGCGGCCTTCTCCCATCCCTTGATGCGGGGATGCTTCCCCCGCGTGCGGCATTCCGCGCCTCTGACGCATGAGCAAACACCATCCGACACCGTATGGTTTGGAACGATCAGAAAGCCCTGCCGCGCCCACTCTTGCGCCCACTCGACCATCACAGGCGCGGAATCGTCAATGTTTACGCGGGTTTCAGCAAGGGGGGGGG
>MWVZ01000093.1_pt1 | contig 10783 bp, 6 predicted proteins | sample 1047221 | NCBI WGS metagenome assembly MWVZ01 (sample SAMN06349980, study PRJNA376086) | soil metagenome | isolation source: MS6-5 sample Antarctic (ecotone) soil | place: Antarctica | collected 2015-01-13
AAATCCCCGGCCAAGCAGTAGAGGGCGAACCTTCAACACTGCTGGCCGGGGATTCAGGCATTTATGACCGCTCGCCGTATTCCTTCCTGCTTGATACCTCTACCAAACAAGTCCGCTTCGGGTAAGCGGGGCGAAGATAGGGCAAAATTCCGTACTTTACCCACCCCTAGAAAAGCAAAACCATAACCCACTATGGTTTGAACTGGGGGAAGGGGCCTGCTTCGCGCCCCTTCCCCCAGTTCAAACCGTGGTCCCTGCGGGGCAGCTCGTTCCCCTGGGGGCTCCGCCCCCTGCTCCCCCGAGGTAAAAAAGGCATGGGGCCAAGCTGCCTGCTCTCCCTTCATTCCCCACCGCCCCATGCCCTACGCCGTTATCCGAGTTGCCAAAATCAAGACCCAGGCTCATGCTTTGTCGGCCACCGGCCACAACTACCGCCAGGAGCAGCACCCCCACGCCATAGGCAACGCCGACAAGGAGGCCCGCCACCCGAACCGGGAGTATATCAACCACGAGCAGAAAGACTACTGGAGCCTTTTGGAAGCCCGCATTCAGGAGGCCGGGGTGAAGCGCATCCGGCATGATTCAGTGCGCGGAATGGAGGTGATTCTAACCGGCAGCCCGGAGGGCTTTATTCGTGGCCAGGACGGGCGAGCGGCCGACTACTCCAACAGCAAATGGGCAGGGGACAATCTTAGATTTTTACAAGAGAAGTTCGGCGCAAAGAACATCGTTTCGTTCACCCTGCACCAGGACGAAAAGACCCCCCACATTCACGCCGTGCTGGCCCCCATCACGGACAAGAACACCTTGTCGGCCGACCAGCTATTCAACCCCAAGAGCTTGCGCCAGCTCCAAACCGATTACGCCCAGGCAATGGCCCCGCACGGCATGGAGCGGGGGGTGGAGCACAGCCAGGCCAAGCACGACCCCATGCAGCGCCTGTATGGGTTGGAGGCCCAGCACGCGCAGCGCGTGGCGGAGCTGACCAGGCCCGCCGCGCCGGCACCGGCATTTAAGCTGAGCAGCCCGCCGGCCGCGCCGTGGAAGCACGACGAATGGAAAGCCGGCGAGGAAGCGCGGATTAACGCCGAGTTGGCCCACCAGGCCGAGGCCGCACGGGCGCAGCTCGCGGAGGTCGCCAAGCTCGCTCAGGCGAACACGGCCGCAGCAGAGCAGGTGAGAGTGCTCCAAAAGCAGTTGAGCACGTCAGAGGGGCTAAAACAGGGCCATTTCGGGACTATCCAGACCGTCCGGCAGCAGGAAGAAGTGTTGTCTCATGACTACGACCGCACGGCCGTGCGGTACGCTCAGGGGGCCGATTTGCCTGAATTGCGCCAGTTTGGGCAGCAAGTGCGCGAGGAAACGCGCCAGGCGCTCGTGAGCATCCTAGAGCAGACCTTAGCCAAGCCAGTGAAAGATGCGGCCGACTTCCAGGGCAAGTTGAAGGCGGCAGGCTACCAGGCGCAGCGCGACGAGCAGGACAAAGGCACGGTCCTGGTCCACGAGCTGACCGGGGCCAGATTCAAAACGGCCGAGCTGCAACCCAACGGCCAGGCCATCGGCCCGCAGCTCACGGCCGCCGTCGAACGCACCAAACAGCAGGCTTTAGCCCAGGAGAAAGGACGGAGCCAAGGGGGCGGGATTAGGAGGTAGTGCAGGCCCGAAATAGTGGTAATTATAAGAACATAAGAAGCAGCAATACCTAACTGCTTGATTACCAATACTAGCTACTTGCTGAATCAATCACTCAGACTTGCTGAACCCATCAATCTGTATTGTCTTTTTTGTTACAAAAAAGCAATTATCTTTTTCCTTTTTTGTACCAAAAAAGAAAATTACAGTTACCTTGTAGGAAAGTCTGTCTTTCCTTTTTAGCCCCATTTTCGACAATGAAACTATCTGATTTTGAAAAAAACCGAACTAATCCTTTCTTAGAGAAGGCTTTACAAGAGATTCAGCCTACTCGCAAATTCAGGGCAGCTACTCGCACTGATGAAAGCGCAATGCTGCAAGCCTTTGACCCAGCTACAGGTGATGTATTGGGGCATACCATGTTTGTTCGTCAAGTCGAAGTCGATGAAACCCAGTTCACCAAGCTCTATTTAAGCCAGTTTGAGAGCTTTTGGGAGTTAAATAGGGCGGCAATCCGCATTTTTGGGTACATCATGCACAAGATGCGTCCGAAGTCGGATAAGGTTGAGTTTCTACCAGACGAGTGCCTTGAATACACTAAGTATAAATCAGTTAGGCAGGTGTACGATGGGTTAGCAAGCCTATTGGAATGCAAGATTATAGCTCGTGGCTATAACGAGTACACCTACTTCATTAATCCACTGGTATTCTTCAATGGGGACCGGGTGAGCTTCGTTCGGACCTATGTAAAGAAGAAAAAGGGCAAGCCAAATGACCCGCAACAGCTATCAGTTTTTGATGCTATTCCGCCATTCAGTATAGAATAATACACATCAAACCGTTGTCATGAGTGTACTCCTAACAAATCCCGCAACGCGCCATCTCCCACACGCTCTGCTGGTTGCTATTCAAGAGGTTTATACCCCTGCCGGGTTGAAAGTCACGACCCCCGCGATGCGCGAAACAGAAAGCGCCGAGTACGGTGCCTGCCGCCTCGGCATTGATGGCCGCCTTGTTGTCTTCCGCGTGGCCAAAACGACACCAACCAAAGTTGGCCAGTTCGTCACGCTTTGGAAACGACCAACCCCAAACGCCATAATTGCCCCTCTGGACAGCGCCGACGGCGTGGCCTTGGTGGTGGTGAACGTGGGCGAGGGCTCGCACCGTGGTCAGTTCGTTTTCCCCCACATGGTGCTGGTAGAAAAGGGCATTTTGTCGCTTGCTCAAAAGGGGGGCAAGCGCGCTTTCCGGGTCTATCCCCCCTGGTGCCAAACGCTTGTACGGGCAGCGGTTCTCACCCAAAAATGGCAGGCACAATACTTCCTGCCGTTGCCCCTCGACGAGCGCGTTGGCTCCGCCCGAGTGCGCCACCTTTTTGCATAGGCAGCTTGGCCTTATGCCTCTTTTACCTCGGGGGGGCAGGGGGCAGCGCCCCCAGGAGAACGAGCTGAGCAGGGGGCGGTGGGGAAGGTAGGCTCGCGGCTCGATAGAGAACCAGAGGGAAAAAAGAACCCCAGCCAAACAGTAGAGGGCAACCCCAAGAGCTTGCGCCAGCTCCAAACCGATTACGCCCAGGCAATGGCCCCGCACGGCATGGAGCGGGGGGTGGAGCACAGCCAGGCCAAGCACGACCCCATGCAGCGGCTGTACGGGTTGGAGGCCCAGCACGCGCAGCGCGTGGCGGAGCTGACCAAGCCCGCCGCGCCGGCACCAGCATTTAAGCTGAGCAGCCCGCCGGCCGCGCCGTGGAAGCACGACGAATGGAAAGCCGGCGAGGAAGCGCGGATTAACGCCGAGTTGGCCCGCCAGGCCGAAGCCGCGCGGGCGCAGCTCGTGGAGGTCGCCAAGCTCGCCCAGGCAAATACGGCCGCAGCGGAGCAGGTGAGAGTGCTCCAAAAGCAATTGAGCACGTCAGAGGGGCTAAAACAGGGCCATTTCGGGACTATCCAGACCGTCCGGCAGCAGGAAGAAGTGTTGTCTCATGACTACGACCGCACGGCTGTGCAGTACGCCCAGGGGGCCGATTTGCCTGAATTGCGCCAGTTTGGGCAGCAAGTGCGCGAGGAAACGCGCCAGGCGCTCGTGAGCATCCTAGAGCAGACCTTAGCCAAGCCAGTGAAAGATGCGGCCGACTTCCAGGCCAAACTAAAGGCCGCAGGCTACCAGGCCGAGCGCGACGAGCAAGGCAAGGGCACGATACTGGTCCACGAGCAGACCGGAGCCAAGTTCAAAACGGCCGAGTTACAGCCTAACGGCCAGGCTATCGGCATACAGCTCACAGTAGCCATCGAGCGCACAGCCCAGCAAACGTTGAAGCAGAGTAAAGGCCAAAGCCGGGGAGGTATCGGAATGTAGGTCAGCCAATCAGATAGAGAGCCGCCACAGCCCCAAATAAAGACTTAAGAAGCGCCTATGCTAACTACTTGACTGGTCGGCAGGTCGTGTTTTCTACCTGATAACGCCACGTTTTCTACCTGAATACGCGGCGTTATCCTTTAGGGGTAAAAAAAGAAAACCAAACAAGAGCGAAGGGGCAACTTTTGGTTATCTTTGCTGGTACAAAAAAATAACGTGGTGTTTCCTATATGAAGTACAAAAAAATCACTGAGCACCCAGCTTATGAGAACAATCCCTTTGTAGAAGAGGCACTTGAGGGTATTCAAAGGCAGACTGTCAGAAAAACACGTGTAATCCGCCCAGACGACGGCCTAGCAAAGCAGGTGCAGCAAATTGTGGTGAACGCCGAAGGTGAAGCCACCGGATACGGCGCTTTTATGCAGTACATCGAAGTGGACGAGGACAAATTCGCTAAAGTTTACCTGAGCCAATTTGCCGCTTTTTGGGAGCTATCCAAGCCGGCTATTAGGGTGTTTGGCTATATTTTGTCGGCTCTTAAACAGGGACAGGACCGGCTAATATTCAAGATGGATAAAGCCCTGACCTACACAAATTACAGCCACCGGAGCCACGTATTAACGGGCCTGTCTAACCTAGTGGAATGTGGAATAATTGCTCGTACATCCTATGATTACGAGTACTTTATAAACCCTCTGGTATTCTTCAATGGCAACCGCGTCACGTTCGCCAAGACCTACATTCGAAAGAAGAAAGAGGTAGATAAATCCCAGCTTGGGCTATTTGACCCATTCGAAGAATTGCCTAGAAAAATTGGTTTATAATGCCACTGCACCTTCTCAGCTCACATTTTTCATCAATGCCTGAACATAGCTTTTTTTACTTAGGATTTTCCCTACTGTTGGTGCACGAAATGGACGCTATGCGGTGCCGGGAATGGAGGATATTTCCGGGAATGTCATTACTCAATGACGAGTGGGGTTTGCGTGTATTTCTTCTCGTCCACGTCCCGCTCTTCTACCTAATGATAGCGGGCGTAGCTACGGGGGGTACTGCCTTCGTGCGTGGGCTGAGCATTTTCTGCCTGGTACATTGCGGACTGCATTTGCTGTTTTTGCTGCACCCTAAAAACGAGTTCACCGACAGGATTTCTTGGAGTATAATTGTAGGCGCAGCAATGGCCGGCGCATCAGAATTGTGGGTGGGCTAAGGGAGAGCAGGCAGCTTGGCCCCATGCCTTTTTACCTCGGGGGGCAGGGGCAGCGCCCCAGGAGAACGAGCTGAGTAGGGGGCAGTGGGGAAGGAAGGCCCGCAGCTCGACACCGAACAAGAGGGAAAGAAAAATCCCCGGCCAAGCAGTAGAGGGCGAACCTTCAACACTGCTGGCCGGGGATTCAGGCATTTATGACCGCTCGCCGTATTCCTTCCTGCTTGATACCTCTACCAAACAAGTCCGCTTCGGGTAAGCGGGGCGAAGATAGGGCAAAATTCCGTACTTTACCCACCCCTAGAAAAGCAAAACCATAACCCACTATGGTTTGAACTGGGGGAAGGGGCCTGCTTCGCGCCCCTTCCCCCAGTTCAAACCGTGGTCCCTGCGGGGCAGCTCGTTCCCCTGGGGGCTCCGCCCCCTGCTCCCCCGAGGTAAAAAAGGCATGGGGCCAAGCTGCCTGCTCTCCCTTCATTCCCCACCGCCCCATGCCCTACGCCGTTATCCGAGTTGCCAAAATCAAGACCCAGGCTCATGCTTTGTCGGCCACCGGCCACAACTACCGCCAGGAGCAGCACCCCCACGCCATAGGCAACGCCGACAAGGAGGCCCGCCACCCGAACCGGGAGTATATCAACCACGAGCAGAAAGACTACTGGAGCCTTTTGGAAGCCCGCATTCAGGAGGCCGGGGTGAAGCGCATCCGGCATGATTCAGTGCGCGGAATGGAGGTGATTCTAACCGGCAGCCCGGAGGGCTTTATTCGTGGCCAGGACGGGCGAGCGGCCGACTACTCCAACAGCAAATGGGCAGGGGACAATCTTAGATTTTTACAAGAGAAGTTCGGCGCAAAGAACATCGTTTCGTTCACCCTGCACCAGGACGAAAAGACCCCCCACATTCACGCCGTGCTGGCCCCCATCACGGACAAGAACACCTTGTCGGCCGACCAGCTATTCAACCCCAAGAGCTTGCGCCAGCTCCAAACCGATTACGCCCAGGCAATGGCCCCGCACGGCATGGAGCGGGGGGTGGAGCACAGCCAGGCCAAGCACGACCCCATGCAGCGCCTGTATGGGTTGGAGGCCCAGCACGCGCAGCGCGTGGCGGAGCTGACCAGGCCCGCCGCGCCGGCACCGGCATTTAAGCTGAGCAGCCCGCCGGCCGCGCCGTGGAAGCACGACGAATGGAAAGCCGGCGAGGAAGCGCGGATTAACGCCGAGTTGGCCCACCAGGCCGAGGCCGCACGGGCGCAGCTCGCGGAGGTCGCCAAGCTCGCTCAGGCGAACACGGCCGCAGCAGAGCAGGTGAGAGTGCTCCAAAAGCAGTTGAGCACGTCAGAGGGGCTAAAACAGGGCCATTTCGGGACTATCCAGACCGTCCGGCAGCAGGAAGAAGTGTTGTCTCATGACTACGACCGCACGGCCGTGCGGTACGCTCAGGGGGCCGATTTGCCTGAATTGCGCCAGTTTGGGCAGCAAGTGCGCGAGGAAACGCGCCAGGCGCTCGTGAGCATCCTAGAGCAGACCTTAGCCAAGCCAGTGAAAGATGCGGCCGACTTCCAGGGCAAGTTGAAGGCGGCAGGCTACCAGGCGCAGCGCGACGAGCAGGACAAAGGCACGGTCCTGGTCCACGAGCTGACCGGGGCCAGATTCAAAACGGCCGAGCTGCAACCCAACGGCCAGGCCATCGGCCCGCAGCTCACGGCCGCCGTCGAACGCACCAAACAGCAGGCTTTAGCCCAGGAGAAAGGACGGAGCCAAGGGGGCGGGATTAGGAGGTAGTGCAGGCCCGAAATAGTGGTAATTATAAGAACATAAGAAGCAGCAATACCTAACTGCTTGATTACCAATACTAGCTACTTGCTGAATCAATCACTCAGACTTGCTGAACCCATCAATCTGTATTGTCTTTTTTGTTACAAAAAAGCAATTATCTTTTTCCTTTTTTGTACCAAAAAAGAAAATTACAGTTACCTTGTAGGAAAGTCTGTCTTTCCTTTTTAGCCCCATTTTCGACAATGAAACTATCTGATTTTGAAAAAAACCGAACTAATCCTTTCTTAGAGAAGGCTTTACAAGAGATTCAGCCTACTCGCAAATTCAGGGCAGCTACTCGCACTGATGAAAGCGCAATGCTGCAAGCCTTTGACCCAGCTACAGGTGATGTATTGGGGCATACCATGTTTGTTCGTCAAGTCGAAGTCGATGAAACCCAGTTCACCAAGCTCTATTTAAGCCAGTTTGAGAGCTTTTGGGAGTTAAATAGGGCGGCAATCCGCATTTTTGGGTACATCATGCACAAGATGCGTCCGAAGTCGGATAAGGTTGAGTTTCTACCAGACGAGTGCCTTGAATACACTAAGTATAAATCAGTTAGGCAGGTGTACGATGGGTTAGCAAGCCTATTGGAATGCAAGATTATAGCTCGTGGCTATAACGAGTACACCTACTTCATTAATCCACTGGTATTCTTCAATGGGGACCGGGTGAGCTTCGTTCGGACCTATGTAAAGAAGAAAAAGGGCAAGCCAAATGACCCGCAACAGCTATCAGTTTTTGATGCTATTCCGCCATTCAGTATAGAATAATACACATCAAACCGTTGTCATGAGTGTACTCCTAACAAATCCCGCAACGCGCCATCTCCCACACGCTCTGCTGGTTGCTATTCAAGAGGTTTATACCCCTGCCGGGTTGAAAGTCACGACCCCCGCGATGCGCGAAACAGAAAGCGCCGAGTACGGTGCCTGCCGCCTCGGCATTGATGGCCGCCTTGTTGTCTTCCGCGTGGCCAAAACGACACCAACCAAAGTTGGCCAGTTCGTCACGCTTTGGAAACGACCAACCCCAAACGCCATAATTGCCCCTCTGGACAGCGCCGACGGCGTGGCCTTGGTGGTGGTGAACGTGGGCGAGGGCTCGCACCGTGGTCAGTTCGTTTTCCCCCACATGGTGCTGGTAGAAAAGGGCATTTTGTCGCTTGCTCAAAAGGGGGGCAAGCGCGCTTTCCGGGTCTATCCCCCCTGGTGCCAAACGCTTGTACGGGCAGCGGTTCTCACCCAAAAATGGCAGGCACAATACTTCCTGCCGTTGCCCCTCGACGAGCGCGTTGGCTCCGCCCGAGTGCGCCACCTTTTTGCATAGGCAGCTTGGCCTTATGCCTCTTTTACCTCGGGGGGGCAGGGGGCAGCGCCCCCAGGAGAACGAGCTGAGCAGGGGGCGGTGGGGAAGGTAGGCTCGCGGCTCGATAGAGAACCAGAGGGAAAAAAGAACCCCAGCCAAACAGTAGAGGGCAACCCCAAGAGCTTGCGCCAGCTCCAAACCGATTACGCCCAGGCAATGGCCCCGCACGGCATGGAGCGGGGGGTGGAGCACAGCCAGGCCAAGCACGACCCCATGCAGCGGCTGTACGGGTTGGAGGCCCAGCACGCGCAGCGCGTGGCGGAGCTGACCAAGCCCGCCGCGCCGGCACCAGCATTTAAGCTGAGCAGCCCGCCGGCCGCGCCGTGGAAGCACGACGAATGGAAAGCCGGCGAGGAAGCGCGGATTAACGCCGAGTTGGCCCGCCAGGCCGAAGCCGCGCGGGCGCAGCTCGTGGAGGTCGCCAAGCTCGCCCAGGCAAATACGGCCGCAGCGGAGCAGGTGAGAGTGCTCCAAAAGCAATTGAGCACGTCAGAGGGGCTAAAACAGGGCCATTTCGGGACTATCCAGACCGTCCGGCAGCAGGAAGAAGTGTTGTCTCATGACTACGACCGCACGGCTGTGCAGTACGCCCAGGGGGCCGATTTGCCTGAATTGCGCCAGTTTGGGCAGCAAGTGCGCGAGGAAACGCGCCAGGCGCTCGTGAGCATCCTAGAGCAGACCTTAGCCAAGCCAGTGAAAGATGCGGCCGACTTCCAGGCCAAACTAAAGGCCGCAGGCTACCAGGCCGAGCGCGACGAGCAAGGCAAGGGCACGATACTGGTCCACGAGCAGACCGGAGCCAAGTTCAAAACGGCCGAGTTACAGCCTAACGGCCAGGCTATCGGCATACAGCTCACAGTAGCCATCGAGCGCACAGCCCAGCAAACGTTGAAGCAGAGTAAAGGCCAAAGCCGGGGAGGTATCGGAATGTAGGTCAGCCAATCAGATAGAGAGCCGCCACAGCCCCAAATAAAGACTTAAGAAGCGCCTATGCTAACTACTTGACTGGTCGGCAGGTCGTGTTTTCTACCTGATAACGCCACGTTTTCTACCTGAATACGCGGCGTTATCCTTTAGGGGTAAAAAAAGAAAACCAAACAAGAGCGAAGGGGCAACTTTTGGTTATCTTTGCTGGTACAAAAAAATAACGTGGTGTTTCCTATATGAAGTACAAAAAAATCACTGAGCACCCAGCTTATGAGAACAATCCCTTTGTAGAAGAGGCACTTGAGGGTATTCAAAGGCAGACTGTCAGAAAAACACGTGTAATCCGCCCAGACGACGGCCTAGCAAAGCAGGTGCAGCAAATTGTGGTGAACGCCGAAGGTGAAGCCACCGGATACGGCGCTTTTATGCAGTACATCGAAGTGGACGAGGACAAATTCGCTAAAGTTTACCTGAGCCAATTTGCCGCTTTTTGGGAGCTATCCAAGCCGGCTATTAGGGTGTTTGGCTATATTTTGTCGGCTCTTAAACAGGGACAGGACCGGCTAATATTCAAGATGGATAAAGCCCTGACCTACACAAATTACAGCCACCGGAGCCACGTATTAACGGGCCTGTCTAACCTAGTGGAATGTGGAATAATTGCTCGTACATCCTATGATTACGAGTACTTTATAAACCCTCTGGTATTCTTCAATGGCAACCGCGTCACGTTCGCCAAGACCTACATTCGAAAGAAGAAAGAGGTAGATAAATCCCAGCTTGGGCTATTTGACCCATTCGAAGAATTGCCTAGAAAAATTGGTTTATAATGCCACTGCACCTTCTCAGCTCACATTTTTCATCAATGCCTGAACATAGCTTTTTTTACTTAGGATTTTCCCTACTGTTGGTGCACGAAATGGACGCTATGCGGTGCCGGGAATGGAGGATATTTCCGGGAATGTCATTACTCAATGACGAGTGGGGTTTGCGTGTATTTCTTCTCGTCCACGTCCCGCTCTTCTACCTAATGATAGCGGGCGTAGCTACGGGGGGTACTGCCTTCGTGCGTGGGCTGAGCATTTTCTGCCTGGTACATTGCGGACTGCATTTGCTGTTTTTGCTGCACCCTAAAAACGAGTTCACCGACAGGATTTCTTGGAGTATAATTGTAGGCGCAGCAATGGCCGGCGCATCAGAATTGTGGGTGGGCTAAGGGAGAGCAGGCAGCTTGGCCCCATGCCTTTTTACCTCGGGGGGCAGGGGCAGCGCCCCAGGAGAACGAGCTGAGTAGGGGGCAGTGGGGAAGGAAGGCCCGCAGCTCGACACCGAACAAGAGGGAAAGAAAAATCCCCGGCCAAGCAGTAGAGGGCGAACCTTCAACACTGCTGGCCGGGGATTCAGGCATTTATGACCGCTCGCCGTATTCCTTCCTGCTTGATACCTCTACCAAACAAGTCCGCTTCGGGTAAGC
>MWVZ01000094.1_pt1 | contig 10721 bp, 12 predicted proteins | sample 1047221 | NCBI WGS metagenome assembly MWVZ01 (sample SAMN06349980, study PRJNA376086) | soil metagenome | isolation source: MS6-5 sample Antarctic (ecotone) soil | place: Antarctica | collected 2015-01-13
CAAAAGCCATAATGGATATTATCGGATGCCCTTTGTGTTGGAAGTTTCGCGGCGCTTGTCGCGGCGCTCATTTTGTAGCATCAAAGCACAAGATATTGTGATCTACTCTCGCGCTCTAAAAGTCGCGTCGTGACAATTACAAGGCGTTCTTCACGAAAACATTAACCACAAAATCTTGTGGCTACTTTTTACGCTCAAAGAGGCAGCACAAGGCGACAAAAGCCAGCGCAATTTAACGCATTGTTGACGTCGCATCGGACACTACAAACGCCCCTTGTAGTGAACAAAGCGCCCGCCGTCTCTGCCTCATTTCAGGCGACGATCTATTGCGATTTCGCGCGTTGCCGGTCGCGCAAAACTTGTGCGATTTCCGCGCCGCTTTGGTCGGCGTTTTGCCGCTTCGTTTCCCATTCTTGAGGCGTCAACTGATTGTCCGCCAGCAACCCGAATCCGTACCCGACAAGGTAACGAACGCGCGCCAGCTCTTCATAAATCAGCCGCTCGTTTCTGGTCATCGAATCGTCTGCCGCCAAGCGTTCGAGCGCCACATTCCGACACCACTCATTGACGTTTTCCGCGCCCGCCGCATCTGCCATTCCAGCGAACCTTTGCCACTGGCTTTCCGGCACGCGGAACGATACGACGCGCGTTTCTTCTGCTCTTTTCATAGCCCACCTTGACGAAATTATTGGTTGTTTACAATGCAAACAAAATGTTTACATTGTAAACGGGAAATCTATAAACATAATAGTTACCTCAGTTACGTTTGTAAACAAAATGTTTACAACATATACAGCCCGGCGGGGGTGACGTGTCATACAAAATCAGATGCGAAGCATCTTTGTTAGTCCTGAGGCGGCGAAATAATCTGGCGGCTGGTTGTCATATCACGCTCTACATCGCTGATTGACTGTTCAAGATATACGCTGTTCTCTTTCAAGAAAGCGTCCGCTTGGGGGCGCGTTTCAAAGCCGAGCGTTCGCCGTACTTGCTCTACCGTCAGCGCGCCGGATCGGTAGCCTTCAAGGGGGATGCTATCCAAGATGCCGCGCGCTAAATCAGACCACTTCTTTTGTAGACTTGCGGCTACATCGTCCGGTATTTCAATCGTCACTTTCATCTCATTTCGTCGTCAGTTAATCATCTCCAGTAGCTTCGGCGGTTCTTCGATTGGTGGCAGCATCTGGGGCGCAAAAACGAGCGCGCGAGCCTGCCCTGAAGCTGCCGCCCGCGCTGTCTTTGGCGGGTTGTCGTGGTACACCTTGGCAAGCCTCATCGGACGCTGATTGCTCGTCCTCGCAAGCGCCTCGTTCTCTCCTAAACGCATCACCTCGTCGGCCGTCAAAAGCGGTCGCCGGTGCTTCGTCTGTTGCTTCGACGTGCCCCACCCGCCACCCATCGAAAACGACTCTTGTTTGCGCTCTACAACCACCGTCGCATCACCCAGCATCTCGCTCACGTTTCGAGTCAACTCTGTCGGGGTCGGAAGAGTGCTAGTTTTTCTGCCACTCGTCGAGGCTCGGCTCGTTGAAATAATTTCTGAACCGCTCAAGCTGGCTCTGCTCGTCGTCGAAAACTCGTAGCAGGATTTTCTTTGATTGCCCCTTGTGCGCGGAGTCGGCTTCTAGCCCGGCTCGCTTGGCGATCATATCGTCTAAAAACGCTCTGTAAGCCTCTGGCTGGTCGTTCTCGGTCGTGGCTGCCCTTACCCTCAAATAATCGAAATAAGCGGCTCTACGGGCTTCCTCGTCGCGCTGGCGCGCTTCTTGTGCTTCCTTCTTGGCTTGCGCCTTCCTGACTTCTTCTTCTTTGGCTTGCGCTTCCGTGATGACTTCGGGTAGCTGGTGATTCTCTTTAATAGCGACAATTAGCCAAGCGGCAAGGTCTTTGATTTTATTCAGATTCCGGTACGGTAAAGCACGTAGCTGAAGCTCGACGGATTTCCGGTAGTCCCTGATAAGCTCTCTGGCGGTCGGCTCTGCGATGTGAAAGCCGACTAGCTTGGTCACGAAGTGGTCAAGCTCCTGCGGCTCTGCTAGGCGGACGATCTGCGCTGGCGGCGGCTCTGTTGGCTCAGTCGCGGCGGGCGGCAAGGTGGCGGGCTGCTGCTTAGGTCGCTGCATCGCGCGTGGCTTGGTAGCTTCCCGAAACTCTGCCTTTGCCCTTCGTCCGGGCGTGTAGAACATTATCCAGTCGGGTTCTCCGCTCTCGGCGCGCTGCTCCTGAAACTCGACCTTTGCTAAGTAACCGGATTTCAGGTGCGGCGCGTGAACCTTGTACATCTGTTTTTTGAAATGCTCATAATCGAAATAACGAGTCTGAGGGGCGCGTGTGCAATAGTAGGAATAAAACATCTTGGCGCGTGGGCGCTCGTTTCTGAGCGTGGCGAAAAGTTGGAAACTTAGCAGCTCATAGAATCGCTGCGCGCCGGGTGAAAGTTCCCGTAGATAATCATAATCAAGGGGGCGGATTGGCGCGTTATTGAGAACGTCCCTATATGAACGGTGAAGCAGAATATAAACGGCGTCGGCTTTGCTGTCATCTGGGAGTTTTTCTCCGGTGAATATAACCCCGTACCGGGTATCAGAAATTTCTGCTGTTCGCTCTGTTCCATCGCTCCCTTTGTAGCTTCTTTTTGCGGTGATATATGCTCCCGCGTTTTGGTGAAGTGCTCTTTTAATATCCTTTCTATTCTTTCCGCTATTAGCTAGTCCAAGTTCGTCGCCGATTTCTTTTAAGCTACCTAGCTTAATAATTTCTGGTAGTGGTCTTGGTGCCTCCTCAAGTCTCCGATTTACTATCAGAGTATCCACTTTGTAGGCGAGTGCTCCGGGCTGGCCGTGTTTGTTGTTGTAAGAGACTTCCCAATTCGTTTTGACCTCTCCGACCTCGTTCCGCTCTTTGATTTCAATACTGACTTCGCCTCGTTTCGCTAATCGGTGAATAGGGAAGCGTGACAAAACCGTCTCGGTTCGGATGGTGTTGATAGGTAAAAGATTTGTGCTTTCTGGCTCTTGGTTCATTGCAGTTCTCAAGGGCAACAACAACAAAGGGGCTGTTGTTGTTGTCTAAGAAAGTCTAAATACAGTCTGTAAAAATCCAGCGTCCGATAAATTAGTATCTTTTCAACACTTAGCCTATCCTTTTTCTTAATATCGTCTCCCCAAAGTGCCAGCTTCGTCTCCCCAAAGTGCCAGCTTCGTCTCCCCAAAGTGCCAGCTTCGTCTCCCCAAAGTGCCAGCTTCGTCTCCCCAAAGTGCCAGCTTCGTCTCCCCAAAGTGCCAGCTTCGTCTCCTCAAAGTACGTGGGGTGTCTCCTGAAAGGGTGCGTGCGGTGCGTCTCCCGTTTCTATGAGGGTCAAAAGCATCAGAGTTAGTATTCTTCGCTCTCGCCTTTTTTGAGTTCGATGGCTTCGGCTCTCGCTCGTGCGCTGTGCCAGATGCGAAAGATTCTGACGACATCTACGCCAGCCTTTTCGTCGCGCGTGATGGCAAACAGAATCCGGTACACTCTGCCGCGCTTACCGTAGAACAGTTGCCGTATCTCTTTGCCTAAATCTTCGCTCTCCGGCGCGAGTGGGCAGCGCGTCGGGAGGTTCTCAAGCGAAAAGATGGTCTCTAAAAGCCCTTCGTACCAGTCACCAGCGCGGGCTGGCGAATGCTCTTTAAGCCATAGATAAGCCTCTTCCGCATCGGTGAGGGCTGGCAAGGAAATATCAACGCGATATGTCATGCTTTTGCCGTAGCTCCTCTAAGGCTCCGCGCGCCGGTCTGCCTTCGCCGCGCTCGAAGCTCTCCATGCCTTTGCGAATCGCTTCTGCTGCTTCGGCACGCTCGATACGCTCAAGTATCGCTTGGTAGGCTGCGGCGTCCTGTACGACGATCTCGGCTTTGCCATTGACCGTGAGCACGAGTGGCTTTTTGCTTTTCTTGATCTTCTTCACATACTCGGCGGTGTTACGCTTGAAGTCTGTGAGCGACTGAATATCTTTTACGCTAATCATAAAGCCTCCATCACACCTAATCAGAATCTAATTTGATGCTACGCTGATATCGCTATTGAGGCAATAAAATAAGGCGAAAAGCCTGCGGCGACAATCCGCGACAAACTTTTGGCGCGAAGCGTCGCCCTTGCTGTTACGGCTTATAATTTCTTGATGAAAAGGTCTAAATCCGCTCGCTTGATGCGCCATGCTCTGCCGACTATCTTGGCGGCTAACTTCTTTGTATTTATTGCCTCTCGTAGTATCTGGCGCGAAAGTCCGGTGAGTGTGCTTGCCTCGTCCAGTTTCAAAAGTGGTTTGTTCTCAATTGCAACCTGCGGGTGAGAGTGGCTAGTGAGTTTTGCTCCGTCTGTGATGAATCGCTGGAGAGCGGTTAAAAATTGTGGCGCGTCAATGCGCGCCAATGCCGTGTCGCGCGTCGCCGCCTCTGGTGCAGTGATGGCTGGCTTTACGGTTTCCGCTTCCATCTCCTGCTTGTAGCGGGCGATCTCTTCGGGGGCAAAAAATGCTTCTTGCTTGCCTGATTCGCCTCGCTTGTAGGTGACGGTTAGCTTTCCTGCTTTAACGGTACGTTGAAGGCTTCTAACACTGATTCCTAGCTCGTCTGCGGCTTCTTCTCTGTTCATAGAAGCCGCTTATAGCACATGGGCGACGCTTCGCGCCAAACATTTGTCGCGGGTTGTCGCAGGTGAGGGGATTAGAGATTGATAATTGATTCGTCTCCGGCAATGTTGCGGACTTTTAAGCGTAGAGGCTTTTTCTGGCTCTGAATCGTGCATCCCCAAAGCCCCCGCGTTTTCTCGCCGTTGCGAATGACAAAGCCTTTCTTATCAATCTTGATTTCTTCGTCTGAGTGCCAAGCGTCCTTTTCGTTTGCGTTGTGGCAGTCGAGGCTGACAAATTCGATCAACTCTAAGCCATCGTCGCTAACGACAATCGGGTACAGCCGAGATACGTGTAAAAATAGGACAGTTATTTGTCAGTCGTAGTATAGCAGGGGTAGGAAGGCTTGCTAGCGGTTGTCAAGATACTGGTGTAGATACACTATTAGGACAGGAAAGAGAATGCTCCAACTGCTTGGCGCTCTCATCATGCGAGGAGAAACCAGTTATCTTTCAAATGTTTATTAAAGCTTGATTGCAGTGATTGTCTATGGAATTCCTAACAGAGACCCAGAACATCATCAAACTCGTTGAAGAGAAAAGCGGTCAAAAGGTCGAAGTAATTCCTGACTCGTCTCTCTCTGTACTTGCCAGAGTTAAAATGGCGAAAGGCGACATCCCTTTTCATGTTATCAGCTACAATCCACATAAAGGAGGAGTGGACTACCACATCGCTTACGAATGCGGCTTCATCCTGCGCTTGCTCGAAAATCTTCCCGAAGAGCGTTATCAATTCGCAGGAAGCGTTGAAGGCAAAAAAGCGGTGCAACGTACGGTCTCAGCCAATAAACAACTGAAGCGGATGGGGCTACCTCCAGAAGCCATCAAACAAGTCGCCAACCAGCTTTTTGATGGATTAATGACGCAACTCCGCTCCCTGCCTATCGGGTTGCGGATCGACCGCTGGCTTTGGGATGATTACCCGGGTTTGCGTGAGTTGCAGAAAACATCCATCGCCAAGCAACAGCAAGATAATGTGCAAGCGCTCGGCCCTCAGATCAGGGCGATGGCGCCGATTAAAGTTTTCGCCGCGAATGCTTCGATGAACGCCGCCTACGCTCTGTTTTGTGATCGCTTACTCGGCAAGCCTCTCTACTTTGTACCATATCGCTCAGCCGGTTTTCAGAGTTACGGCGAAAGGTTGGTAAAAATCTGGGATGACATCCCTGTCGATGGCACACATGATCGCGAGATGGTTGACGCTTGGGCACGAGAACTTGAGATCGAGGATTGGTACACTTGGGTAAAAATGGAGTAGGAGTTGATGCAAGAGGGAAGATCAAAAGCTAAGGCGCAACCGCTCGACTTCACAATCGGAGTTGAGGACTTCAATCCGTTCCTACTGCCGGAAGACACTGGGGGCGTCGGGACTGAAAGCTTTAAAGAAGCTGTCACGGCTTATTACACCGAACAATATGCTCCAATCGGCGGAAACACCATCGTCGAAGTTGGCGACGAAAGCATTCACGTCTGGTGGGTTCCTGACGCGGTCGCTCAAGACCCTTTCGGCTATGCACTCGATCTACTGCAGGGCGGGGAACTGGCTGCCGCCGTGCCGCTCTTGGAGACATTTCTAGCCGCCGACCCCGACGATGTCGATACACTTTACAATCTGGGAATGGCGCAGAGTGACCTCGGGAATTTGCATGAAGCCAAGCGCCATTTATCGCACCTTGTTGATCTTAATCCGAAGCACAGCAACGCGCTGGTCGCATTAGGCGTCGCTCACCAAAGAGATGGAGAGACAAAAGAAGCCATTGATTTTCTTGAGCGGGCCATTACTGTCGATCCGAAAAACGGCTATGCCCACCGCAATCTAGGTGCGGTTTTAGGTAAGTCAGGCCGCCCTGATGATGCCGAAGAGCATCTGCGTAGCGCCTACCAACTGTTGCCCCAAGATCAAGCTTCAGTCTTTGGGCTGGCGCAATGTCTAGAGCAGTCCAGCAACGAAAATGATCTCGCTGAAGCCGACCAGCTATACACCAAAGCGATTGAGATAAACCCGCAGAGCCAAATCGCCGAACTCGCCCGGCGCGCCAGAAGCGGCTTCGCCGAGCAGAGTTTCCGCGGAGCAACTGGCGGCGCTCTTCGTCCCGATGCGGTGATGTATTGCCTGAGCGCTTTGGAGAAGTTTGCGAAAATGAAGCCGGGTGAGCGGCAGGGGGTGGTCTTTGAGATCGCAATGCTCGGCACACGCGGACTCGACACGAATGACCCGACGCCGAAATACAAATTAAGGTCACTGCCGGGTAATTACACTGGTCTTCAATTAGTTTCGATGATGTACGTGGGCTTTAAACAAATAGAACCAGGGATGGATACCGGATTTGACCTCTCAAAAGAATATGCTGCCGCCCAAGAACTGTTTTCTGCAAGGGGGAAATAGCGATTACCGCAGATAATCCCGCCGATCTGACAAACGAAGTGCTGCGCTTTCGCGACGAGCGGAGATAGAAACAGTTTCACAATCCGAAAGACATGGCGAACTCGCTCTCACTCGAAGCCGCTGAACCACTCGAAGTTGATGCAATGGAAAAACGGGGAAGCACTGGACGCTCACCTTATCGAGCAGTGTCTGAAGCCAGGCGAAGAACTCTCCGATATACTGTATTGGACGCTGCTGATGGCTCATGATCTTGGCATCAACCTCACGTCAGCGTTTGCGGCTAAAATGTTAGTCAACGAAACAAAATATCCTATCGAGCATTCACAAGGTCCGAGCAAGAAATAAACGGATTTTAGTATTGATAATTAACTGCCTCTAGCTTCTCTGGCGTAAGCCTCACAAGCCAAACTTGTAATCACATGACAGCGAAACATTTGAATTTCTTGAAAGAAGTATCATCCATTTTATTGCGCAACGCAGACTGAAAACTTTAATTCAGTTACACATAGGCAGTTCAAAACAGTTACTCGATAATAGGGTGCAAAACCGGTTGTAATGTTGCTTGGAGAGGCCGCAGAAATGATAGTTTATCTGGCTACTAAAACTAAATTCATTGAAGACGTTTTCTCGAACAGCATCGAGGAACTGATTCTAGATGCATTCAAGAAGCAGCTTTACAGATCAGTCGGCGAGTCTGAGGTGCGGGCGTGGAAAAACTCCTTGAGCTACATGCACCGTGTTTTGGTCGATGAAGAAATACCGAGCGATGCGGGTGTGGCGATAGAGTTCAATATTCCTCAAACCTCCAAGCGCATTGATTTCATCGTGACGGGATTGGATGCGGACCAGCAAAGGACAGCAGTGATCGTGGAATTGAAACAGTGGGAAAAAGCAGAAGCGACGGAGAAGGATGCGATTGTCAGAACATTTATCGGCGGTTCAAATCGGGAGGTTAGCCATCCGTCATATCAAGCATGGTCATACGCGGCGCTGCTGGAGGATTTTAATGAAGCGATCAGCTCTGAGCCAATTCTGCTGAAACCCTGCGCTTACCTGCATAATTGTGTTACCTCTTCGACAATCAACAGCCCGTTTTATGAAGAGCACATTCTAAAGGCGCCTGCTTTCCTGAAGACGGACGCAGCCAAATTGCGCGACTTCATTCGCGAGCACGTTCGGTTCGGGGATTCCGGATCTACCATGTATCGGATTACCGACGGAAAAATTCGCCCGTCCAAGAATCTCGCCGATTCGCTAAAGTCGCTGCTCAGCGGGAACCGCGAGTTCCTCATGATCGATGACCAAAAGCTGGTCTTCGAAACAGCCCTGCTCCTGGCACAGCAATCCAGCAGTAGCAACTTCAAAAGCGTGCTCATCGTCGATGGCGGACCTGGCACTGGAAAGTCTGTGGTTGCGATAAACCTGCTAGTAGAACTTACCCAGCGCGGGCAGGTGGTCCAGTATGTTACGAAGAACGCCGCGCCGCGAGCCGTATATGAAAGCAAGTTGACCGGCACAATGACCAAGTCGCGATTCAGCAACTTGTTCAAAGGCTCTGGTTCCTACACGGAGACTGGGCCTAATACCTTCGATACACTCATCGTGGACGAAGCCCACCGTCTCAACGAGAAGTCCGGGATGTTCCAGAATCTCGGTGAGAATCAAATTAAGGAACTCATTGGCTCGGCTAGACTCAGCGTTTTCTTCATCGATGAAGACCAGCGTGTTACCTTCAAGGATATCGGGGAAAAAAAGGAAATCCGGAAATGGGCGGCGGAGTGTGGGGCAAATGTCCAAGAGTTGGCGCTCCAATCCCAATTCCGGTGCAATGGCTCCGATGGTTACTTGGCGTGGGTCGACCACGTCCTGCAAATCCGCGAGACTGCCAACTCTACCCTAGAAGGTGTGGACTACGAATTCAGGGTTTGCGAATCACCTCAAGAACTCCGCGAGTTGGTGCTTCAGCGGAACAAGTTCAACAACAAGGCGCGGATGGTGGCAGGATATTGCTGGGACTGGGTGAGCAAAGGCAAGCCGGGCCTCATGGATATTATAATCCCTGAGCACAACTTCTCAGCGAGATGGAATCTTGCGGACGATGGAAGTCTTTGGATCTTGAAGCCCGAATCCGTGAGCGAAGTGGGCTGCATTCATACCTGTCAAGGGCTGGAACTGGATTACATTGGCGTCATCCTCGGACCTGACCTAGTCATGAAAAATGGTGTCCTTCAGGCTAAAGCGGAGAAGCGGGCCAAAACCGATGCATCAATCAAGGGCTACAAGACGATGCTGAGAGAGGAACCTGAAAAAGCCCTGAAGAAAGCCGCTGAAATCATCAAGAATACCTATCGCACTCTCATGACCCGTGGCCAAAAAGGTTGTTTTGTTTATTCGGTAGATCCTGAAACCAATCAATACCTTAAATCTAAAATTAGGAATCACCCTGCGGGATAACCAACAGTCCTAGAGCGAGCCGCTTTACCATCAACATGCACCATTGGACCGACAAGGCCCTAGCAACGTAATAAAAGATTATGGGACGCGGATTATCCCGCCTAGATGCGGGAATTTTTTTTGATAGTCGCAGGAATGCCGTACAAACCAAAGTAGATGCATTTAGGATGAAAGTTTATGACCAACGAACGCTCAGATATAGAATTTCCATTGTGGAGAAAAAAGGTTGATGGAAGTCTTTTGGATAGAAACGGTACTGTTATACCCATGTGGCTTTATTCTGTCTGGCATATAGACGCGATCTTCAAAAATGCAAATAAGAAAAGCAGTAATGAAGCCTCTGTTAAAATCCACTTCAAAGGCAAAATGTTCGAGGCTAATGTAACTTCAACTCATCCGAGTAAAAGAAAAAACAAGGTCTTTAGATTATTCTTCGATGACAATCTACAATCTGAACTAAGAGATACATTCTTAATGAGCTATATGCGATGGTTAGAAGACGGCCTCAGGAATAAGGCTTCCAATGATAGTACAGATATTGAGGGAGAGATTCCGTTTTGGGAATTTCTTGATATTGAATTCGATCAAAGAAGTAAAAGTTTTCATTTCAATGCTCACTATAAACAAAAGCCTCAATTTGAGCACTTATTCAGAAGATTAACAAAATCTCCAGCATTAAAAGCTGTATCAGATGAATTAGCAGAAAAGGAAAAAGATCGGATTCATAAACAGGGATGGAAAGAAAGAGCGCAGTATAAATTTGAAATCGGAGCTGAAAATGTAATCTACACCTTAATAGATACAAAAAACATATTGCTTTATGTGGGCGAAGCAAAAAAACTGATAGCACGCTTTGATCGAGGTCATACTGAAATCAAGGATTGGGATTACTACAAATATAATGTCTTACCGGCGGCATTGGAAAAGCATAGGATTACATATAGAGAGAATGGTAATCAGAGACTTAGCTGCACTATTTGATAACAATCAAAATATAGATTCAAAGCATATCTCCCACTACAAATTAGCTAATAAGAAGATTGACAGGTAACGTGGTATCTAACAATGGCGGTCGTCGCCTTATCTCTCCAAAAGCCATAATGGATATTATCGGATGCCCTTTGTGTTGGAAGTTTCGCGGCGCTTGTCGCGGCGCTCATTTTGTAGCATCAAAGCACAAGATATTGTGATCTACTCTCGCGCTCTAAAAGTCGCG
>MWVZ01000096.1_pt1 | contig 10683 bp, 9 predicted proteins | sample 1047221 | NCBI WGS metagenome assembly MWVZ01 (sample SAMN06349980, study PRJNA376086) | soil metagenome | isolation source: MS6-5 sample Antarctic (ecotone) soil | place: Antarctica | collected 2015-01-13
AAAAAAGTTTCACTTTTTTCCATTAAAGTTACTCGGCTGCGCCAAAAAATATGAAAGACTTTCGAGTGAAATCGTTAAATCGACCGTTTTTAGCTTCACATTACCTTCAACCCGCAAAGGTGTCGGCGCAAAATTCATCACAGCTTTAATTCCTGCCTTTGTTACTTGCTCTAAAATGCTCTGAGCAAATGGGGCGGGAACCGTAATGACCGCAACATCTATCTTATCTTTTTTCGCGACCTGGTCAAAGTCTTTGATGTCATAAATTATTACATCTCTGACCCTCTGCCCGATTTTGTTTTTATCCGTATCGAAAAGAGCGGAAACAACAAAATTTGATTGTGTAAAACCGTAATAATCCGTCAGAGCCGTACCGAGTCTTCCTGCGCCGATAATAGCCACCCGATGCTCTTTGTTAAGTCCAAGAATCTTCGTTAAATGTTCACACAATTCCTCGACATAATAACCGACGCCGCGCACGCCGAACTCACCGAAATAAGCTAAATCTTTGCGAATCTGGGCGGAATTCAAGTGAAAGCGTTTCGCAATCGTTTCTGACGAAACGGTTTTTGTGCCTTCCGCCGCGAGTTCATTCAAACAGCGCAGATAAACGCTCATTCGATTGGTGGTCAATTCTGAAATTTTTTCAACCTTCATTCGTGTCGGCATTATATTCTTAAAATTAGAAAGTGAAAAAGTTCGCAAACCTTAAAGATGACTAAACGCTTTTTTATCGTTGCCCTGAAAAAGATTATCCATTACAATTTGTGTTTCAAGTGTGAAACAATGATTGCATATCTCAAAGGAAAACTTTTAGAAAAAGAAGCAAATACGGTAATTATCGAGACGAACGGTGTCGGTTATGATATAACGATTCCGCTTTCGACATTTTACGAACTTGGCGAGGCGGGCGAAGATATCGAGCTTCGCATTTACACGTATGTCCGCGAAGATTCGCTTCAGCTTTTCGGCTTTAGAACTTTGCGTGAACGCTCATTATTTTTGAAATTAATTACTGTTTCGGGCATCGGTCCGAAGCTCGCCATTACAATGCTTTCGGGGATGAGCGCGGACGAAATAATTGTCGCCGTGCGCACAGACAATTTAGCGCGTCTGACTTCGATTCCCGGTGTCGGCAAGAAAACCGCCGAACGACTCGTTATTGAATTGCGCGATAAATTAAATGAAATTTCTCCCGCGTCGGTTGAAGAACGCGCTGCTGCCTCGAACGCCCCCACATCGGCTGACGCGGTTTATGACGATGCGCTGTCGGCACTGATTAATTTGGGTTATCAGCGTAATGCTGCGGAGAAAGCCTTGAAACAAGCCGTTCAGGACGGAACGGAAATGAGCGTGCAAAAACTTCTCCGCAAGAGTCTGCAGCTTTTGGCAAAAGGTTAATAATGATAAAAAACATCTTTACTGTTTTTCTGCTTTTTCTAAAGTAAATGACCGAAGATTTTGAAAATAACGACAACCGCGACGGAAATGCTTTTGATGATGAGGAAAAGCAGATCGAGCTTTCCTTGCGTCCGGCGCAGCTTGGCGAATACATCGGACAGCGCAAGGTCAAAGACAATCTGCGAATCTTCATCAAAGCCGCGCTCAAACGCCGCGAAGCTCTCGACCATATTCTTCTGACTGGTCCACCCGGCGTCGGTAAAACGACACTTTCTCTCATTGTTGCCAACGAAATGGGCGCGGAACTCAAATCTACCGCCGGACCGATTATCGAGAAGAGCGGCGACCTCGCTGCGCTTCTAACCAATTTGCAGGAAGGCGATGTGCTTTTTATTGACGAAATTCACCGCCTGAATCCAGCGATTGAAGAAGTTCTCTATCCGGCGATGGAGGATTACAACCTCGATTTGATGATCGGGCAAGGCACGGCAGCACGTTCGATAAAATTGGAGCTGCCGAAATTTACGCTCGTCGGCGCAACGACTCGCCCCGGATTAATTACTGCTCCTTTGCGCGGACGCTTCGGCATTATTTTCCATCTGGATTTTTATAATATCGATGATTTGCAGACGATCATTAACCGTTCGGCAGATATTCTAAAAGTTAAAATTGATGAAAACGGTTCGAGGGAAATCGCCAGACGTTCACGCGGAACTCCGCGCATCGCCAACCGGCTTTTAAGACGCGTCCGCGATTTTGCCGAAGTTGATTACGAAGGCGAAATCACCGAAGCGATTGCGATGGATGCGCTAAATCGAATGGAAGTCGATACTTACGGACTCGACGAAATTGACCGCAAACTGCTTTTAACAATTATTGAAAAGTTCGACGGCGGACCGGTCGGTTTGGGAACAATTTGCGCTTCGATAAACGAAGAAAAAGATTCGATCGAAGAGATTATCGAGCCGTATTTAATTCAGACCGGATTCTTGAATCGTACACCGCGGGGCAGATTGGTCACGAGGCTCGCGTATGAACATTTCGGACTCGATAATTTATTGAAAAAGCCGGGCGCGGCGAGTTTGTTTGATTAAATGAATATGCTATTTAGCAGCTCAAAAAGTTTTGCAAAGAAACGTTTATTCAACAGTCAAAAGCAAATAGTTTTTACATTATTTGTTTGGATGGGATTTATTTTTTTTATTTTTATGAATACGCAAGCCCAGAGTGAATCAAAAAATGTTCCAAAGGATTGGCAGACTTTAAGCGAAAAAACCGACTACCGCCAAACGCCGCGCTACGCCGAAACCATTGCATATAGCCGAAAACTAGCTGACACTTCTCCTCTAATTGAATACAAATCTTTCGGGAAAAGCGGCGAAAACAGAGATTTGCCGCTTTTGATTGCTTCAAATGACAAAACTTTCTCGCCGGGGGCGGTACGAAAAAAGGGTAAAGCCGTTGTTTTAATCCAAGCGTGTATTCACGCGGGTGAATCCGACGGCAAAGATGCGGGACTCGCACTTTTGCGCGACATTGCAATCACCAAAACCCGTGCCGATTTGCTTGACGGAACGGTTATTTTATTCGTTCCGATTTACAACGTCGATGGACACGAACTTTTCAGCGCATATAATCGAATTAACCAAAACGGACCGGAAGAGATGGGTTTTCGCGCAACTTCGACAAACCTCAACCTGAACCGCGATTATATGAAAGCGGACGCGCCTGAAACACGCGCCTGGCTCAAACTTTGGAACGAATGGAAGCCCGATTTTTTTATCGATTGCCACGTAACCGACGGCGCGGATTTCCGCTATAACGTAACTTATGAATTTGCCCATCATGTCGAGGTTTCGCAGTTTATAAAAGATTGGATGAACGAGCATTTCGACGGAAAAGTTGTTCCCGAAGTTGAAAAGGAAGGCAATCTTTTGACGCATTATTTGCAGTTTGACGGGCGCGACGTTTCGAGGGGAATCGAAACTTTTATCCCGACACCGCGTTTTGCAACCGGTTACGCGCCGCTCCGAAACCGCGCCGGACTGCTGATTGAAACTCATTCGCTCAAACCTTATAAATCACGCGTGCGCGGAACTTACGATATTTTGCGTTATACGATTGAGGAAATAAACCGAACCAAAGCGAGCCTCTTTGAAGCCAATAAAAAAGCCGACGCCGAAACAATCGAGCGCGGAAAAGCTTTCGATGCAAATTCAAAATTTCCTCTGCGCCTCGAGATCACGAAAAAATCAACGCCGTTTGACTTTAAGGGCGTCGAATACAAACTCGAAGACAGCAAAATTTCCGGTGCAAAACGTATCGTTTACGGCACAAAGCCGCTTGACATAACGATTCCGAAATTTGACGAGGCAAAGGTTACTACATTCGTTTCGCCACCGCTTTATTACATCGTCCCACCGCAGTGGCAACCAGTCATCGAAGTTTTAGAAGCGCACGACATCAAGTTTCAACGATTAAACAAACGGCAGACGATTGAGGTCGAAAGTTATCGTTTCAGCGACGCGAAATGGGCAAACGCTTCATTTGAAAGCCGCCTGACATTGAGCTTTAAGACAAATCCGGTAAAAGAGAAGCGAGAATTTCCCGCGGGTTCCATTGTCATTCCGCTCGCGCAGGAAGCGGCAAAGGTCGTCGTTCATTTGCTTGAACCGAACTCGCCTGATTCATTTGTGTACTGGGGATTTTTCAACGCGATTTTCGAGCAGAAAGAATGCGGCGAAGGCTACGTGACGGAAAAACTCGCGCGCGAAATGCTGGCGAAAAATCCTGAACTGAAAAAAGAATTCGACGAAAAATTAAAAGACGAAAAGTTTGCGAAAAGCGCGTTTGCGCGGCTCAGTTTTTTCTTTGAGCGTTCGCCGTATTTTGACAAACGCATCGGGCTTTATCCGGTCGGACGCATTATTGAAAAATTCGAAATAGAAAAATAAGAGAAAGGAACCACAGCAACGGGCGCGAGTGGAAATCAAATACACGCCAGCCGAAAGATAAAAAATTGCGTTCAATAACTTGTTCGGCACAGCGTTGATGGAAAGAGCAACATGGCTTTAACCGGGTATTACAATTCCAAAATGCTCGCGCAGCATTGCCGCGTACTCGTCTTGACTCGTCAGAATTTGTTCCTGCCGCTCGCCATCGTTTGATGTGACGATAAAACGCATTTCGCTCAGCGTTACACGACCTTCTTCAGTTGCCAGCGAGCACACACGCGCTCTGGTAAAATGTGAGTTCGGCGAGGTTTGATGGTAACGACACATCTCGGCGTAATCTATATACTTGTAGGGCTGCAAGGCAAAACGATATTGAGCTTTCAATTCTTCACCCGCGTCTCGCTGCATCAAAATCAGATGTTCGCCATCGGGAACGATTTTGTATGCGCGCCTGCCCTGCACTTGCTCGGCTCGTTCGTCAAGCAGCAGGGGTTCACGAAATGAATCACCAAAACCGACAAATACACGCCAGCCGAAAGATAAAAAATTGCGTTCAATAACTTGTTCGGCACAGCGTTGATGGAAAGAGCAACATGGCTTTAACCGGGTATTACAATTCCAAAATGCTCGCGCAGCATTGCCGCGTACTCGTCTTGACTCGTCAGAATTTGTTCCTGCCGCTCGCCATCGTTTGATGTGACGATAAAACGCATTTCGCTCAGCGTTACACGACCTTCTTCAGTTGCCAGCGAGCACACACGCGCTCTGGTAAAATGTGAGTTCGGCGAGGTTTGATGGTAACGACACATCTCGGCGTAATCTATATACTTGTAGGGCTGCAAGGCAAAACGATATTGAGCTTTCAATTCTTCACCCGCGTCTCGCTGCATCAAAATCAGATGTTCGCCATCGGGAACGATTTTGTATGCGCGCCTGCCCTGCACTTGCTCGGCTCGTTCGTCAAGCAGCAGGGGTTCACGAAATGAATCACCAAAACCGACATCCACCAGCCAGCGCTGCTGTTCCAATGTAACCATCAAAGCCATATGGTCGAAGTCCGGTCCGAACCCCCCTTCGGCATTTGCAGCTCCGGCTGAAAGCATCGCCACATTAAAGCCCAATTCACGCAACAACGCCGCAAACAGACCGTTCAATTCATAGCAGAAGCCGCCGCTCCGATTTTCAATAACTTTCGTGAACAGAACGTCATCCTCAAGTACGATAGACTGATTCGAGTGAATACTTAAATTCTCAAACGGCACTGTTAGTAAATGCGCGATTTGCAACTCGCGTAATGACTCAGCGGTCGGAGCCAGCGAGCCGTGATAATTAATGCGTTTGAGGTAAGCTTTAACGTTCAAGAAACTCTCTCCTAATAAATTTACTAAACTTGCAAGTGCCGAGCGACGGAAATGACGCGAGCGCGAAACCGTCACCAAGCCTGATAAAGCCAATGACTTGTTCGACAACCGTTCATATTTTAGCTCGCATCAATAACAAGTTTTCGGCTTTTTTCTCTAAACTTTTGAAAGCGGCAAAATCAGGATGATGCTTCCATTTTTGCAAGAGATACCGTCGAAGTTTAATTTCTTCTTCAACATTTTCACGTGCTTCGGCACAAACACCGTCCGCGCCTGCTCCGAAAACTTGCCGATACTCAACCAAAATGTGCGGAATCCATTTGATTCCGTCAGGGTAAGCCAGAAAAACGCGCAAAAACAAATCCCAATCTTCACCCCAATAGCATTGCTCATCCCAACCGCCGACAGCTTCGAGAATCTCGCGCCGATGCACCATACAATTTGTATCTGCACCTTTCAGTTGCCAAATTTCATCCGCCGCATACTGCTTTCCCGGCTCGGCTTTCTGCGAAATAAAAAACCATTCGCCGTTTATGTTTCTCTCGTAGCAAATATAATTCTGTCCGCAATACCACAAAACGTAATCGTCGTTTTGCTCCATTGCTTCGCGCACCGTTTCCAAAAAATTTTGATGCCAAATATTGTCCGAATCAAGATAAGCGACAAACGGAGATTGCGCCAGTCTTACACCGTAATTTCTCGCGGCTGACGCGCCTTGATTCCGAGTAGTAAAAACCCGGATTCGCGCATCTGAAAACTCCTCCAACAAGCGCAAAGTGCAATCGGTTGAACCATCGTTGACAATGATAAGTTCCCAACGAGACTCTGTTTGAGCTATCACGCTTTGAACGGCTTTCCAAAGCACATAAGCGCGATTGTAGGTCGGTATGATTATCGAGAACATCGGTTTCATCGACTAAATTATCCGAAAGTACAAATATTAACGGAGGCTGTCGAATTTTTTATACTCCACAAGCAAAGCTAAAGCCAATTAAAATTTTATCTTACCGTTTTTTAATTGACCTTTGCCGACTAAAAATAACTCCACATAATAAATTAAATGGAATTAATTCAGGCTGGATGAGCAAAAAACTCGAATCATTTGAAATGTAAAAATTTCTTCTCGGTTTATTTCATGTATTTATCAAGAAAATCAGCGACAAGTGGGTAGAGTTCGAGCCGGTTTTTGAGTTTTGAAATGCCGTGACCTTCATCGTCAAACAGTTTGTATTCAACTTTTGCGCCTCGTTTTTTTAATGATGCGACAATTTGTTCGGCTTCCGTGTAGGGGACGCGTGGGTCGTTTTTGCCGTGAATGACAAAGAGCGGCGTTTTAATTTTATCAACTTTAGCGAGCGGCGAAATCCGGCGCAAAAAGTCGATGTCTTTGTCGAGCATTCCGTATTCGACTTCGCGCTGGCGGCGCCGATAACCGGACGTATTTTTCAGAAAACTTTCCCAGTTCGCAATGCCCACCGTATTAACCGCCGCTGCCCACAAATCAGGATAAAGCGTAATCGCCGCAAGCGTCATGTAACCGCCGTAACTTCCGCCCATCACGGCGATGCGTTTCGGGTCGGCGCCGCCGGACGTTTTCAACCATTCTGCCGCCGCCGCTAAATCTTTAACCGAATCCTCGCGTTTTTCCACGTCGTCCAAATGCGAAAAAGTTTTGCCATAGCCTGTCGAACCGCGCACGTTTGTTGCCAAAACCGCGTAATCGCGCGAAAGATAATACTGATAAAGCGGATTAAAGCCCGGACGCTCTTGCCCTTCGGGTCCGCCGTGAACGCTGATGATGACTGGCAAACTGGCTTTCAAATCTCCCTTTTCTAATTTTGCCGAATACTTTTTATTTTCGTCGGCAAACTTCACTTGAGAAAGTTTGGGAACATAAAACCATGCCGAAATCTCACGCCCGTCAAAACTTTAAACTTAATCAACTGCGGCTCGACAAACAAATCTTGCGGAATATCCGACCGCGAACTTTTTGTCGTTTGGGTTAATTGTTTTGACCGTAAATCGTAAAGCCAAATGTCGGAGTTGTATTTTGCCGAGTTAAATGTAAAAGCCAAAGTGTTTCCGTCTTTAGAAAATTCGAGTCCGCCAACAATTCCCTGCGCGGGAAGCCTGACACTTTGTTTATTGCTGCCTAAGACGGTCGCGTCGTTCATCTTGGATGAAAAAGCTCCAAGCGGAACAACATAAAGCTCGCTAAACCCATCGCGGTTAATCGTGTAAGCAAACATCTTACCGTCACCTGAAATCTCGCTCGCGTCTAAATCCCAAGCGGAATTGTCGAGTGGATTAATTTGTCTTGTCGTCAAATCCATCCGCATCAAGTTAAGAAATTCGCGTTTGTCATTCGTGCCGAAGACGATTTCCTTATTCGATAAAAAATGCACATCACCGAATTGAGCCGAGCCTTCGTGCGCGGTTAAAAGCGTTTCTTTTTTTGTTTTTGCATCAATCAAATAAAGGTTATTATCAAGACTAAGTTCCGTTCCCGAACGCGAGACGATTAATTTGCTCCCGTCTTTTGATACGGCTGCAACACTGTTTGAGCCGTCTTGTTGAAAAACGAGTTCTTCTTTACCGGTGGCAACTTCCATCGAATAAACGTCGAAAAAGTTTTTATCGCGCTTGTTCGATGAATAATAAATCTTCGTACCATCGACGGAAATTTCGCCGAAATTATGGCGCACTTTCGGATTATTCGTTAATTCTTGAGTCGTCGAGCCGTCGCTTGCCATCCAGAAAAACTGTGTATTCTCGTCACCGCCGCGCGCCTTTCCAAAAACGATGCCGTTTCCCGCCGGCGACCACTCGACGAAACCAATATTATCGTCGTAATTCGTCATTTGTTTCGGCACGCCGTTTGATAAATCAATCATCCAGATTTGCGACGTTCCCGAAACATTTGTGAGATACGCAAGGCGTTTCCCGTCAGCAGAAAGCGTCGGCGAGGAAGCCGAGCGAATGTTCAGATATTGTTGAATCGAATATTGCTGTCCGAAAACAGCCGAAGATAGTGCGCACAAAATAAAGAGAAACAAGATTTTTTTGGTAATCATATATTTACAGTTACGCCAGCGTAACTTTGCCTAAATCATCAGTTTGTATTTCTTATCAATTTCATTTCTAAAATTCTATACAGGAATCAATTTCACTCGAATGCTTTGGTAATAAAGCCTTGTCAATCCTTCAAACCCCGAATCGGTTCCGACAAGCAGCCACAATTCTCCGCCTTTATTAGCCGTCACGTTAGTCGTATGTTGGTGTGGGCGTTGAATCAGAGCAAACGGATAGTATGGCAGGGCTTGTTCGCAAGGAATTCCGTTGGCTATATTTCCCGCCACCGAAGCCGCCGTCCCGCTCTGAGCTTGATTTCCTTTATCAACATTCATCCTTAGATAACCGTTTGGTTGTAAGACGGCAAGCGGCTCAATCGAACTGGCTCCGGCTTTCAGGAAAACAGATTCTCCCGGCGCACCGCCAATCCCGACACATCTACTCGGCGCATTTGAAGCGAGCGTAATTAGGTATTCAATCCGATAAGTTTGTCCGGCAACAATGCCGTCTGCGGTCGTCAGGCGACGCTTTAGAAACATAAACAAATCAGCCGAGCGATTGTGTCCTTGAATGTAAAATCCGCGTTTCGGCACACGAGTCAGCTTTCGCGGCATAAAGCGAAGTCTGGCATCGAGTTCATAACCTGTTCCGATATTCGGCGGGTAATCGGCAAAATCTGCCGTCCAGCCAAGAGTGCCGCCGCGACGAAAGTCATAATCAAGCTCAATAGTCTGACCAACGATTGTCACCTGCGTTGCAATAAAAACCGCAATAAAAAATAAGGTGGTGCGGAGCAATTTTTTCAATTTGTTCATATTAATCACTTAGCTCCTCTGCTTCTGTTATAATTAGCAACTTCAATTTAATCCTGCCGTCCGCCGGATGAACCCAGTACATTTATGTTATTAATTTTTTCGTTTTCACCGCCGTCGGCGCGCGTGCCGGTCACGAGAGCTTTGATAAAACCGGCAACTTGAACAATCGTGCTGGAAGCCGAATCCCAGTATTCAGCCGCTTCGACGCTGACCTTCAATAAAGTTATATTCGGGTCGTCTAAACCTTTCGGAAACCACGCTTTGAGAATCGGATTCCAAAGCTCTTCCATTTTTGCGCGGTCTTTGACTAGTTCAGCTCTTCCTGAGACCGAAACGTAACTGTTATCGTTCGGAGAGGCGTAAGCTAAATTGACGCGGTTGTCTTTTTCAATTTCTTCGGCTTTGTGAGTTTCCGAACTTGTAAAAAACCACAAATCACCGCCGGTTTCGGTCTCCTGGGTTTGCATCGGGCGCGAGCGCAATACGCCGTCGTCAATCGTTGTCAGCATCGCCGTCTGTATATCTTTTATTAAACTTCTCAATTTTTCAATCGCTTCTTCTCGTGTTTTATTGTCTTCCATTTTAATTCCCTTTTTCTGTCTAATTTTGCAGGCTTAAAAAGCAAACCGACAATAAATAAATTTTACAATCCAAAATCCAAAATCTAAAATCCAAATTAAGATGTGTGGTCATGGACAATGCGCCAGCCATCTTTGAATTTACGAAAAACTAACGTGAATTTACCATGCGGCGTGTCTTTTTCGCGCTTCAACGACCAGCTGCCCAAAACCGTCGCCCATTCTTTATTCAAAACATTTATTGTTAAACCGGAAAACGTTAAAGTTCCCATTTTTTCGCGCGAATCATAATTTTTTTTGTAACGATCGAGCGTCGGCTGCCAGCCTTTTGTGACATTATCGCCGGAAACGAAAACAAGATTTTCCGATTTCCAATAGCCTTGCATAAAACCTTCGATGTCGCCGCGATTCCACGCCGCCGTCTGCTCGTCCATAACCTTTCGAATATTAGTTCCCGCTCTTGCGTCGCGGTTGTTGCCAGATGCAAAACTCCCACTAGACG
>MWVZ01000097.1_pt1 | contig 10633 bp, 10 predicted proteins | sample 1047221 | NCBI WGS metagenome assembly MWVZ01 (sample SAMN06349980, study PRJNA376086) | soil metagenome | isolation source: MS6-5 sample Antarctic (ecotone) soil | place: Antarctica | collected 2015-01-13
ATTCTCTCATCGCCTTTCCGTCAGTAAAAAAATCGCTTTGCTTGTGCGCCTTATACCGCGGTTGGTCCTGCATATCGTAACGACAACCGACTGACAGAAGGCAGAAGGCAGTAATCAGTAAGCAGTAGTAAATCACCGATTTGCTGAGTTCTGTCCACTGTCCACTGTCCACTGTCCACTGTCCACTATTCCTCGACATCAAAAACCTCCTGCGGATTCAAACTTTGCATAAAACTTTTCGTTTTCTCGTAATCGAAATTAGCGTCTTTCCGTTCAATCAATAAAAAGAATTTCTCACGCGTCGCCAGCGCAAAACGCGGAACATTGAAAACCGGATGATATGGCTGCGGCAAACCATTTAAGAGAATCATTCCGAACACTGCGGTGAAAGCTGCCAACAAGATAGTCAATTCGTAACTCGGCGGAATAAAAGACGGCAAACTGAAAAAGGGGCGACCGCCGACGATAATCGGATAATCGTAAACGTGGACAAACCATTGCAAAACGATTCCCGTCAAAAGCCCGACAATGCCACCGCCCAAAACCATAAACGGCAGAATCGAACGTTTGATGCCGAGTGCTTCGTCAATTTCGTGGATCGGAAACGGCGAAAAAGCGTCGGTTTTTTTGTAGCCCGCATCGCGAACTTGCTCCGCCGCCGCAACAAGTTCGGTCGGCGTATCGAATTCCGCTAACAATCCGTAAATTTTCTTGTCCATAACTTTCGTTGCTCTGCAATCAACCGAGTCTGCTGGCAATTGGTTTGACATGGGTGAGTTGCCCTTATTTACCAACTGCGGACAAGCTCGGTTGACTGCAAATTTATTCTACAAATTCTCCGTCCTCTTCGTGCAACGTTACGTTTCTAATTTTCCGCGCTCTCTGCCGGGCGCTTCGTTCACGCCTTGAGTAAAATCGTCCGGACGGTCATGAACGTCATCATCGTGCGCCGCGTGTCCGTGCTTTACTTGCGCGTCTGGCAAAAGCGTTCTGACTTCGAAAATCGAAATAATCGGCACAAAGCGGACAAACAAATAAATCAGCGTAAAGAAAAATCCGATTGTGCCGAGAAACATCGAGATGTCAAAAATAGTCGGCGAATACATCGCCCACGATGAAGGTAGAAAATCACGGTGCAGACTCGTTACGATAATAACGAAGCGTTCGAGCCACATACCGATACTGACGATAATCGAAATGACGAACAGCCAAAATGTGCTTTCGCGAAAACGCTTAAACCATAAAAGCTGGATTGATAAACCGTTACACAAAAGCAAAAGCCAATAAAACCACCAATACGGACCGCTCCAAACACGGTTTTTTATCATAAAAACTTCGTATTGATTTGCGCTATACCAACCGAAAAATCCTTCCATCGCGTAGCCGTAGACGACGATTAAACCGGTCGCCAACATCACTTTGCCCATATAAACAAGGTGCGTGTGCGTAATAAAATCCTCCATTCCATACCACTTGCGGAGCGGAATACACAAAATCAAAACCATTGCGAAGCCGGCGAAAATCGCCCCCGCCACGAAATACGGCGGGAAAATCGTCGCGTGCCAGCCCGGCAGTTGCGACACCGAAAAGTCGAAACTAACGATTGAGTGAACCGACAGCACGAGTGGCGTGGAAAGTCCGGCAAGCAGCAGATAAGCAATCTCGTAACGATGCCAATGCCGCGCCGAACCGCGCCAACCCATCGAAAGTAATCCGTATATGACTTTGAAAAATTTATTTTTGGCGCGGTCGCGTAAAGTGGCTAAATCGGGAATCAAGCCGACATACCAAAAGAGAAGCGAAACCGTCGCGTATGTGGAAACCGCAAAAACGTCCCATATTAAAGGGCTGCGAAATTGCGGCCACATTCCCATTGTGTTCGGATATGGAAACATCCAGTAAGCGAGCCACGGACGCCCCGTATGAAGAAGCGGAAAAAGTCCCGCGCAAGCTACCGCAAACAACGTCATCGCTTCGGCAAAACGGTTAATTGACGTGCGCCATTTTTGATTCAGAAGAAGGAGAATAGCGGAAATCAGCGTTCCCGCGTGTCCGATACCAATCCACCAAACAAAGTTGATGATGTCGAGGAATAGTGGACAGTGGACAGTGGACAGTGGACAGTGGACAGAACTCAGCAAATCGGTGATTTACTGCTTACTGATTACTGCCTTCTGCCTTCTGTCAGTCGGTTGTCGTTACGATATGCAGGACCAACCGCGGTATAAGGCGCACAAGCAAAGCGATTTTTTTACTGACGGAAAGGCGATGAGAGAATTACCTGAGGGAACAGTGCCGCGCGGATTCCTTCGTGAGGACAAAGCGTTTTACACGGGCAAAACAGAAGCCGGACAAACCAACTCTGCGCCTAATTCATCGGCAACACCGACGACGGACGCTGCCGGCAATACTTTGGTTACCGACTTTTCGGGGTTAATCAGCGAATTTCCTCTTCCCATAACGGAAGAATTGGTTGACCGCGGCGAGCAGCGATACAAAGTTTTCTGTATCGTCTGTCACGGTCCGGTCGGCAACGGCGACGGAATGATTGTCAAGCGCGGATTTTCCAAACCGCCGACTTATAACGACGACCGCCTGCGAAATGCGCCAGTCGGACATTTTTACAATGTGATAACGAACGGGCAGGGCAAAATGAGTAGTTATGCTTCGCAAGTTCCGCCCGCCGACCGTTGGGCAATCGTCGCTTATATTCGGACTTTGCAAATCAGTCAAAATCCAAACGGAAACGTGCAGATGACTTCAACTAATCGCGCGCCGAATTCAAATACACAAATAATGACTTCAACTAATCAATCAAACGGCTCGAACACGGCGGTAGCGACTGACGCTAACACGGTAGGAGGTGTGCGGTAAATGATTAGAAATACAAATTTCGACGCGCCTGTTGAGCAAATTAATCGTTGGCGCACATTATCACTCGGCATCGGCGGAATACTTTCGATTGTTATTCTTGTCGTCGCTTTGCTTTTCCCCGAACAGCGCGAACAAGCCTTGCGGTCTTGGCTGCTTGGCTTTATTTTCTGGGGCGGCATCGGCATCGGCGGTCTCGGCATTTTGCTTCTTCAATACTTGACAGGCGGCGCGTGGGGCGTAGTTATCCGACGAATTGCGGAAGCCGCTTCGCGCACACTGCCGATTGTTTTCGTTTTATTTTTGCCGATTATGCTTGGCGTAACTTATTTATACGAATGGACGCATCTTCCCGATGACCCGATTGTTAAATTCCGATATCCATACTTGACCGTTCAATGGTGGATTATCCGCGCCGTTTTATATTTCGTTTTGTGGGGCGTGATGGCTTGGTATCTTAATCGTTGGGGGCTTCGCCAAGACCAAGCAAAAAATCCAGAAGAGGCGGCAAAAATGTTGGGCGACGCGACGGCATTTTCCGGTCCGACAATGGTTTTTTATGTTCTTGTCGTTAGCTTCGCCGCAATTGATTGGGTGATGACACTTGACCCGCATTGGTTTTCGACAATTTGGGGTTTGCTGTTCGCGGTCGGTTGGGCGTTAAGTTTCTTTTGTTTTTCGGTGGCACTTATGGCGGCACTTTCTGACAAAGAGCCGATGAATCGAATCTTGGGAAGCAGGCATTTTCACGACATCGGAAAATTAATGCTCGCGCTTGTGATGGTATGGGCGTATTTCAATTTCTCGCAATTTCTGATTATATGGTCGGGAAACTTGCCGGAGGAAACAAGATGGTATTTGACTAGAATGGAAGGAACTTGGGGTGTGATTGGCGTTTTGCTGATTCTCTTCCACTTCGCTTTTCCATTTCTCGTTCTTCTCAACCGCGACCTCAAACACAGCGCGAAAAGGCTCGCGCTGATGGCAATTTTTATTTTGGTTTTGCGGCTGATTGATATGTATTATCTGATTGGTCCGAGTCCGCGAATCGGAATGCACGGACAGGAAGTTGACTTTATCAATAGTTTTAGTTGGATGGATGTCGTCGCGCCGTTCGCCGTCGGCGGAATTTGGCTGTGGTGGTTTTTCGGCGAACTACTTAAACGTCCGCTCGTTCCCGTCAACGACCCGTTTCTCGAAAACGCCATCAAACACGGAAAAGGACATTAGATAATTATCAATTTCAAATTACGAGATTTAATATCGTGCGGACTCGCAAATTAAAATTTGTAATTCATAATTAAATATATGAAAACAAAACACGAAAAATCTTTCGTAGATTTCGACAGAACTTATGAAGCAAATACCATCGGTCTGCGCGGAATCATTTATTTCGGTGTCGGTTTATTTCTACTGATTGTAATAACTTTCGGTTTGATGTTGGTTTTGCAAAATGTGATGGAAGATCAAGCGGCGGAAACTAAGGACACAAAAAGTCCGATGATGATGAACGAGCGGGAAAGTCTGCCGCCCGAACCGCGTCTTCAAGCCGCACCCGGTTTCGGTATGGACAGCGAACAGGGGCGCGTTAATATGGAACTCAAAGCTCCGCAGTCGGAGTATCGGGAAATGGAAAGACAGTGGGAAAAACTTTGGGCGGAAGGACAAAAAGACGCAAAGACCGGCACAGTGGTTACTTTGCCGATTGACGAAGCGAAGCGAAAATTTTTAGAGGAAAATATGAAAATGCCGAACGGCGAACAATCTGAAAAGTCGATGGACGAATCGCGTTCGATTGTGTCGTATTCGAGCGCGGGACGCACGGCGACCGATAAACGAAGGTGATTTTTGAGCGACAGGGCAGAAGAAAATTTACAGGGATAACCGGGATTGGCAGGGATAAATAAAAATAGATCCCTGTTCATCCCCTTAATCCCTGTAAATTAAATAAAATTTTATGAAAAAAAGTTCAGCCATTTCAGCAGTTTTGAAACTGAAACTTTTATTAAGTTTGGGCATTTTATTATTGGCGACGAACATCTCGGCGCAAAAGACCGAGCATTATAATTCGCCGCTTTACGCTCCGAAAACCTATGATCCTAATCAAACGGGAATTAGCAGCGGATTGCCGCCGGTTTTAAAAAGCGTCGGTATCGAACAAAAATTAAACGAGCAGTTGCCGCTCTCCGCCGAATTTAAAGATGAGAACGGAAACGTTGTCAAACTCGGCGATTACTTCAGCAAAGAAAAACCTGTTATTCTGGCGCTCGTCTATTACGAATGTCCGATGCTTTGCAACGAAGTTTTGAACGGCTTGACCGGCAGTTTAAAAGGTATTTCGTTTGACGCGGGACGCGAATTTGAAGTCGTAGCGATTAGCTTCGACGTGCGCGAAAACGACAAGCCGGATTTAGCCAAAAACAAAAAGGCGAGTTATTTGAACAGATACGCAAGACCCGGTACGGAGAACGGCTGGCATTTCCTGACCGGAACGCAAAGCGAGATTGACCGGGTTACGCAAGCTGTCGGGTTCAATTATGAGTTTGACGAAGCGACCAATCAATTTGCCCACGCGGGCGGCGTGATGATAATTACGCCCCAAGGCAAAATTTCGCGTTATCTTTACGGTATTGACTATGCGCCAAAGGATTTGAAATTCAGCTTAATGGATTCGGCGGAAGGGAGAATCGGCAATCCGGCGGAGCAGCTTTATTTGTATTGTTTTCATTATAACCCGGCGACGGGTAAATACGGTTTGGAGATTTTGAGCGTTTTGCGGCTGATGGCAATTGCTACTATCGTCGGCATTGGCGCGATGTTATTTGTTTTTTGGCGTTCTAATAAGAAAAGAAATTTGACGTAAATTTCAAGAGATTATGCAAGAGAATTCTTGGGTTCCATTATTTCCCGAACAGGCTTCCACTTTTGCGTGGCAAGTGGATTGGCTTTATTTTTATATGCTCGCCGTCAGCACAATTGTCGGCATCGGCATCGTCGTGGCGATTATATTTTTCTTTGTCAAATATCGTGAAAAAGAAAAATATGCAACCGGCGCGGAAATTCACGGCTCAATTGGACTGGAAACCACCTGGTCAATTATTCCGTTTATCTTTGCGATGACGGTTTTTGTCGGCGGCGCGTATGTTTTTTACAATCAAACTCGCCCGCCTGCGGATACGACGGAGATTTATGTAGTCGGGAAGCAGTGGATGTGGAAATTTCAACACGGCAGCGGTCAGCGCGAAATTAATGAACTGCACGTTCCGGTTGGGCGTAACATTAAGCTAACGATGACGACCGAAGATGTTCTGCACGATGTCTACATTCCGGCTTTTCGCACAAAAATGGACGTGATTCCGGGACGCTACACGACGCTTTGGTTTAACGCAACCAAACCGGGCAAATATCATCTCTACTGCGCCGAATACTGCGGCTTGAACCATTCGGGAATGGGCGGCTGGATTTACGTAATGGAGCAGAGAGATTTCGACAATTGGTTGTCGGGGAATGTTTCGGGGCAAACGCCCGTCCAAGCCGGACAAGACTTATTTCAAAACAAACTCGGCTGCGCTTCGTGTCACGAAGGCGGCGCGAGCCAGCGCGGAGCAAAGCTCGAAGGCATTTACGGCAAGGAAGTTAAACTAACTAACGGACAAACCGTTATAGCCGATGACGAGTATATTCGGAATTCGATTTTGAATCCTTCCGGGCAAATCGTTGAAGGTTATCAGCCAATTATGCCGACCTTTAAAGGTCAGGTTACTGAAGAGCAACTCTTATCGCTGGTTGCTTATATTAAATCTTTAAGCGGCAACGCAAATCAGATGAATACAGGTTCGACAACTTCGACAAGCGGAAGCACGACGACCAATAATGCCAATACGACCGGCACGATTCCGCCGCGAGCCGACCGCGGCGATTCAAACAGCGCAGGAAGTAATCCGAACGCACCGCCGAATCGAAGCGAGCCGACGAACCAACAACAAAGATAAAGCATTTCATAAGCAGAAAAAAGAAATAAATAGTTATGCAAAACTCAAATGCAATCGAAATAGGAAAGATCAAGGAAGAGCCGAAGGTGAATTATTTAACCAACGGTTTTACGGTAAAGTCCTGGCTGTTGACCAAAGACCACAAGCGGATTGCGATTCTGTATCTCATCACGGTTTCCGCTTTTTTCGCGCTCGGCGGCGCTTATGCTTCGCTGATTCGTCTGGAACTTCTGACACCGGCGAGCGACCTTCTCGAATCGGGAACATATAACCGCGTTTTTACGCAGCACGGAATCATTATGGTGTTCTTCTTTTTGATTCCGTCAATCCCGGCAATTCTGGGAAACTTTTTGATACCGATTATGATTGGCGCGAAAGATTTGGCGTTTCCGAAAATCAATCTGCTGAGTTGGTATTTTTATATAATTGGCGGTACTTTGACGCTTTACGCACTGTTGCAAGGCGGCGTTGATACGGGCTGGACTTTCTACACGCCGTATTCGACGACTTTTTCCAACAGTTACGTAATGGCGGTCGGCTTGGGAATTTTCATCAACGGCTTTTCGTCAATTCTGACGGGCTTAAACTTTATCGTAACTATTCATACGATGCGTGCGCCGGGAATGACTTGGTTTCGTATGCCGCTGTTCGTGTGGGCGCATTACGCAACGAGTTTGGTAATGCTTTTGGGAACGCCCGTCATTGCCATCACGGTTTTATTGCTGGCGTTAGAGCGTCTGGCGAGAATCGGAATTTTTGATCCGGCAATCGGCGGCGACCCGATTTTGTTTCAACATCTGTTCTGGTTTTATTCGCATCCGGCGGTTTATATTATGATTCTGCCGGGAATGGGCGTTATCTCGGAGTTGATTTCCAACTTCTCGCGCAAAAAGATTTTCGGTTACGAATTTATCGCGTTCTCTTCGATTGCCATTGCCGTTTTCGGTTTTCTCGTCTGGGGACATCATATGTTCGTCAGTGGGCAATCGGTCTACGCCGGGCTCGTCTTTTCGTTTTTAACGATGGTCGTTTCCGTGCCGTCGGCGATTAAAGTTTTCAATTGGTCGGCGACGCTCTATAAAGGTCAGATTTCTTACGATACGCCGATGCTTTACGCATTATTCTTTATCGGTTTATTTTTAATCGGCGGCTTAACCGGACTTTTTCTCGGCTCAATCGGTTTGACCGTCCACCTGACCGACACATATTTCATCGTCGCGCATTTTCATTATGTGATGGTCGGCGGACAAGTTCTGGCGTATCTCGGCGGGCTGCATTATTGGTGGTCGAAGATTACAGGTAAAATGTATTCGGAGTTTTGGAGCAAAATCGCCGCGATAATTATATTTGTCGGATTTAATTTAACATTTTTCCCGCAATTCATTTTGGGTTATCTGGGAATGCCGCGCCGTTATGCTTCTTACCCGGAAGAGTTTCAAGTATTAAACATCTTCTCGACGGCAGGCGCGTCAATTCTCGCCATCGGTTTGATTATACCGCTCGTCTATTTAACGTATTCAATCTTTTTCGGCGAGAAAGCGCCGGCAAATCCGTGGCTTCTGCCCGGACTGGAATGGCGAACTGCAAGTCCGCCACCGACCGAAAACTTTGAAGAAACGCCGATTGTAACTTGGGAAGCCTACGATTTTACGGAAGAAAGCGGCTTGGATTTAGAAGACGCGAGGAATAAATATAAGGTAACAGTTTAGGGATTTTGGATTTTAGATTTTAGATTTTGGATTGCTTGTTTGTGAAGTCTTACCTTGTTTCTAATACAACTGCTTCAGCGAACAAACAATTAACCAGAGTTGCAAATCCAAAATCCAAAATCCAAAATCCAAAATAAAAGATGGCACACGCAGCAGATATACACGACGAACATCATTACCACCCGCCCGGACTTCAACATCAGTTTGAAGATATGGGACAACAGCAGGAATCCGCTTCGATAGGAATGTGGATGTTTCTCGTCCAGGAAATTATGTTCTTCGGCGGGTTGTTTACGGTTTATCTCGTCTTTCGCTCGAAATATCCGATGGCGTTTGCAGCGGGCAGTAATCACCTGGACGCATTTTGGGGCGGACTTAATACGCTGGTTCTCATCGTCAGCAGTTTGACGATGGCAATGGCGGTTCGTTACGCCCAACTCGGCAAGCGAAATATGCAGGTTGGATTTATTATCCTGACGATGATTTTCGGCGCCGTATTTTTAGGTGTCAAAGCTATCGAATACACCGCAAAATATCACGAAGGCATTGTTCCGGTTTCAGGCTTAAATCTGAGAACCGATAAAGAAATTAGAGAAAGCGATTCGAGTTCCGGCGGCTCGCCGCATGCGCCGGTCGGCAGGCAAGACCCGAACGAATCTCTCAACACCGCGCTCGGCGACCACGACACCCACGGCGAAAAATACGTTAATCCGCGCGGTGATTTTGTGTGGCACGACACTTCGCTGGTCGTTCAGGCGCAGCAGGGAAATTATTTGACGCAGGATGAAAAACTCGCATACTTTAGCAACGGCGAAATCAGCCAAGCTAAATTTCAGGACAAAGTTCGCATTTTCTTTTTCATTTATTTCGTGATGACCGGTCTACACGCGCTTCATATGATTGTCGGTTTAGGCATTATGGCGTGGCTTTTATGGAAAGCGTGGCTCGGAACTTTTTCCGCCCTGTATTATGCACCCGTCGAAATTTCCGGACTTTACTGGCACTTTGTTGATATTGTTTGGATTTTTCTCTTCCCGCTGCTTTACCTTTTGGGCAGACATTTTTTGCACGGCGGCGGACACTAGGGATTTTGGATTTTGGATTTTAGATTTTGGATTGAGGAAGAATTATTATGGCAGAACAGTATAAAACAGCAGGCGACGCGGAACACGAACACAGCGAACCTCACGTTGTTCCGCTGAGTTATTATTTTATAGTTTTCGGAGTTCTTGTCGTCGGCACAATCGTTACATATTTTGCCGCCACGGTTGATTTGGACGGCATTTTTCCGGGAGCAAATACTTTAGTCGCGTTGGTAATCGCTTTTTTTAAAATGACCTGCGTCGTGCTTATCTTTATGCACGTTCGCTGGAGTTCACGCTTGATTTGGCTGACGGCAATTGCCGGATTTTTCTGGCTGGCGATTATGTTCGCCTTTACGATGCAGGATTATTTGACGCGCTCGGCGGGCGTTTTTACCGGATAAGCCGGAGAAAAATTGTGTTTCAATTTGGGAAAAGTTCTCGCGCGAGAACTTTTCCCTCTTTTTTTATCAAACGGCACAGCGGCAATTCAAAATCGTGATAGAAATGACAAATCCAATCTTCGACTAACGCTTGCGAAATCAATTTTTTTTTCGCTTCCAAAGTTTCAGTCGGAAACAAATCGTAACTCATAATCCAGGCCGGCGGCAGATGCGCCCGCGTCGGAATCAAATCTGCAAAACCGAAAACAATCGCGCCGCCGCTTTCAAGCCGAAAAGTCTGCATCGCCCGGTTATGTCCGCGCGTAATTTTCATCGTCAAACCGTTAACGACTTCGTAATTATCGGGTTTTAATTCGAGCTGCCCGCTTGCTTGCAAAGGTCGCCAATTTTCAGAAAGATAACTTGCGCGGTCACGTTCCGTCGGATTTTCGGCGTGTTCAAATTCGGATTTTGAAACGAAATAGCGCGCGTTCGTGAATTGGGGAATCAATCTTTGGTCTTTGGTCTTTGGTCTTTGGTCTTCTTGAGTAGTTGATTGAGAATCATTTGCTTTTTCTTTGCCCTCGACCCTCGAC
>MWVZ01000098.1_pt1 | contig 10630 bp, 13 predicted proteins | sample 1047221 | NCBI WGS metagenome assembly MWVZ01 (sample SAMN06349980, study PRJNA376086) | soil metagenome | isolation source: MS6-5 sample Antarctic (ecotone) soil | place: Antarctica | collected 2015-01-13
ATTTAACCGTCGGTCTGCCTTCGCCGCTTGCCGGCAATTCCCGTAAATAGCCGTAGTCGAGTAACAAGCCGACAACGTCCTGAACCGTGTCTTTTGCCTTCAAACCGGACCATTGCTTTCGCGCCACCTCCCGAATGGTAAAACCTTGCTCAAGGTCGCCTTTTTTGATTTTGCCGATTAGGATTTGAGCCAGCGCGAAGATTTGATTTTCACCAAGCGCAAAAACGCGCCGGGCGTGCGTGGTCAAAACTTCGGTGTATGCAATCGCCTTTAACGCAGTCTCTAGCGTGATTTCATCAGGAAAATATCTTTCACTGATATTCTCAAGACAATGAAAAATTAAGGCGATGGCGAAGCAGCTTTTCGGTAGTTTATAAAGATATGAAGAGAACGCCTCGTCTTCGATTTGCAGACTTTCGGCTTCGGCTTCAGTGTCGGCTTGCCATTCGTCAACTACGGCTTGAGCCTCCGCATCGAATTTGACGGCGTGAAATACGTCGCCATTTGACGCGATAACCTTTCCGTTGAAATCAAACTCCACAATGGATTTGCAAATCCTGTTCGCCTGGTTAAAACCACTCTGCAACGAGTGATAGTCGCTCTGTGTCGGCTTTTCACCGCGTTTGTTAGTGTCGGGGTAGGCAAACAAAAATCGTTGCGGTAAGCCGTCTGAATTGTCGAATGAGTATGCTTCTGAAATATATCGCTGGAGCTTTGAAGGTTGTATGCCGCCGATGATTGAAAGTGTGCCACTCGGTATTTGAATCTCGCCGCTTCCGACGCGAGCTTGCGTGTAGCTAATCGCGCCCTTCCACAATTCAAGAATGAATGAACGGGCGTTCAGGTCGTAGTCGGCTTCTAAGGACTTGAGCCAGCCTGTCAATTCATCACGGCTTTGAAGAATACCAATCGGATTTTCGGAAAGAAACTGTGCAAGTTTTGGCGTGGTGATGTCGTTGGTTTCAAACCGCCGCAAAATAGGCTCTTCGGGCTTGTCGAGTTTGGAGAGACTTGTTTTGTAATCGTCAAATTTTTCCGAAGTTCTAAGCAGCGCGGCTGATTCTTTCTCAAAAAATCTCGCCTTTATGTCGTAATCCGCTTTTTCGTCGTCGTATTTTTTCCGCGCCGCCGCTTGAAGTTCAAGAATCGGCTTGCGTGTTTCATCGAGTGCGGGGGTCTTTTTTGTTGACGGCAAGCCGACGCAACCGCCGTACAAATTTGGCACGACAAACCAATCCGAATGTTTAAGCGGTTTGACACGCAGACGCGAACCGAGAAAACTGCCAACCATAATGACAGCCGACAATACAAGAAAATCAAACGGGCAGCCGATTACTTTTGAAGCCGGGCGCAACCAATCAACTAAAACTTTCGGCAAGCAATCATCGTCTATGGTTTCAACCGGCTTTAGGGTTAAATCGAGCGGTTTTGGTTCGCCGGTAAATTCGATTGTGTCGGCATCCGTGTTAATCGGTTCGGTTCGGTCGGATTGCCTGTGTTCAATCGAGAGCCACTTGCAAACCGTCTCGACAAGTTTGGGGTCGGTTAGTTCGGCAAGCATTGGAAAGCCATAAACATTGTCGCTGCGCTTTATTTTTTGCGCCGTTGTGTCCACTGCCTTCAACCGCGTTTCCGTTTCCTCGTCATTGGTTGCCGCGCAAATGGCTTTGATAAAGTTCGTGGTTTCTTTTTCACTGAAACCGTTTCGGAGTAATGCGCCGCTCACAGCCATTGCCAAGTCTTGACGCACACCAACACGCCAGAACGTTGCCACAAGACAGGCAGAAGCGACACAGGCAACCGCGCGGTGCAAGGTTTGAGCGTCCGTGTGAAGCGGTTCGCCGTCCGTGTGCCATTCAACCGCCTCCCCGCTTTCGTGCGTCGAGCCTGGAAAGACTGTTTGAAGCCCGTCGCCTGTGCGAAATTCGACAATGCAAGCGGTTTTCCGCTCTGCTTCATCCTTTGAACTAACTAGAAACGGATTGTTGAATTTCTCAAACCCACCGCCCTTGCAGTGATAAAGCCTGTGTGAACGCGGCTTGCTTGCGCGTCCAAAGACGGCTTCGGTTTCGGGTAAAAAGAAATCTGCGATTCTAATGGCTTCAATTGAATCCAAATCAATATCAACCAATCCGTTATGAAGCAGAACGCCGATATTTTGCGCCTTGCCGTTAAAGTGTTTTGGTAAATCGGCTTCGGTCGGGTTAAATTTCTGCCAGCCGGAAAAGTTCGGATTTTTTGAGCGGTGCGGAATCGGCAAGGGTTGCCAGCCGCGCCGTAAATACTCCTTTGCAATTTCAAGCGCTGAAGCGCCTGTTTTTGGGGGTTGCGTTTTTGCGTGATTTGTAGTATGTTTAATCATGTTGATTGACTCCTTTTTGGGTTGATTTTCTGATTGGTTTGAGTTTCTTTTTTGGCATATCCAAGTCGCAGCTTTCCAGAGCTGCGATTTTCTCTTTTGTATTCATGTATCCCCCTTCGCGTTTGTTGTTGCGGCTAGTTTTGCCGCTAGAAATTCCACCCTTTTTTCGAGGACTTGCCGACGGAAATCAGCGTCCTTATATTGATGAAAGTAATACGTTGATGGCACGATGCCGGCAATGCGACAAACGTCTCCAATCGACTGCGTTTTCGATTTGCCAAAAGCGTCAACTAACGCTTGTTTTGTGTCTGTTCCGTTTTTCATAATTTTTTAATTTCCAAAACAAAAAAGCCCGCGAAAATACAAGATTATCTTGAACTTTCACGAGCTATCTTTCCTTGCGGAAATCCTACTCTTTAAGGTCTCTTGAATTTTAGCGAGCGGTGGTATCTCGATTGATACGCTGACTCTTTAAGGGTCTATTTAATTTTTAGCACCCCAGCCTGACTGTCTTGCGGTCGGGTTGAAGCACTAGTAAAATCTTATAACAATTTGCTTACAAATGCAACTTGTTTACGCAAGCAAGTTTTGATAGAATGTGTTCAGATAAAGGTTATTTAGTTTTTCAAAGAACTAGATAGAGACGGTTTGAGAATGTACGCTCAAGCCGTTTTTCTTTTGTCCGAAATTTGGTGCGTCACTCCGCACCAATGCCGTGTCAAGTTTTTCTTGACACTGTTAGTTGTTTTTAATTTTGGAAGTTGATTTGTCAATTTTGCCTTTTGGGGTTAGGCAATATTCTTGACAAGATAGGCGAAAAACCTTAAATTCAAGATAGAACCGAACCGCCGTAACCGGTTTTGATTCAGAGATGTCGCCGAGTTCCACCTCGACGGCATTTCGCTTTTTATGTATCAAAAAACTGGTTTGAAAGTAAAACTTTAGTTCCAACTTGTCAACTATTTATTTCCAAAACTTGTTCTCTACGTTTTTTATGTCTTTCGATTAAAGCCATAGTGATTTTTTGTTTTGTTTCTGGAGAACGTGTTCTACCTATGTTTGCGGCACGTAGCTTGGCTTTATGCTCTGGAGAACGTGTTCTACCACGTAGCTTGGCTATGTGCTCTGGAGAAAGTTTTCTACCTATGTTTGCGGCTCTAGCCGCCATTTGTAGATTAAATTTATGCTCTGGAGAAAGTTTTCTACCTTTCTGCGCGGCACTCATTTTAGCTTTAGTTTCTGGAGTGTGTTTTTTACCTATGTTTGTGGCTCTGAGTTTGGCTTTAGTTTCTGGAGTATGTTTCGTTCCCGTTCTGCCGTTTCCGCCAGGACTTGGCTTACCTTTTAGCGCGGCACTTATTTTAGCTCTTGTCTCCGCGCTATGATGAAAACCTAGATTAGAACCCGCCGTCTCTCGGATATTAAATTTGCTCTCTGTGTGGTCAATCCAATGCTGTTCTCTAATAGTTAAGTTAGTAACACTCTCGACAATCTCCAACACTACCCAGTCAAAAGCCTCCGCCTTATATTTATTCCAAGCGTTCTGGAGATAAAGGTTTCCGTGAATACCACTATTCAACCGCGAGCGGTGAACACGCCATCTGCTCGCAATACATACGGAAGAGCCAACGTAAGTTTTGCTATTAGCTTTGCAATAAATTCTATAAATTCCCTGCATAGTTTTTCTTAAATCTTTCTTGGCGCGTAGTCAAGAAAAAGAATCCATTACCGCTTATTTATGAATTCCTGTAAATCTGCTTCGCTTACAAGATTGTGATTTCCTTTTCCTTTTTTCGCATTTAATTTACCGCTAATAATGTAATCATTAACGCTTTTTCGGCTTACTCCGAGCCGTTTGGCAGCTTCTACAGTTGAAAGCATACCTTCGGCAGACTCTGAAATTGTCCGAGCCGTTACAGGCTTTTTTGTTGCGGTATTATCTGATTGTGTATTGCTACTCAATTGAATGTTACTCGACCCGATATTACTCGATTGTGATTTTTGATTCTCAAATAAATCATTCGGCTGGCAGTCAAATAAATCACAAAGGCTGCCAATAGTTTCGATTCCTATCTGCTTAAATCTCTCATTCCAAAGACGGCTTGCCATTGTTGGCGAACAATTCAAAGCCTTTTGTAGCGTGTATGCCGTCGTTAATCCTCGCGTCCGCGCTGTTTCCTGTAATTTAATTTTAATCATCGTTGTTAGGCTTCCCTTAGTTACACAAAACAATAACACACATTAAGATAATACTCAACCAAGTAAAAATAATTCAACCTTCTTACTCATTAGTGTAATTTCAGCTTGCATTTGTTACTTGCTTGTGTAATACTCTTTCTTGTAGCAACAACTACAAATCAAATCAACAAAGGAAGGATTAAACAAAATGTTTGTATTAAAAGGAATCGAACAATTAGAAAACGCAATCGTCAAAGCTAAAAAGATTCGACCGCGTGTTGAGTTTGGTGGTTTCGGTCATTATCGCGTGTCCGGAAGCAAAGGCTTCTACACGGTTATTTGCCGCAAAGACGAACGCGGCTATAAGACAGTGGATTGCACTTGCAAGGCTTCGGAAAGAGGCTTGGTGTGCTATCACGCTGCAAGCGCGTTAAGTCTGCACATCGGACTAGCAAAGCAACGTCAAACGGCATAAAGGCGAGAGGCTTTCCTAGCTTCGTGGTTTAGGAAAGCCTCTCTATTCATTCACAATTTACAAAAGGAAGGAGTAAAAAATAAATGAACAACGAAAGATTAACACAGGCGGCAATCGAAGCCGAACGTAAGGCAGTGGACGCGGCTATCAGCATCTTGTTGATATTTGTATCATTGCTAACGGCGTTTTGCGGGGGGTATTATCTCGCTATGCGCCAAGCTTCGGAGTTAATAAAAACAATCGTCAACTAATCACAGGGAGAAATAAATGATTAAAATAGTAGATGCAGAATTGGATAGGATTGTTCCAAATCCTTTCAGAATGCTTGATAAATACCCGTACCGCGAGGAAAAACTGGCGGCTCTGCAAAGTTCGATAAAAGAAACGGGATTCTGGTCGGGCGTGATAGCACGTAGGCACGGCGACAAGTTTCAACTTGCCTTCGGGCATCACAGGGTCGAAGCGGCTCGGCTGGTCGGTCTTGAGACTGTTCCTTTGGATGTCCGCGAATTGACCGATGAGCAGATGCTCCAACTAATGGCGCGGGAAAATCTGGAGGATTACCGAACGTCATTTTTAGAGTTGCTCACGACGTGGGAAGCGGCGGCGGATTATTTATCGCGCATGCGCGATATTCCCGTCAAGCCGATAGCTGTTGCAAAATTTCTCGGTTGGGTGACGATTCGCGGGGAAGGAAAGCAACAGGGTGAAGCGGTTCTCAACACAACAGCAAGGGCGACCAGTCCTGCTTTGGATTTAATTAGGGGCGGCTACAACACCTACGCGGATTTTGAAGGGCTTTCGGTGCGTACGGCACAGGCAATCGTCGGACGTGGGCGGCATTTGATGAAGAGGCTTGACCCCTCCAGCCCGTACCAAACGCCGTCCACGCCTGAGCGGATTGAGAAGCGCAAAAAGCAAATCGGGGAAGCTGTTGCCGAAACAGCCGAGCAATACAGAGAAGGCGTTGTTGCGCAAAAAGATTTGCTTGCAAAAGTTGACACCAACGTTTGGGAATACGCGAGAGAGGCGGAGCGGGAATCACCGCTTTTTACTCCGTTCTGCAATAGACTGTCGGATTCAATCGACAAAATGCTAAATACTGACATAGCATCCGAAAAACTACGCAAGATAAGTAAAAACATCAAGCATCTGGTTACTGAAGAAGACAGGAATAGTGTCAAGCGCATTATTTTTCAGCTCGCCGTCTTGCCTGAAAGAGCCGACAAATGGCAGCGACGGCTTCTTGCCGCACTGGAAAAGCCTGTCGTCGTCGTCAAACAGGAAAAGGTCGTCGCCGTCAAACAGGAAAAGGTCGTCGTAAAGGTAATCACACAAAAAGCGGGCGAAGGGTAAGCATTCCTTTTTGCCGCATGAAAACCGAAGCCGTTAGGTGTTAATCCTAGCGGCTTTTTTTTGTTTAGGGCATACCAATACAAGGCTTCGTCAATAAAAACGTGCCTGTGCGCTCGTGAATTGGACATACACGGCTAAATTCATACTCAAAGCTAGTATTTACCAAGTGTCGAGCCTATGTGGTGGGAGGGTTAAACGGGATGGCACAATTGTGCTATCCTCCGTGAATTATCGAGCCTATGCGTGGGCGGGTTAAACGCAAATTATTTTTATCACTTAAGTGATAAAAAAATCGAGCCTATGCGTGGGCGGGTTAAACGCAAATTATTTGGAACACTTAAGTGTTCCAATTACAACAACTCAAGGCATTGCCACATTTATTGGTTGGGTAAGAAGACGCGAAGCCGAAAGAGGCGAGAAAAGTTTTCAAGTAAACAACACTGCAAAAGCGACAAGCGGGGGGGGTTAAGGAAGCGAAAACAGAGTGTCCAAAAACTAATCTTTTTGGACAGGTTGAAAAGGACTTTTAAGAGTCAACAAACACGGTGCTTTCAAAGCCTCGAAAAAATAGGGTTTTTGGACACCGTTAAAAAGTAGAAGCCACAAGTTTAACGCTTGCGGCTTTCTTTTGTTTCGGCGGGGTTGTCGGCAGTTAATTGGTGAGATTACAGGGGCGTGCGTTTTTTGTGGTTTGGGACAAATTGACGTTAACTTGCAGCGCTCGCCACTTCATGCTGTTTTTCCTCAGCCGCAAAGCTCACGGCTGACTCTATGGACTGACCAAACCGAACGCCCGGCGAGATTAACGATTCAGCGGTTATCAGTCGCAAGTCTTCACCCGAAACACCAAGCGATTTAACTTCATCGCTCACGCTTTTGTCGAGTTCCCGCCGCCGGGTTGAGTGCTGACTGTGCGCGTGGAAATCGGCAAGTTCAGGCTCAATCTGACGGGCAAGCGACCGATACTCCGCGCGGCTATTATGGAAAATAGTTGATTTACCTATTAGCTTTTCACAATACTTGCCGATGATGCCGCTAAGCTCTTCTCTAATGGCAAGATAATCATCGAAAGCCGTTTTCCCTTCGGAGACGGTTTCCTTCATTTGTTCGAGAATACCGGAGCGCGATTCGGATAAACTCGCCGTTTCAAAAGCTGTGTGCAGCTCGCCCTTTTTCGCCTCTAACGCCTTTACCGATTCGATTAGAATCGTCAAGCCGCCTTGCTCGGTTTGAAGCTCCGCAAGCGATGCTTTGCCGCTGATAAAGCCGTCTTGAAGCGCTTGCACTTTGGCTTGGGTGCTGTTTCGCAGCTGTGTTAATTCAGATAATCGTTTGATTGTCTGACCAAGTTCGGTTTCAATTTCAGTTGATTTTTTGTTCATTTTGGTTTTTCTCCATTTCGATTTTTTCTGCCTGTTTTTGCTGGTGAATGAATTCGTGAATGTCGGACGGCTGCCTGTTTTGCTCGCGGAGCCATTCGTGAATGTCCTGTTTGGTTTCTCGCGGTAATTCTTCTTGAACTGTTTTTGTATTTTTATTCGTCATTGTTTCTTTTCTCCCTTTTTGTATTTTTTCTAAAATCCAGAGACCGCCCTTTTTGTTTTGAATAATCGGGTAGCCTTCCCAAACGGTATGCCTCTGTTTCCTGCATAGGCAATGAGGTTGGGGGGGGGGTATGTTTAAGTGTCAATTGTCCTCTGTCTCCGCATCTATATAATCCGCTTCGCCTGTTATCTGTTTCGTTCCGCCGCTCGTAAGCCGTTCAAGTATAAGATTGTCGGGGTTGAGGTTGAGCGTAAACTCGAACGGCTGCATTTGCTTGTGTTCGTGCGTTTGGCGGCTGTTTGAGTTCAGACGTTCCAATTCGGACGGCTCGGCAAACAGTTTGTAACTGGCGATTAAGGCAATCGGATTGTCAGATTCGAGCAGTTTGCGGCGTATCTTCAGCTTCAAATCAATGCGGTTTGCCTCTAAGGCTTCTTTTATAGAGTTGGATTTGTTTAGTTTGTGCGCGTAGAAGGTAGTTTTGTCACAAGGCAGGTAGCAGATAACCTCCGAGAGATAGACCAATTTACGCTTTGTGATTTCTGTTAATGCCGTTTCTTCTAATGAGTTGGTATCGTATGCCATATTCTTTATTACCTGCGTGTCCTGTGCGATGTTTTTATTTAGTGAGCCTTGCTGTGCTATGTCTTTTTCTCGAGTAAATCAGCAAACCATTGCCTTGTTACCTGTTTGACAGCTTCGCCGTAAATCTCGAATGGAGTTTTGCCAGCTTTTGGCAGTAACGATTCACGTTCCCGAATCTCAAAAGCAAAATCCGCAAACTGTTCCGGCGAATGTGAAAATAAACGTTCCCTTAAAACGGATTGCTGTAGGTAGCAGAGGACATCGGAGTTATTGAATTTAAGAATATTTTTGTCCGGAGCCTTCAATCTTTGGTTGCTGTCAGTAACTCGAAAGCCATCGGCAAAAACATTAAACTCAACTCCGTTTCTGATGAAGCGGGTTAGAACATCTTGGAGGCTTTCGGCTACAACGTCTGCCATGTTGACTGTTTTCAGTGGTCGAGGGTGTGAGTTATCGGTTGGCGTTTGTTCACCGTTTGTTTTTGTTAAATTTTCAATCATCGTTTTGTCCCTGTCTACTAAGAAGTTTTTTAGTTTTAAGTTCATTGCTGTTTTGTCACACCTTAAAAAACTTAGTCGCCTTGACCAAGTAATACCCAGCGTTGCGCTCGCTAAGGCTAACGCAGTGCGCGATGCGATGCCCGTAGAGTTTTCCGTCAACTCCCGCGCCGTGTGTATGTATTTCGCCGCAGTACGGACACAGAATTGTGAATGTTCGGTTATCCTTTGACAGCTTGGCGGCTACTTTAGGAATGAATCGCTCGTTTAATTCGTTCATGTTCATAGTTTTACTTTTCCTTGCCTTCCGACAATGTTTCAAATGCGAGGTTTATTTGAATCATTTTATCGTGACTGCCCTTTGCGTCCGGGTGGTAAATTCTTGCCAGCGCCTTGTAACTCGCCTTAACAACTTCGGGTGGAGCCGTAGGCAACAAATGCAAAGTTGCGAACGGCGAAGTGAGGCTTTGATTTGGCGGCGGTGGTCGGCTTGGCTGTTCGTCGTCATATTCGGTTTCAACCGTATATACGCTCCGCAGTTCGCTAATCCATTCATCGAGGCACCTCCAATCTCTTATGAGCCAGATTTTCTTCGTCGGGTCGTAATTACGAAAGGCGAAGGGAATAATTCCCTTCAGTTCTGAAACTGCGTAGGTGAAGGCGTTTGAATCGGCAGCGAAAATCTTCACTCCGCACCCGCTGTCGGTGGTAGTGATTTTAATTTTAATTGGCGAAGTAGTGTTCATTTAAGGTCGGAGACTTAGGCTAGTTCTTGCCAGGCGCGCCTCTGCTATGTCTTTTTCTCCAGTAATTCCGCAAACCATTTGCGCGTAACGTCTTTGACAGCTTCGAAGTAAATCTCAAATGGAGTTTTGTCAGTTGTTGTCAGTGCCGTTTTAGTAGGTACTTCTGAAAAAAATGGTTCGCGTTGTCGAATCTCAAGCGGAGTTTTGTCAGCTTTTGTCAGTGGTGGTTTAGTAGATACTTCTGAAAATATCGCTTCACGTTCTTGAATCTCAAACGCAAAATCTTCAAATTGTTCCGGCGAATGGTTGAATAAATGTTTCATCAGAAGCGATTGCTGCAATGTGCAGAGAATAGCCGCGTTATTGAGTTCAAGAAACTCTTTGTCCGAAACCTTCAATTTTTGATTGTTGTCAATGACTTGAAAGTCGTCGGCGGAAACATCAAACGTGATGCCGTCTGCAATGAATTGGTTTAGGACGGCGTGAAAGTAATCGGTTTTGAGTTCTGCAAGCCCTTCTTTATTTTTGGAAGAATGTCTAGAATAGGCACTGACAAAAGCTGACGAAACTAGATTTAATTGTTTTTTGGCTTTGGTTGAATTTGTTACGTTTCCGGGAGAATGTCTAAATTCATCACTGACAAAAGCTGACGAAACTAGATTTAACGGAGTTTTGTCAGTTATTGTCAGTGGTGTTTCTAGAGATTCTTCTGAAAATCCACTTTTGGCGGTTTGGGTTAATACTGCTTTCAGTCGGTTGTTCCACTTCATTATTTCGCCTCCGTTTCGAGTGATGGATGAAATGAATATTTAACCGTCGGTCTGCCTTCGCCGCTTGCCGGCAATTCCCGTAAATAGCCGTAGTCGAGTAACAAGCCGACAACGTC
>MWVZ01000099.1_pt1 | contig 10622 bp, 9 predicted proteins | sample 1047221 | NCBI WGS metagenome assembly MWVZ01 (sample SAMN06349980, study PRJNA376086) | soil metagenome | isolation source: MS6-5 sample Antarctic (ecotone) soil | place: Antarctica | collected 2015-01-13
AAAAAGATAGTGTAACCATTGTCGCTTCCCGGTAGCACAGCAATCCCGAAACGGAGCAATTCATCAGCCGTTTTAAAAACTATGAACTCCAATCCATGGGCAGCTCTTTAAAGTTTATGTTACTGGCAGATAGTTCAGCCGATATATATCCAAGACTGGCGCCTACTATGGAATGGGACACAGCAGCGGCACATGCCATTTTAAATGCTGTAAACCGAAAGGTTTATCAGGAGGATCTAAATGCTGAACTGGTTTACAACAAGGTAAATTTATTAAATCCTTCTTTTATTGCTTTTTAAAAATAAAACAGACTAAAAGATATGGTCGTGGAATCTATTTGTTGGTGAAGAATACCTCCAAGGCTAATGAATGCCTTTAAACTCGCCTATCAAATTACCTAAACCATTTCGCCCTTCATTAGGTGACCTAACATTTCCTTGAAATTCTCTTTTTTGTTTAAATGAGGAAGTGCTTCATTTGGCTCCGGCACATTCAAAAATCTACAAAGAGGTCCCCAGCCTTCACTAACATCGTACACCAATAATTTATCTGCGGGTACATAAGCTTTTACATCTGCAATGTGCTTATTAAATATTTTTTCAGCCTCAGCCTTGTCCTCGAATTTTCCCTGAAAGTGTACTTTGAAAATCATTTCTTTAGCCAGTTTCACGCATTTAATCACAGACCTGAGACGAGGATTAAAAAGTAGCTTGGATAACATTGCTAATTTTTGCGGAAGGGTTTGAGGGCCTGCTTGCCAGATGGTGCTGAATACGCTGCTATGCCACTTCTCAAAAGGTCGTACTGTCAAAATTACTTTTGCGTCAGGATAGTGTTTCATGTGCTCTTTATACCACGGATAAGCAGGGAAATCCACGGTTGCCTGAAATCCATTATATAGTTCGTTCCATTTGGTCGTTCCTGTTTCTTTTAGTGATGTCCAATAAGGAAGATTTTCCGGATGCACAAGAAGCTCTTTCATGTGATAAGTCTTCATATAACCTAGTTTCTCAAGAGACTCTTTAAGGGTATTCGTCCCGGTTCGTGGTAATCCGGCTCCAATAATTTTGATTGACATATTTGAGGGGTTTTGGTTTAGCAGTGAATAATATTCAAGATACTATTTAGTTTATTCAAGATACCATTTAATTTTCTTCGATGGCAGGGATAGTCCACTTTCTTAAAGTATTTTTCTATAATAAAACCTTTAATTACTAACTTAGAAAATAAATCAGTAAGTTCAATTTTACTCCATAGATTTCTGGTCAAATTTTTTGTCTGCATAAATTAACCTCAACTAATTCAACATGAAAAAGACGCTTCTGCTTCTCCATTTGTTAGTATGTATATACATGGTATCATTCTCCCAGGCCAAAATCGATAACAAAGACACATCAAATAAAAAACCACCTGCCCCAAAAGGCAGAAATATGTTTGGACAGGGAATTCCACGTGGTGTAACTATTAACTCCGAAGGTTTAACCCAAGGTTATGTAATGTTTGCAGTTCCTAATTCTGCGTCCGTTTACCTTATCAATCGCAAGGGTGAGGTAGTTCACGAATGGAAAGGAAATTATGGCGGTCCAACAACCTCTGCCTATCTAAATGATGACGGATCGCTTTTACAAAATGCTGCTGATCCTGATTTTCCAGTCTTTGCCGGTGGTGGCGAAGCCGGAAGAATTCAAAAAATTAAATGGGATAGTAAGATATTGTGGGACTTTGAATACGCTAATGAAAAATTTCACACACATCACGATTTCACGGTTATGCCTAACGGAAATGTTCTTGCCATTGCATGGGAGGCTAAAACAGCCAAAGAGGTTCTGGCAGCAGGGAGAAAACCAAAATTAATTCCTAAAGCCGGCCTGTGGCCCGACAAAATTGTTGAGATAGAACCACAGGGAGAAAGTGGGGGTAAAGTAGTTTGGGAATGGCATATCTGGGATCATTTGATCCAGGATTATGACTCCAAAAAAGCCAACTATGGCAAACCTGCAGACCACCCTGAATTATTAGATTTTAATGTAGGTGATACTTTGCCACCACTCATTTCACAAGACAGCATGGATATTTTGAAAAAACAAGGAAGGGTACTTTGGAGAAACCAAACACCCGAAAATATGGGATCAGATGTTTATCATGTTAATGCTATCAAGTATAACGCCGAGCTGGACCAGATTGCTTTTAGTTCTCCTGATTTGAATGAAATCTTCATCATAGATCACAGCACAACATCCAAAGAAGCGGCTGGTCATAAAGGCGGTCGCTGGGGAAAAGGAGGAGATTTCCTATATCGCTGGGGAAATCCTGAAAACTATCGCCATGGAGATTGCCATTGCCTGGGAGGCAAAAACAGCCGCTGAAGTTCTGGCAGCAGGCAGAAAACCAAAACTAACGCCTAAAGCAGGCTTATGGCCTGATAAAATTGTCGAGATAAAACCGGAGGGTGAGCGTGGTGGTAAAGTAGTTTGGGAATGGCATATCTGGGATCATTTGATCCAGGATTATGACTCCAAAAAAGCCAACTATGGCAAACCTGCAGACCACCCTGAATTATTAGATTTTAATGTAGGTGATACTTTGCCACCACTCATTTCACAAGACAGCATGGATATTTTGAAAAAACAAGGAAGGGTACTTTGGAGAAACCAAACACCCGAAAATATGGGATCAGATGTTTATCATGTTAATGCTATCAAGTATAACGCCGAGCTGGACCAGATTGCTTTTAGTTCTCCTGATTTGAATGAAATCTTCATCATAGATCACAGCACAACATCCAAAGAAGCGGCTGGTCATAAAGGCGGTCGCTGGGGAAAAGGAGGAGATTTCCTATATCGCTGGGGAAATCCTGAAAACTATCGCCATGGAGATTCTACCAACCGGAAATTATTTCATCAGCATGATATTCGCTGGATTGAGAAAGGAAAGCCCGGTGCGGGTCATCTGATGATATTCAATAATGATATCCACAACCGTGACAGCATGAACTATTCTGCCATCTATGAAATAGCTCCTCCTACAGATAAAAAAGGGGCCTATATCATAGAGAAAGGCAAACCATTTGGTCCTGAAAAACCAGTCTGGACATACATTGCCCCGGATTCTGTTTCCTTTTGGAGCAGTTTCATTTCCGGTGCTCATCGCATGAACAACGGCAATACTTTTATTAACGAAGGCGCCAGAGGAAGATTTTTTGAGGTAACACCCGATGGAAAAATTGTGTGGGAATATTTGAATCCGTATCGTGGTGATGTTCGTAAGCCGAACGGTGATCCAATTCCACCGGCACCACTAACCTATATTTCGTTCCGGTCTACATTTATTCCGGCAGATCATCCGGGTCTTGCCAACAAAAAACTGGAACCTTTAAATCCACAACCCAAAGTATTTGTTATGCCTCCACCGCCACCAGGTGATAAAAAATAAAAGAGATTAAAATCCATGCACAAAATAACCACAACCAATTCAACATGAAAAAGATGCTCCTGCTTCTCCATGTATTAATGGCTATATCAATAGTTACATTCAGCCAGGCCATGGTTGATAAGAAAGACTCTGTAAATAAAAATGCACCTGCCACAAAAGACAGAAATATGTTTGGGCAGGGAATTCCGCGTGGTGTAACTATTAATTCCGAAGGTTTAGCTCCAGGTTATGTAATGTTTGCAGTTCCTAATTCTGCTCTAGTTTATCTTATCAACCGTAAGGGTGAGGTAGTTCACCAATGGAAAGGAAATTATGGCGTAATGGGAGCTTATCTGCAGAATGACGGATCGCTTGTACAAAATGCTGTTGATCCTGATTTTCCTGTGTTTGCCGGTGGTGGAGAAACCGGAAGAATACAAAAAATTTTATGGGACAATAAAATAGTGTGGGACTTTGAATACGCTAATGAAAAATTTCATTCGCATCACGATTTTACGGTAATGCCTAATGGAAATATTCTTGCCATAGCCTGGGAGGCAAGGACAGTTGATGAAGTACTTGCAGCAGGAAGAAAACCAAAATTGACACCTAAAGCCGGCCTATGGCCCGATAAAATTGTCGAGATAAAACCTGAGGGCGAGCGTGGTGGTAAAATTGTATGGGAGTGGCATATCTGGGATCATTTGATCCAGGATTATGATTCTAAAAAAGCTAACTACGGCAACCCCGCAGACCATCCTGAATTATTAGATATTAACGCAAAAGATTCCTTGCCACCTCTCATTTCTCAAGACAGCATGAACATTTTGAAACGAACAGGAAGGGCCAGGAGAAACGAAACACCCGAAAACAGGGGTTCAGATGTCTATCATTTAAATGCGATCAAGTACAACGCTGAACTGGACCAAATTGCTTTTAGTTCGCCAAGTTTGAATGAAATTTTTATTATAGATCACAGCACAACCACCAAAGAAGCTGCTGGGCACAAAGGAGGCCGCTGGGGGAAAGGGGGAGATTTTCTCTATCGCTGGGGCAATCCTGAAAACTATCGCCGTGGAGATTCTACCAATAAGAAATTATTCGGTCAGCATGATATCCGATGGATTGAAAAAGGAAAACCTGGAGCAGGTAACCTGACGGTATTCAATAATGGTATCCCCCATCGTGATAGGGATAGCATGGATTATTCAGCCATCCATGAAATAGCTCCTCCTAAAGATCAAAAAAGCAACTATCTTATTGAAAAAGGTAAACCATTTGGTCCTGAAAAACCTGTCTGGACTTATATTGCCCAAGATTCTGTTTCCTTTTGGAGCAGCTTCATTTCCGGTTCGCATCGCATGAACAACGGGAACACCTTTATTAACGAAGGAGCTAAAGGACGGTATTTTGAAGTTACCAAAGAAGGAAAAATTGTTTGGGAATATTTGAATCCGTATCGCGGTGAAATCCGGAAACCAAACGGTGATCCAAATTCTCCAATGCCGATGACCTTTAGTGCATTTCGTTCTACATTTATTCCGTCAAATCACCCGGCCTTTGCAAATCGAAAATTGGAACCTCTAAATCCACAACCCAAAGTATTTGTTATGCCGCCACCGCCACCAGGTGATAAAAAATAAAATAGGTTAAGATGCATGCACAAATTAACCTCACCAATTCAACATGAAAAATACGTTCCTGCTTCTCCATTTATTTGTATGTATATCAATAGTATCATTCTCCCAGGTAAATGTCAATAACAAAGACACTTCAAATAAAAAGGCTCCTGCTCCGAGAGACAGGAATATGTTTGGCCAGGGAATTCAACGTGGTTTAACCATTACTTCTGATGGACTGACCGATGGTTATGTAATGTTTGTGGTTCCTAATTCTGCTTCCGTTTATCTTATCAACCGTAAGGGGGAAGTAGTTCACCAATGGAAAGGAAATTATGGGGTGCTTGGCGCCTATCTGCAAGATGACGGATCGCTTTTTCAAAATGCTGTGGACCCGGATTTTCCTGTGTATGCCGGTGGCGGAGAAACAGGAAGATTACAAAAAATTTCATGGCACAGTAAAATGTTGTGGGACTTTGAATACGCTAATGAAGAATCTCATGCCCATCATGATTTCGCAGTCATGCCTAATGGACATATTCTTGCCCTTGCATGGGAGACCAAAACAGCAATTGAAGTTCTGGCAGCAGGCAGAAAACCTAATATGATACCCAAAGCAGGCCTTTGGCCTACTAAAATTGTAGAGATAGAACCACATGGCGAACGCGGTGGTAAAATAGTTTGGGAGTGGCATATATGGGATCATTTAATTCAGGATCATGACGCTAAGAAAGCTAATTATGGCAAGCCTTCAGACCACCCCGAATTATTAGATTTTAATGTAGGCGATTCTCTACAACCACTCATATCACAAGACAGCATTAACATTTTGATAGCGCAAGGTTGGGGCTGGAGAAACGAAAAACCCGAAAATCGGGGCTCAAAAGTTTATCATTTCAACGCAATAAAGTATAATGCCGAACTGGATCAGATTATTTTAAATTCTCCAACCCTGAGTGAAATTTTCATCATAGATCATAGCACAACAACCACAGAAGCAGCGGGACACACAGGTGGCCGCCGTGGAAAAGGAGGAGATTTTCTATATCGTTGGGGAAATCCTGAAAACTATCACCATGGAGATTCTACTAACCGGAAATTATTTGGCCAGCATGATATTCGCTGGATTGAAAAAGGAAAGCCTGGCGGGGGTAACTTCTCATTATATAATAATAACATACCCAACAGGAACGGCTTGAACTATTCTGCCATTTATGAAATAGCCCCTGCTACGGATCAAAAAGGTAACTATCTTATAGGGAAAGGTAAAACCTTTGGTCCCGAAAAACCGGTCTGGACTTATATAGCCCCGGATACTGTTTCTTTTTGGAGCAGTTTCATTTCCGGTGCGCATAGAATGAGTAATGGCAATACCTTTATTAACGAAGGCGCCAGGGGGCGGTTTTTTGAAGTTACCAAAGAAGGTAAAATTGTTTGGGAATATCTAAATCCTTTTCGCGGTGAAATTCGAAAACCAAACGGTGATCCAAATCCTATAATGCCAATGACCTATATTGTGTTTCGGTCTACATTTATTCCGGCAGATCACCCAGGGCTTGCCAACAAAAAACTGGAACCTTTAAAGCCACAACCAAGACCATTTTTTTTGCCACCGCCGGTTGATAAAAAATAAAAAAGATTGGTATCATAAAAAAATATCAGTGAGCACTATTTTTTTCAAAACAGACAACCACCATTCAACATGAAAAAGACGTACATTCTACTCCTTCTTTTGATAAGTATGTCAATAGAAACCTACTGCCAGGCCAATGTCAATAACAAAGACTCATCATCTAAAAAACCACAGGCTCCAAAAGATAGGAATATGTTTGGACATGGAATACCGAGAGGTGTAACCATTACCTCTAATGGTCTGACCGAAGGTTATATAATGTTTGCAGTTCCTAATTCTGCTTCTGTTTATCTTATTAATCGTAAAGGTGAGGTAGTGCATGAATGGAAAGGAAATTATGGCGGTCCTATTGCAAGCGCCTATTTGAGTGATGACGGATCGCTTATTCGAAATGCTGTTGATCCTGATTTTCCTGTGTTTGTCGGTGGTGGAGAAGCCGGAAGACTACAAAAAATTTCATGGGACAATAAAATACTATGGGACTTTGAATACGCTAATGAAGAATCTCACACACATCATGATTTTACGGTGATGCCGAACGGAAATATTCTTACCATTGCCTGGGAGGCAAAGACAGCCAACGAAGTTTTGGCAGCAGGCCGAAAACCAAAATTGATACCCAAAGCCGGCCTGTGGCCAGATAAAATTGTCGAGATAAAACCACAGGGTGATCGTGGTGGTAAAATCGTTTGGGAATGGCATATCTGGGATCATTTAATCCAGGACTACGACTCTAAAAAGGCGAACTATGGCAACCCTGCTAACCACCCGGAATTATTAGATGTTAATGCAGGAGATACTTTACCAGCCCCCATTACGCAAGACAGTTTGGACATTTTGAAAAGTAAGGGAGTGGCCTGGAGAAATGAAACACTCGAAAACCAGGGATCAGATGTTTATCATTTTAATGCTATCAAATATAACGCTGAACTGGACCAGATTGCTTTTAGTTCGCCAAGTTTGAATGAGATTTTCATCATTGATCACAGCACAACCACCAAAGAGGCGGCTGGTCATAAAGGTGGCCGTTGGGGAAAAGGAGGAGATTTTCTATATCGATGGGGCAATCCTCAGAACTATCGCCATGGAGATTCTACCAATCGCAAACTATTTCATCAGCATGATATTCGCTGGATTGAGAAAGGAAAGCCGGGCGCCGGTCACCTCACGGTGTTTAATAATGATATCCACTACCGTGACAGTATGAATTATTCAGCCATCTATGAAATAGCTCCTCCTACTGACTCAAAGGGCAACTATTATTTAGAAAAGGGTAGAACTTTTGGTCCTGATAAACCTGTCTGGACTTACATCGCCTCTGACTCCATTTCATTTTGGAGCAGTTTTATTTCTGGTGCGCATCGAATGAACAATGGCAATACCTTTATTAACGAGGGAGCCAAAGGCAGATTTTTGAGGTTACCAAAGAAGGTAAAATTGTTTGGGAATATTTAAATCCTTATCGCGGTGAAATGCGAAAACCAAATGGTGATCCATTTCCCACAACGCCGCTAATCTTTATTCAGTTTCGGTCTACATTCATTCCGGCAGATCACCCGGCCCTTGCAAATCGAAAATTGGAACCAATAAATCCGCAACCCAAAGTTTTTGTTATGCCTCCATCACCACCAGGGGATAAAAAATAAGAGAAACGGGTTAGTAAGAAATGCACCGACTTCCTATCACAAGATTATAGATATAGAGTGTTATGAATTCATACACTAAAGGCATTCTCTTTTTGCGTGCATATCATCGGTTTAATAATATCACTCCATTGTCTTTGACATACACCTTCCAATGACCTAACATTTCGAGGTATTTGTCCGGATACTGCTTAGCTAAGTCATGCGATTCAGTTGGGTCTTTTTCGAGGTTAAAAAGTTCAAAAACACCTTTGCCAAAAGGAGGTTCTATTTTTGTTATCTTCCATTTTCCTTTTCGTATTGCACCTCTCCCAAAAAGCTCCCATCCCATAACATAATTTTCGTTATGAACATAGTTTTTTTTCTTATTCAATAAAGGAAGTAGTGACGCTCCTTTGTAAGAGGTTATGTTTCGTCCCTTGTAAAATGAAGGATAGGTACCGCCGGCAAGATCAAGAAATGTAGGTGCCAGATCCATAATGGTGGTGAAAGCAGTGACGATTCCGTTGCCCTTTTGTTGAAGAGGCATTTTTATAATCAAAGGGCAGTGGATGCCACCCTCTGCACTATAACCTTTATATAAACTATTCACTGCACTGGAGGCATGTGCCCACTGCGGCCCATAAGCAATATAAGAATTGGGCGTACCCATATACGGATAGGGATTTAGCTTGTCAGGTGTTTCATTAAATTCAAAAACATCGGGGCCGTTGTCGGATAGAAAAACAAAAAAAGTATTGTCATATTCTCCGATCTCTTTTAAATATTTAATGAGCCGGCCAATATTATAATCCAGGTTGTCAACCATCCCTGCATAAATTTCCATTTTCCTGGCTTCAATCCTCTGCTCACTTTTACTAAGAGATTTCCAGGGCAGCAAGGGGCGATTGGAAATATTATATAAATTACCTTTTACAGCAGGAAGTTCCGGCAACTTTACATCTCTTGCAACGATACCCTTTTCTTTTAAAGAATGAAAGCGCCGGGACCTCAGGCTATCATAACCGATATCATAAACCCCATGATATTTTTCTATAAATGCTGATGGCGCCTGTAAAGGCCAATGCGGTGCCGTGTAGGCAGCATACAAAAAAAAAGACTTTTTGTCTGCATAATCCTGCTTGATAAAATCGATCAATTTGTCCGTGTAAAAATCAGTTGAATATTGCCCGTTAGGATATTCAGCAGAGTGGTTGTCTTCCCAAAAAAGATTTGCACGTTCGTCGGGATTAAAGTGATTAGCAGCAGCATCGAGTAAGGTAAATGACCTTTCAAAACCTTTCGCAAAGGGACTTTGATCAGGTGTTAATCCGAGGTGCCATTTTCCTGATAAATAAGTGTGATAACCCTTGTCCTTCATTAATTGTGCAATAGAAACCACCTTATCATTAAGGTATCCTTCATATCCTGGTTGTCCAATTTGTTCTGGAATATTGGGAACACGTTCGGCCATATTTCCGAAGCCGGCAATATGGTTATCGGTTCCTGTAAGTAACATCGCCCTGGAAGGGGAGCAAGTACCTGCCGTATAAAAATTAGAAAATATTTGCCCCTGTCTTGCCAGCGCATCAATGTTGGGCGTGGCAATTTCACTTCCAAAACATCCAAGATCTGAGTACCCGAGATCATCCGCCAGGATTAATACGATATTGGGTGTTTTCTTTTGCTTATGCTCCTGGAACGAAAAAAAGAAACAGCAAAAAATGATTAGAATGAAGCTACTTTTTTTCATCGATAAATATATTTAGTTTACTTAGGAGTCACCACCATCTAAAGGTAACTATTAGCGAATTGCATCATCAACACAAAAGGTAATTTAGCAGCACGGAAAACTTATGAAAAGACAAAGATCACTCTGTCTTCCTTAAAATATATATCTTAGAACACTGCTCACCAAGGCACGGAGAACAAACAGATATGATCATCTAATGGAAACCAAATCAACGGAAAATAAAAAATGGAAATTGAAGCTTGCGCTTCTTCTAGTCAGTAGCCTGACAATAATGTCTGTAATTACCATTTCTCCTGCATTACCCCAGATGGCCACGGTATTTTCTAATGTTGAAAATGCAGAGTTACTTGTTAAATTAGTATTGACCCTGCCCGCCTTAATGATTGCAATTTTCTCTCCCATTACGGGGCGCCTTATCGACCGGTATGGAAGGTTGAGAATGTTGTGGTTGTCACTTGTACTCTATGCTATATCAGGAGCCGCTGGATATTTCCTGAATAATCTTTATCATATCCTTATATCCAGGGCTTTGCTCGGCATATCGGTGGGCATGTCTATGCCCATAGTGATTACACTAATAGCGG
>MWVZ01000100.1_pt1 | contig 10612 bp, 8 predicted proteins | sample 1047221 | NCBI WGS metagenome assembly MWVZ01 (sample SAMN06349980, study PRJNA376086) | soil metagenome | isolation source: MS6-5 sample Antarctic (ecotone) soil | place: Antarctica | collected 2015-01-13
CCGCTGTTGGGTTTAATTCCGATTATCGGCAGACTTTTCACCGCGCCGACGAAAGACAATCGGCAGGTTGATATTGTGATTGCCGTTACGCCGCGCGTGATTCGCGCGCCGGCGATTTTGCCGGAGGATCTAATCGAACGCCCGACGGGAAGTCTTGCCACGCCGACCAGCGGCTCGCTCGAAGCGTTAATTGTGCAGGAAGAAATTGAAGAGCAGCTTGCCGCCGCCAGAAGAGTTCCGAACGTGGCAAAAGTTCAACTGCCGGACCAAAAAAACGACGTGCCGGCTTATGTAAAATCGAATGCGCCGCTCGCGACGGAGAAAAATCCGGCGGAAGTTACGGCAGAAGTTAAAACCGAAACAAACAATCAAAATACCGGATCGGCGATTAACAATTTACGTCCGATTGATGCGAGCGCGCAAACTTTGCAGATTACACCGACGGTTGATTCGTCAAAACGAACGCTTGCCGTTGAGCAAACCTCTTTAAAAGAAAAAGCGCCCGTCGCCGATTTTCAAATTCTACCGACACTTTCGGAAATGAAAAAGGGCGAGCGAACCAAATTTGCCGTAATGATAAAAAGCGCAACCGAGTTTCGTTCGGCGGTCTTGGGATTGAAATTTAACCCGGCAAAAGTTGCGGTTCGCGCCGTGAGTTTCGGCGATGTGTTCGGCGCGAGTTTAGTGCAAACACCCATAACACCGTTTTTAAATCAAAACGGAAAGATGTTCGTGTCGCTTTCGTCAGCCAAAGAAGTTGCAGAAATCAGTTCGGGAATTTTGGCTTATGTAGAAATCGAAGCGCTTGCGGACGGTAAGCCGGAAATTTTCTTCGACGCTGACGCTCTGAATATGCTGACCGCCGACGGAAAGAATTTCGCGGTGAAGTTTTAAGAAATGAAGTTCAAGATTTTAGGGACAAGGGACAAGGTTTTAGGGACGAGTGACGAGGGACAAGGGACGAGTGAAAAAAACTCAACCCTCGACCCTCGACCCTCGACCCTATCTCGCGGCTTCACCTTGCTGGAATTAATCACGACTATGGCGGTGCTGGCAATTTTGGTGATGGGAACAATTCCGCTAACTCAAAATACCGTTAAACGCCAAAAAGAATTGCGGCTTCGGGAAACTTTGCGCGAGTTGCGAAACGCGATTGATGAATTTCACAGAGACGCGAACGGCGCGTGCAATAGCGGAAATGTAGCCCCGGAAAACCTTCCCAATATAATTGGTCTGGGAGTTCCCGCCGACCCGCGAAGCCGCGTAGTGGTTGACGATTGTAAAATTTTCGACACCGTAAACCTTGACCGCTATCCGCCGAGTCTCGATATTTTGGTACAGGGCGTAAAGATTAAATCACGTGGCTTGAATGTTACGCAAAATGGCGGCGCTTTTGACGATAAATCTACCAAAGCCTTTAAGGAAGAGGAAGATGAAAAAATAAAAATTTATCTGCGCGCTCTGCCCGTTGACCCGATGACGGGTGAATCTGATTGGAAGCTGCGCTCATCTTATCAAACCGATAAGGAAGGAAACTGGGATGAAGTAAATGTTTTTGATGTGAGTTCCAGTTCAGACGGCGAAGCCTTAAATGGAGAGAAATACAGTGATTGGTAGAAAACAGTGGTCAGTGGCGCGGAGCGTTGGTCAGTGGTCAGTAAAAAGCCGAAGACGAAAGACCGAAGACCAATCCGAAATCCGAAATCCAAAATCTAAAATCGAACGCGGATTTTCCTTGCTTGAGTTGATGATAGCAATGTTTATTTTGATAATTTTGCTGTCGGTGGCTTTGCCGACGTTTCAGCGAAGCGTTCAGCAAGCCCGCGAAACGGTTTTGAAGGAAAACCTTTTTCAGATGCGCCGCGCAATTGACCAATACTCAACGGATAAAGGAAAATTGCCGCAATCGCTCGACGATTTGGTAACGGGCGAGTATCTGCGCGAAAAACCCGTTGACCCGATTACCGAGAAATCTGAATGGAAAGAAATTACGGGCGAAGATAAAAATTCAGTTGACGGCGAACAGGGAATTGTAGACGTTAAAAGCGCTTCTGAAGGCGAGGACGGCGACGGCAAGAAATACGAAGACTATTAAAGTGAAAAAGGCGAAAAGCTAAAAAATGAAAAAGTTTAGTCGTCCACTGTAAAACCACTTTTTCACCTTTTCACCTTTTTCACTTTTTCACTTTAAAAAGATGTTAGAAAATTTAATCGAACCGAATTATCCGAAAGCCGCGCTCGGCTTAGAGCAGGAGAGCGTAACAGCCCTCGCCTTACAAAAAGAAGGCAGGGGACGTTTCGGCATCCGGCAAGCCGCGATTGTTGACTTGCCGCAAAATTTACTCACGCCGAGTTTTACCGAGCAAAATATCGCCAGCAGTGAAGAAATGCTCGTTCTTTTGGACGAAGTTGTCACTAACGCAGGTTTGCAAAGACAAAAACGTTGGTCGGTTGCCCTGCCGAGCAACACGGCGCGGACGGCGATTTTGACTTTGGAGCAAGCACCGACTTCAAAGGAAGAATTATCGGAGATTATTGATTGGAAAGCCGAACATACTTTCGGCGCGCCGTCGGGCGAGTTGCGGATTTCGCGCCGCAAAATCAAGCCGGACGCAAGCGGTAAGACGCGCTATTTTGCGACGGCGGTTAAATTAAGCGTAGTTGACGAATACGAAACTTTGTTCGAAACGCTCGGCTGGCATGCGGGATTGATTATGCCGCGAGCGGTCAGCGAAGCTAATTGGTTGATTGACGCAAAAAAGCAGAGCGATTCGTTGCTGATAAGTTCACAAACCGACGGTTTTGTCGCGCTTCTTCTGCGCGGCGACGAGCCGACGGTGGTGCGCTCTGTAACCTGTACGGAAAGCGAAAGAGATGACGAAATTTATCGACTTTTAATGTTTTACCGCGACCGTTTCAGCGACGGCTCCAACGAAAATCTTCTGGAAAAACTGCTCGTCGTCGGCAAAAATTTCAAACCTGCCCGATTAAAGGAAATTGCCGATGAAGCGCTCGGCAGAACAATCGCCATTCTTCGTCCCGAAGATGTCGGATTAAATATGCCCGTTCAAACTTTGAGTTTCGACGACATTGCCGCCCCTGCCGGCTTGGCATCGCTCGGTTGGAATTGATTCAAGATTTAAGATTCAGGATTCAAGATTCAGGATTCAAGATTCAAGATTTAGGATTCAAGATTCAGGATTCAGGATTTCAATTTTGAATTCTGAATCTTAAATCTTGAATTAATTTGAAACCGTCTTTCAAAATCCCTCGTAATATCTTTCGTAATATCTTTCGTAATATCTTTGCATAATAATGACACACGCATTAGCCTTAAAAAATATCAAAACTTTGACCGACGGCGAGTTGATTGAGAAAGCGATTGGCGGGCGCGAAGACGGATTCGAAGAACTCGTCCGTCGTTATCAGCGTCCGATTACGGGTTACGTCTATCGAATGCTGAACAATTACGACGCTTCGCTTGACGTAACACAGGAAGTTTTTATCAAAGTTTATAATTCGCTCGCCAAATATAGTTCCGAATACAAATTTTCGACGTGGCTTTATCGCATCGCGCACAATGCCGCAATAGATTATATGCGACGCAATTCGGTTTATCAGCAAAGTTTGGAAGTAGAAAATGCCGACGGCAGTTATCAGTTGCAAATTGAAAGTTCACAGCCGTCGCCCGAACAAGAGCGCGAACGAAGCGAATGGCGGGCGGAAATTGAAATGGTCGTCAAATGTCTGCCGACGGTTTATCGAGAATTGATTCTGCTCAGGCACACACAGGATTTAAGCTATGACGAAATTGCCGAAGTAACGAACCTGCCGCTCGGAACTGTCAAAAATAGGTTATTCAGAGCGCGTGAAATGATGCGTGATATGTTCGTCGAACGCGGATTTATGTCTTTATGAGAAGTCGAAAAGGAGAAAAAACGAGATGAATCAAAATATACAGTTTCAACCGCCAATGTCTTTGCAAACATCCGAACAAAAACAGATGGGTATGTTTTTGCACTTGTCGCAATTATTGAACTTCGTTCTTCCGCCGGCAGGAATCGTCGTGCCGATTGTACTTTGGCAAATCAAAAAAGATGAAATGCCCGCGCTCGACGCGCACGGCAAAATGGTCGTCAATTGGCTGATTTCGTCGCTGATTTATTTTGTCGTAAGTTTGGTTTTGACTATTGTTTTAATCGGCATTCTCGGGCTTATCACCTTAGGAATTATGAGCGTAGTTTTTCCGATTATCGGCGGAATCAAAGCAAATAACGGCGAATTTTGGGAATATCCGTTGACGATTAAGTTTTTGAAGTAATGAATCTGCAAGCCGCGCCAACCGAAAAAAAATGCTCGCATCGGAGCGAAATCGCCGCCTACATTGACGGCGAACTTCTCCCGCGTGAAGAACTCGAACTAGAATTGCATCTGGCGGTTTGCAAGTCTTGTGCGGCAGAACTCAATGAGCAGAAAAAACTTTTGTGCGCTTTAGATTACGCTTTGGAAAACGACGGCGAAATCAAACTGCCCGCTAATTTTACAAAAATAGTCGTCACCAATGCCGAAAGCAAAGTCAGCGGGTTGCGTCGTCCGCAGGAACGCTCGAAGGCTTTATTTGTCTGTGCCGCGTTGTTTTTACTCGTGCTTTTAGGTTTGGGCAGGGAAACCGAAACGGTTCTGAATACTTTCGGGAAATTTGCCGAACAATTGTTAGCCGTCGGCGGATTTGTATGGAATTTAATTTATGACGTTTCAGTCGGAACGGCGATTGTTTTACGCTCTTTGAGCAGTCAGTTTATTTTTAATTTATCTGCATTTTTGGCAAATATACAGTTTCAACCGCCAATGTCTTTGCAAACATCCGAACAAAAACAGATGGGTATGTTTTTGCACTTGTCGCAATTATTGAACTTCGTTCTTCCGCCGGCAGGAATCGTCGTGCCGATTGTACTTTGGCAAATCAAAAAAGATGAAATGCCCGCGCTCGACGCGCACGGCAAAATGGTCGTCAATTGGCTGATTTCGTCGCTGATTTATTTTGTCGTAAGTTTGGTTTTGACTATTGTTTTAATCGGCATTCTCGGGCTTATCACCTTAGGAATTATGAGCGTAGTTTTTCCGATTATCGGCGGAATCAAAGCAAATAACGGCGAATTTTGGGAATATCCGTTGACGATTAAGTTTTTGAAGTAATGAATCTGCAAGCCGCGCCAACCGAAAAAAAATGCTCGCATCGGAGCGAAATCGCCGCCTACATTGACGGCGAACTTCTCCCGCGTGAAGAACTCGAACTAGAATTGCATCTGGCGGTTTGCAAGTCTTGTGCGGCAGAACTCAATGAGCAGAAAAAACTTTTGTGCGCTTTAGATTACGCTTTGGAAAACGACGGCGAAATCAAACTGCCCGCTAATTTTACAAAAATAGTCGTCACCAATGCCGAAAGCAAAGTCAGCGGGTTGCGTCGTCCGCAGGAACGCTCGAAGGCTTTATTTGTCTGTGCCGCGTTGTTTTTACTCGTGCTTTTAGGTTTGGGCAGGGAAACCGAAACGGTTCTGAATACTTTCGGGAAATTTGCCGAACAATTGTTAGCCGTCGGCGGATTTGTATGGAATTTAATTTATGACGTTTCAGTCGGAACGGCGATTGTTTTACGCTCTTTGAGCAGTCAGTTTATTTTTAATTTATCTGCATTTTTGGCAGTTTTGATAGTCTTCGTTTTTCTTTCTTTATTTCTGCTTTCACGCTTTATTAGCTCACAGCGTTCTTAGAAAATTCAGGCTCAAAAAAAGTGATTTATACAACCGCTCGGACGGACATTATTGGAAACTTACAAATCTCTGCCGAACGAATTCTGGCAGGATTTGTTTTTATTTTGTTAGCCGCTTTCACGCTTTACGCTCAAACCTCCATTGCTACCGAGCCGGATGAGAAAACTTTAGTTATCCAAGATGCTAAAGACAGCGACGTTTTTTCGTTCGGCAAAACCGTAATTGTCAAACAGCGCGCCAAAGGCGTGCTGGCATTCGGCGGCGATGTGATTGTCGAAGGACAAGTGGACGGCGATGTCGCCACTATCGGCGGTTCGATTATCCAAAAAGAGACGGCTTTTATCGGCGGCGATGTGATAGCCTTCGGCGGAACTTACCGTCCCGAAAGCAAAAACCCGCTTCGTAATTCTGACAAAGAAACTATTATATTTGCCGGTTACGAAGAAGAACTTCGTGACTTAACGCAAAATCCTTCACAAATTTTCGCGCCGAATTTCTCGTTAGTTTTTTTGGCTCAGCGCATTTTGCTGCTCCTTTTTTGGTTCGTTATCTCTTTAGCTTTAACGACGATTGCGCCCGGCGCGGTCAGTCGGGCGGTGGCGCGTTTTCAGCTTTCCACGCTAAAAGTTTTCGCATTCGGGTCGGTCGGATTCGTCGTAACCGTAACAATCGTAATGTTTAGTTTGAGCTTTTTGCCTAATTACGTTTATGCAATCGTAATCCTGATGGCGTTTGTTTTACTTCTTCTGAGTTTTGTTTTCGGGCGCGTCGCTTTGCAAGCCAGTATGGGAAAGCAAATCCAAAAACTTCTTCTGCCTGAAAATAAACACTCGGAAACCGTCGCACTGCTTATCGGCGCATTTGTTTGGACGCTGCTGCTTTCAATTCCTTATCTTTGGATGTTCGCGCTGATCGCTCTTATCGCCGCCAGTCTCGGTCTTGTTCTGACCGCCCGCTCAACTAACGATTGGCAGAAGGCACGATGAAAGTAAAAACTTCGCTGATTGAAATCACCACCCCTCGATTCCGTTAAGTCAATCTTGACAATTCTTTACAAAAACAATCAAACCTTTCAAACGGAAAATACGTCTTTATACTTGATTCCCAAAAGCAACATTTTTTATCGGGTTGCGTATAAATCTTCGGCAAATCAAATCGTTAAAAAAAAAAGAGGAAAAGTTATGCGGCAGAAAATAATTTTATTGGCTTTATTGGTATTTTTAGCGGGCGGTAATTCGTCTGTGCGGGCGCAAGCGACCGATGCTTCGGTTAAACCGAGTGTCGTGATAGGCGAAGTTTCCGCCGTGTCGGAAAGCAAAATCGTTTTACAGACAAAAGACGGCGCGGTTGATGTCGCTTTGTCGGAAAAGACCGAATATAAGCGCGTTTCGGCTGAAAAGCCGAGTTTGGCAACCGCCGTCGCGTCAAACTTTTCGGACATCGGTATTGGCGATAAAGTGATTATAACGGGAATTTTGGCAACTGATAAAAAATCAATTCCCGCCAAATCGGTTTATTTGATGACCAAATCCGACATCGCCCAAAAGCAAACTAAAGACCAGGAACGATGGAAAACGCGCGGAATCTCGGGACAAGTTACGGCAATCAACCCGCAAACCAAAGAAATAGCCGTTACATCGCGCGGTTTGATGGGCGAAACTAAAATTCTTCTGACAACCGGAGATAACGCTGTGTTTCGCCGTTACGCGCAGGATTCCATTAGTTATAACGAAGCCAAAACGAGTTCGCTCGACGAAATAAAAGTCGGCGATTCAATTCGCGCTCTCGGCGATAAATCGGCGGACGGCGCGAGCCTTAAAGCTGAAGAAATTATCAGCGGTTCGTTTCAAACTATCGGCGGAACGATTACGGCGGTTAACCAAACGAAAAACGAAATCACGATTGAAAATATCCAAACCAAAAAAGCCGTTACGGTGATGGTCGGACAAAACTCGGTGTTAAAACAATTTCCGGCGGAAATGGCGCAAAGGTTGGCGGCGTTTCAAAACGGCGGCGGAATGCAGCCTCCTTCCGGAGTTCGCCCGCCAAATCAACCCGCGAACCAAAGCGGCGGACAAACTACCCCAAACGGAATGCGACCGGGCGGCGGTATGCGCGGCGGTGGCGGCGGAATTGACGAAATGCTTGAACGGTTTCCGACTATTACACTTGCCGATCTAAAAGTCGGCAGTATGATTGCTTTTTCCAGTTCTAAAGGAACGAACCAGGAGCGCGTAACCGCAATAAAACTTTTGTCGGGGGTTGAACCTTTCTTGAACGTGCCTGCGGCAGGCAATAACGGCGGACGGCGCGGCGGACAAACCGGTGCAAATTCAGGATTCAGCATTCCGGGTTTGGAAGGCGGTGGACTTCAGTAAAGATTTATTTTGAAATTTTTAACGTCGTCATTTTGGCGGCGTTTCATTCTTTTTTATATGAAAAACTTAAAAGCAATTTTATTTGTCGGTCTAGTAACATTAGTAATAAATTCGGCGATTTTCGCACAAGCAACAGGAAGTCTGCGCGGGCAGGTAGCTGATAGCCTCGGCGCAGTTATTGTCGGCGCAACGGCGACGGCGGTTGACGCAAATGGCAAAGAAAAGAGCAGCATTACGAATCAGCAAGGTGAATTTACAATCGGCGGACTCGCGCCCGGAAATTATATTGTACGCGTTACCGCCCCGAATTTCGGGCTTTATGAAAATGCGGCAGTTGTCATCGCCGCGGGAAAACGCGAAGAATTGGATGTCGCTTTAACCGTCGAAGCAGTATCGGAAAACGTGGAGGTGGCAGGCAGTGAAGGCGTCAACACTGATAATGAAAATAACGCGAGCGCAACCGTGTTAAAGGAAAAAGATTTGGAAGCGTTGCCGGATGATCCGGCAGAACTCGAAGCGGCACTGCAAGCCTTAGCCGGGCCTTCGGCTGGACCGAACGGCGGACAAATTTATATTGACGGTTTTACGGGCGGCAGAATTCCGCCAAAAGATGCGATTAGGGAGATTCGCATCAATCAAAATCCGTTTTCGGCTGAATATGAACGCCTCGGATTTGGGCGTATCGAAATTTTGACTAAGCCCGGTTCAGACCGCCTGCGCGGTCAAGCGTTTTTGAATTTCAACGACGAGAGTTTGAATTCGCGTAATCCGTTCGCCTCGAATCGCGCGGCGAGTCAATTCAGATTTTACGGCGGCAGCGTCAGCGGTCCGATTCAGAAGGGAAAATCTTCGTTCTTTTTAGACATCAGCAACCGCGAGATTGACAATGGAGCGGTCGTCAACGCGCTCGTTTTAGATCCGTCTTTCAACATCGTTCCTTTCCAGGAGGAGTTTAGAATTCCAAATCGGAGATTTTCTTTCAGTCCGCGTTTTGATTATCAATTAAATGATAAAAATACATTAATCGTGCGATACAGTTACACGAGATTTTCGACTGATAATCAAGGTGTCGGCGATGCGTCTCTGCCGACTCGCGCCTATCAAACCAACAATTCCGAAAACGAAATTCGCTTGACCGAAACGATGATTATTAATCCGAAAACGGTTAATGAAACTCGTTTTGAGTATGAAGTTGAAAACAGCCAGCAGTCGGGCGATAATTCGATTCCGACCGTTAATGTTTCGTCGGCTTTTACGGGCGGCGGCTCGCAAATCGGCTCGAGTTTTAACCGCCGGAAAGGTTTTGAACTGCAAAATTATACGACCACGACGCTCGGTAAGAAATCACAGCACGCCATCAAATTCGGGGCACGGCTTCGTAATACAAATATCGAAGACCGCTCGGAAAATAACTTCGGCGGAACTTTTGTTTTCCCGGGCGTTACCGGTTTTTCGCCGATTAATCAATATCAGCAGAATGTTTTGGGCAGCGACGACCCGCGCTTTAATCCGAGCCAATTTACCATTACATCGGGAAATCCTCTGGCAGATGTCTCGCGGTTCGATGTCGGCGCGTTTATTACGGACGATTGGCGCGTTAATCCGCAGTTGACGCTCGGTTTCGGGTTGCGCTACGAAAATCAAACTAACATAAGCGACAATTTGAATTTCGCGCCGCGTTTTTCATTTGCCTATTCGCCGGGCGCGGGCGGCGCGCGTCAGCCGAAAACAGTTTTTCGCGGCGGAATCGGAGTCTTCTACGACCGTTTCGGCGAAAACTTAACTTTGCAAGCCCAGCGTTTTAACGGCTCGAATCAACTGAGTTTAGTGGTCAGCGCAAACGACCCCGACCCGATTCGCCGGCAAGCGGCAATCAATCTTTTGAGTCAGCCGATTTTCACTCTGAACGGCGTAACCAATGTTCCGACAGCAGCGCAAATCCTCGCGATACTTCCGCAGTCGAACACGATTACGACGGTTGCTTCCGACTTGCAATCGCCTTACACGATTCAAACTGCGCTCGGTGTCGAACGTCAATTGCCATTTAAAACTACTTTGACCGCGTTTTATATCGCTTCGAGAAATTTGCATCTGCTGCGCACCAGAAATGTCAATGCGCCGATTTGTCCGACCAATCAAAATTGTAACAATGCTCCGCGCCCGAATCCGGCGCAAGGCAACGTTTATCAATATGAATCGAGCGGCGTTTTGAACCAACAGCAAGTAATTCTCAATTTCCGCACGGTTTTGAACCAGAACTTTACAGTGTTTGGAAATTATCGGCTCGGCTTTGCCAACAGCAATGCGGACGGGGTGGGCAGTTTTCCGGCATACAGTTATGATTTAAGCAATGAATACGGTAATTCTTTGCTCGATATCCGGCACAATGTATTTCTCGGCGGTTCATTTGCAATGCCTTGGGGAGTTCGGATGAGTCCATTTATTCTCGCATCTTCGGGAAGA
>MWVZ01000101.1_pt1 | contig 10593 bp, 19 predicted proteins | sample 1047221 | NCBI WGS metagenome assembly MWVZ01 (sample SAMN06349980, study PRJNA376086) | soil metagenome | isolation source: MS6-5 sample Antarctic (ecotone) soil | place: Antarctica | collected 2015-01-13
CACCGCGCGCGATGCACTTAATTGAAAGCCCTCGCTGAGTCGTTGCCGTCGCCATCGTTCTCTCCCCGTGTGATGTGTGACTCGTCCCTCTACATAACAGGGGGTTGGATACCCGCGTGTGTCCTCATATACGCATGGGTTCCTACCGCCAGTTGGTTAGGCTGGGTTAGTACATACGGGAAAAAAGGCGGGACTCCGGTCCCAACGCGAATGGTGGTCAAGGGAAAAAATTGGCCGACGACTTTCTGTAGAGGGTGTCCCACGTAATCCCCTATAATCCCCTATCCACCAACACAAAGAGGCACCGGACAAGCAATTGCCCGATGCCCCTTCGATTTCATTGTTCGTATGCAAACTCAACATCTTCCATATGACGGATGACTCTAGCCCGCGTGGCCCTTGCTTTGTAGTCGTCGGCCCCCACATCTTCTCTTATTCCCTGCCTAGTATTGTGCAGTTCCAACGTAAGCATGTCCTTACTTGTCGTCGGCGGGCTTCTTTTCATCGTCTTCCTCGCTATCGTCAAGGCTTTCGACGATTGTGTTGAAGCGGTCTAGGGCCGTCTCGATGTCTTTGACCGATGGACCGAAGACCACTTTCCTAATGCGTCTGAGTAGGGCTACCTGTTCTGTGGGCGGTGTCTTGGGCTTGACTTCGGTGGTCTCGGCCCCTTCATCTGACCCTGCCTTAGCCCATGCGGTACGAGTGGTTGAAGAAAGATATTTAGCTACATGATTACTTGCGTTCATATGTTAAACCTTATGTGTGAGGATGTTAGCTTTAAATGCTTCAAGTCTGTGGAACTCGTCCATGTTGTCGAGAGGGTCTTTGTGGAGGATGGCGTAGATTGTCCTCACGGGGTAGCCGGAATTTCTAATAAGGGACTCCATCGACAACCCTCTGGCGTGCCCCTCGATTACGTGTCTCTCTCGGTCTTGGAGATTCGGCCGTTGTGTCTTGGCCAGATAGGAAGATGGTTCTGCCCTTGAGATGGCAACGTCTTCCCGCGTCTTCTCTGGGAGGCCCGTGGTCTTGATTGTCTTCTTTGAATGTTGCGGCATCATGGTTCTCGTCTTGGTGTAAATGTATTATGGAATGAACATTCTGCGATCCGTGTTTGTTCTAGACTACGCTTCGCAATCAAAGCCTCGATGTGACCACTTCCCTCCGGTTGTTGGTCGCGTTGGGGCTTTGGTTGTTTAGTGGCCACGGCGGCGGTTACTCGCCGTCACCATCCTTCCGCCCTTCCGCCCCTGCCTAATTCCTTCTGACTCGGTCGAGTGCATCACCTATAAGTTGGTCAAGCATGACTCGAAAGTCCTCTTCCCAAAGTTCCACGGCGTAATCGTAGTCTTCCTTCGTCAGTGCTACCGGCACCCACCGATGGCAATCCTCATCAGTAGCGATAACCTCAAGCATGTCGCTTACCAGCGTCTCCACCGTCGCGTGACCATTGGCATTTGCAACTTTGTTTAGTTGTTTATATGTGTCGTTATCTACTGGACCCGCACTGACCAACCGCTGTGTTAACCTCTTCATGCTTCCCCCCTTCCTCCATGAAGGAAACAACGTCTTCCAACTGTCTTTCCGTAAATCGGTAGATAGTTCCACCAGGCAGACGACCCGCTTTCACCCACCCTCGATTCAGATATCTCCTCAGCGTATGTATCGAAATCTGTAACTTTTCCGATGCTTGTTTCGTATCGTAGAACTTCAATGGCTTACCTCCAATAGTGAATTGTGACTTATCATCATACACCGTTCGCTTCGATTGGACTCGGTTTACCCGCAAGGAAATGGCACTCCCAAGAATTTCGTTGACCATTATTCGTTCCCGTCACCCTTTTGGGGTATTAGATAGAAGTGGGCACGCTACGGCGAACGCCCGCCAACATCGAAGGCTGGGACGACGGCCGCTATTCCTGAAAGGTCGTCTACCGCGATACCCCCACGCGGCAATAGGGGGAAGCACGGGCTTGACGCGGTCCTCACCGTCACCCGTCCGATAGTCGTGGGGACTCGTACATCGTGAGTAGGGGAGTGAATGAATCTATGGGGGAGGTCATGACGTGGTGGGAAGGGAACCAGCCACGCAGAGTTAAGACCTCGCTTATACGACCATAGGCTAGTTCAGGCTGATGTCTGCTAGGTTGCAGACGCGGACTTGATTTTGACCCGCAAGGCTAGGGACCACGACAGTGCGGTTTACCCTGTTTTGTTCAGGGGGGTGGGAGAGGTATGCACTGAGATAACGAACTTTCTCTATCAGGCAGGGGGGGTGAACCAACTAGGACGTTCGCCAGTGTCACCATCACGCCTAGACATAACCTCACATCATCATACTACAATACATGCGAACGTTCAACATACAGCCCGTTGGCCTGTGCGTTGACTATCGACCCCACATATGTAAATCCAATGCCATTCCGGCGGATGCAACATGCATGCACCCAATTTCGGCATGAAGTTTGCTTCGCGTGCGACATCATCTTTATAACTAAGATAAGAGGAAGTCGCGTGCCCGCGTGAGAGGAAACTACTGTACAAGTGTAACGCACGTCTAAAACGGCCGCAAACCCTCGCTGACGGCCCCACGACGACGGAGGGTAGGATTTCACCTTCAACCCCCCAAAAGTGGCCTACAGGGCAAGCCAGACGCCTTCTTGACCTGCCCAGGACATCAACCCACCCACCAAACCGCATCCGTCTCGTGTCGGGCCGATGAATTTGCGGGTTTGGCCGAAGATGAGGGTTGATTGTTCAACAAATTGGAACTTTGAGGGGGATAGCCCATTTTTGTCCAAGCCCCCACCATGTTGCATTCCCCATTGGTATATGTGTAATCTTACACTTCTACATATGCAATAATACTAATGTTACAGTATGTCGATGTGTAACATTAGCACTCGCCCACCCCTTGTCCCTGCCTTCCCCAAGCGTAGCGTAAACAACAACATAGACCGACGACACGGAACATGCCGATTACGTAGGTTGTGCCGATTCCTGTGTGTTTTCTCTCATTCCCCTCTCTAAAGAGAAATAGGAAAGAGGGGGCAACCGAGTGCCCTCTAAGGGGGACATACATTGCCCCCTTGCCTGCTAGAAACTTGGATTACCTTTTGTCCACTAGCACGCTAATCCTTAGACCTGTACGAAGGTTTTCAGCGTGAACGGCTGTGGTGTGGAATCCCATCCTTCCGGCCGCAAGGTGATTGTCCTGTGTGGCCCCCTAGACTTGCCGATGAGGAAACCGGCGTCTTCCAAGCGAACCAGGCTGTATTTGATTGTGCGGATGGAACATCCCACCATCTCGGCCAGACTCCTATTCGTGGGGTTACACTCCCCACGGTCACGGGCGTAGACCATGAGGACAAGCCATACCTTTATGTCGATGGGTTCTAAGTCCGCGTGCATAAAGAGTTTATCTGGGCACATTCGCCACGTAAATCCTTCCGCCTGGGGAATGTGTGAACGGGAACGGCCTTGATGGTCGATACTCATAGTACCCTTGTCCACTCTGGCCCCACACGTTTGCCGCGTGTTTGGGGCCTTTTTCGTTGGTCTCATCTCCCGCCACCACTTCATCGGCATCGCCCCCCCACCCTGCCTGAATTCAACCGGCATCTCGGGCGGGGGTCCGCGTTATGTGGTACTCACGGAGGTTCTCCCTGGCTAGCTTGCAAACCAAATCACTAATGTTGATGTCAAGCATAAGTGCGTGGGTAGCCAACCTCTTGTAATCGTCGATGGGGAGTGAAAGGTTAAGGGACCGTTTGCCCGTAGCCTTGTCCGATGACTTGGGCTTGCGTGCCCTGGTGGGTTTGCCCTTCGGCTCAATCGCTTGGTTGTCGATGGGGTTGCTTCCTTCCATAGCCTCATCTCCATATGCGTGTACGCACTTGAGGGTGAAACGTTACCTGCACTTGCCCGTATCGGCACATAGAGTACGGGACTTGAGTCAATCCGCCTGTTGTGGTTGTACAGTATGGACGGGCTTGGACTTCGGGGTTATTCCTCTCGCGAGGCCCCCACCGCATTTTCATGGCCTGGCACGCTGGAAGGGCAGGGGTCTAAGCCATTACCTATCGCGATACCAATTAGGCAGGGGAGGCCCCCACCCTATCGAGTAGTCGTTTGACTTGGACCTTCGACCATGCCGCCCCCGTCCTAGTCATATGCCCGTCCGCATTCATCTTGTCCGCAATGCCCCCCAGCGAGGCCCCCGCCAATCTCATCTTCCTCATCTCGTCTATGAGGTCCGCGTACACGTCCAACGCCTCACGGGCCTGTTTCGCGTTGCCCTTCACCCTCCCCTTGTCCCTGCCTACCTCTGTGAGACGACATCCGATAAGGTGACTACCCAGCTTCCCGGCCGTCTCCTCTACCACGTCAGCCGGGACGCCATCGGGATACAATGCCCGTATCCTCTTGCTGACCCTTTTCCCTGCCTTATAGGCCGCTAGGGACTTCCTCACGCGGTCGGCAATCGCCCGTGCCTCTTGGGCCGCGACCGCGACCATCACGTCTATCGTGAATTCGTTAGCGGCCTCATTGTCCACCGCACGGAAGGGGACGCCACTCCGCTTGATTTCCGAGTGGGCGATGGTTGACCTCACGAGTCGGTCAACCTTGGGGACGAGTAGGGTTGCCCGATGGCGTTTGCATAGGGTAAGGGCCTTGACCAGCGTGGGGCGGTCAACCAAATCGTCGTGAGTGCCCGACTCGACTTCCTCTAGGACCGTGATGAGGGTTGCCCCTCGCTTGGCCACGTACCCATGCAGGTCCGCTAGCCCAGCTTCTAGGCCGAGTCGTGATTCCCCTTGCATAGCGGTCGACACTCGCACTAGCCCGATGAATCTCTCGCCGTCCATCTTGTAACACCCTGTTTTCTAGGTAGTAAACCGGCTGTAACGCCCATCCCTAAGAAAAAGACGGCCCTATTGCCGTCTCACCCTCACCTAGTCCTAGACTGCTGGTGCCGTGTCCAACCATGCTAGCAGCTTCGTCCAGCGTGCCATCTCAGACCGCACATCGTTGGCGGTGAACTCGTTGTCACAGCTAGTACAGTGGAAGGTATGAACGTCGTGAACGTCCAACCTCACCGTCTCACCCTCACCGCACGCGATGCACTTAACTGAAAACCCCCGCTGAGTCGTTGCCGTCGCCATCGTGTTCCCCCCGTGTGGTAGTGTTCCTCTCCCACGATAGAGGGGTTGGATTTGGGTTTCGTGCCCAGGAACTCCCCACCCTTTATATGAAACGACGCTTATGCGTTTGCGGGGTCGCTGGGCTAGCGGGTTATGCAAAAGCGATACGGGTTCTCAAAAAGACGAAATCACCACTTTTATGAGATTGAAAATTGCTGAGTCGTCTCCACCGTGGGTGGAACAGCTAAACCCCAATCCACCGGCGACACGCCCCCAAAGAAAGCGTGCCGCCCATCGTTATGCACAAACGCCCATCCCTTCGAGACGTTCTATGTACTGTGAGACCTTGACCATCTCGGCCCGTGTCTTCTCGTCGGCCCCCACATCCTCAATACTTCCCTGCCTAACATGCTGCCGTTCTAACAACAGCATATTATCACTTGTCTTCGGCGGGCTTTTTGTCATCATCTTCCTCGCTATCGTCCAGACTTTCGACTATGGAATTGAAGCGGTCGAGTGCGGTGGGGATATCCTTAACAGTGGGGGAAAACACGATTTTCCTGATGCGTCTGAGTAGGGCTACCTGTTCTGTTGGCGGGGTCTTCGGCTTGACTTCGGGAGTGTCGCCCCCCTCATCCTCTTTTTCGGCGTGGGCACGTTGCGTGTTACTTGCTAGAAAACCACTGATATACTTGGATGTGTTCATTTGTTAGTCTCTATGATTCAAAAGATTGATTCTGAAATGTTCTAGTTCGGCAACCAATTCGGCGTGTGTTTCGGGGTCAACACCACATAGCCGAAGTACGACGGGGGCTTTCAGGCCAGAACCTTTGATAAGGTCGCGGTAAGACACGCCACGCGAGAACGCCCCACGGACCCAATCGGCCTTGTCACCAATGGCGGGCTTTGGGGTTTTCGCCAGGTAACTACTCTCGGGCACTCTCGCTGTAGACAAGTCCGACCTGGGTTTTGGCTTTGGCGGTTCCGCTAGTGCAATTCGCTTCTGATATGCTTTGGACTTTGTGATATGTTCAGGCATGTTATGTCTCCAAATGGTGTATTTCTATGGGGAAGACTTCTCCCCCTTCTTTGCTGCGATAATAGCCTCTTCATATGTATTTCTCACTCTCTCCGGTGGGGAAATGCGTGTGACTGAGGCTATTGTCGTTTCCCCCCCCACTGTCTTATGCACTCATATCCCTTGCCTAATCCCCTCTTGCTTCAGCCAATGCCCTTCCCAGGACATCGCCTTCCGTGCCTATGTACCTCGCGATGGCATTCTCAGGGGTTTCGTCGTCGTAGAACTCAGCAAAAGCTTCATAGACATATTTGGGGATGTCCACTACGACTAATCGCCCCTGAACATCGACGACCGACTCAATGAGTTCTTTCAGAAGGTCCGCGACGGTGATTTCTCTTTGCGTGGCCATCCCCTCTAAAACTTCATACTCTTCGTTAGACAGAAACAGGGTTGGAAGTGCCCGGCGTAATGGCATTCGCGACATGGTTATTCCCCTCATCAATCATATTGTTACGTATCTCATCTAATAGTTCCCGAGTCCAAAACCATCGCTTGGTGGGGCTTTTCAGGACGGGGACCAAACCCGCACGTACCCAATTCCTCAAAGTGTTCGGACTCAGGCCAAGGTACTCACTGGCTTGCGTCACCCTTATCAATCGCGTTCTCGCTCTCATATGTATCAACCTTTCTTGTGTGTTACAATTGACTATAAGATAATACCCCAAATCCCCTCTTATTGCGTCCAACCACCAGATGCACCCACAACGAATTCCTCCCCCCATAGCATCCCTCAGAAAATAATCCTCACCAAAATCCATAACGTGGTGTATTCATATTGAGTCATCCTGAATGATGCACCCCAATATGAAGGCCCCGAAGTCCAGCCGCTAGCTGAAATGGATTTCCCACGTCTCCCCCCGTGGTGAATAAGGGGATGCCCGCGAGTGGTCTAGTGCAGTCGGTCGCACCTGCTTGCGGTAAGTAATTCGAGTAGAGTAGCGTGACGATGATATGACCAGAGGGTAAGGGATACGACCCGAGAGGGAAGTGTTGTTGGCCCGCATTTTGAGTTTGCGGTGGGTCAACATGGGGCTGGTTCATATGGCGGGCCTGATAATCTTCAGGACAAGGGACGAAATCCGTCCCTTGTTTTGAATCATGGGTGAAGTCCATCTCAGGCAAGGGAGGGAGGGCTTGGTTCACTCCAAGGGCAGGTCGGGTTCATCCAGTGGGTTGGGTACGATATCGCGGTAATCAAACTGAATAACTGTCCCGTCCGCTAGCCGTCCCTCCATGAAAGGACCACCGACGATGCGGACGACTTCGACAACTCGCCCATCGCTGAGTTCGATTCCCTTACGCCTAACGTAGTCCCACGGATATTGCATGGATGCACTTTCCTGGCATAAACGTTCTTTGTTCCCGGCCCTATACGCCTGCTAGACGAGTTCCCGACCTTGGCCAGCATGTTTCCACATCAAGGCCCCCGCCGACCTCACCACGGGCTTGCCAGACGGGTTTAGTGGCCATTCAGGGGGGCAACCCGCCCACAAACCGCATCCGTCTTGTGTGGGGCCGACAGATTTTGCCGATTTTGCGGGAAATAATGGGGGGCCTAGGCTTTTTCCATCAATTCCCCAGGTCTTGAGGGGAAAGCCCTATTTCTTCGAGGCCCCCACCTATTGGCTAACAAAGTAACATTACTTCACTATTACATATGAAAGCATTGTGATGTTAATGCATGTTACCTAGTAAACGTTCACGTCGGCCCCCTCCATCCCCTGCCTTCGTCCCCGCGACCACTCGGATATGCCACACACCCCGCCGCACGCTAATGAACTCGAATGACTTGAGGACTCCCACGCTGATGAGTTCGTCCAGTGCTGGTTTCAGCTTCTTACGGATTTGGTCGTCGGCGTATTTCCGCGACAATCCCACGTTCTCGAAGGCGAATTGTCTTAGTCCAAAGGTCAAATCCTTGCGGACGTAAAACCTCTTGTCCAGAAACCTCATCATCTGGCGTGAAATCGAACTATTCAATGAGAAGTATGTGTTTATGTCGAGTTTCTTGACGTAGGAAGCCCGACAACTCTCGAAAAATATCTTGTTCCACGAGAATTGTCCGAAGGGAAGGTCACACTGCAAGGTTTTGGCGTGTGCCCGAACTTCACTGTCGTAGGTCACGACACTCTCTAGGATGTGGAAAGAGGCATCGCCCTTCCGTTTGATGGCGTTGTCGTACCAGCAACCATCATATCGGAGGGTCACACCTACCCAGCGGTTCAATCCGTCCGCGATACGCTGGTAGTTGCCCCCCGATTTCTTCCATCGAAGCAATTCGATTATTTCATGCTTGGTGAAATTCACCGTGGGGTCCGTGAAATCGTTCGCCCGTTTCGTCAGATAAAGCAACGCCACGATGATGTCACCATCGACCGCAAGGGGCAAACCGTAATCGGAACTCCCACTGACCGTAAGCCGTCCATGTTCGGTGTTGAATACGAGAGTCGTAACGCCTTTGGGGACTCGGTCGGCTAGTAGGGTAATAGGGATTTCGGCCAAGTTCATGTTGTCTCGACCGTGTTGGGCGATGTCTTCCATGCGTATTCCCTTATCCGAAAATCAGCAACAACTCCGCGTGTTGTGTTGGTTCTTTGAGTTCTTAAGGTTAAGAGGACGAGGAAAGTGGCCCCACGCAAGGGTTTACATCGACGTTTCCGGTCTCAGACTACACCCTTAGCGGTCTCAGACTTCACCCTTTGCGGTCTCAGACTTCACCCGAGATGTCGGAATTCTGAATAGTTCTCTGGACTCGGGTGCGTCTGTTCACTTTAAAGGACTGAGACAGTCGCCCCCCTCCGCCTTTTGATTGGGCCTCGCATGGATACTCCATTCGGTGAGGTTCTTCCGAATGAGTTCTCCAACGAGTTCTGAGAGGTTCAACCCCCGTCGCAAGCTGTGGACAACGAGGGCTTCATACTCGGCCGTGTCCAACATCAGCTTGACAGGTCGTTTGGTCGCCGTCGCCTTTGGCTTACTCGCCCCCTTGGCCTGTATGCCCTTACGTCGTTTAGGAAGGTACGGCGACGAATCCCCCTTGGCCTCACCATCCGTATGGTTATTGTTCACGTTTGTCCTATGTTCACTCTTGTCTTGCATCGCCGTATGTCCTGATAGGACGTGTGTTATCACACCCCACATATCGGCCCCTGGCACTACAGACTTGACCTAGTCATGTCGTGCGTGTTGCGTAAGACGTGCCGCTTGGACATTGGGGATTATTCTTCTCGGGAGGCCCCCCACACGTTTTGATGGCCTCTCACAACAGGGCAGGGCAGGGCAGACAACTGTAGTAGGTTAATACCCATTGCAATGCCCATTGAAGGCAAGGGGTTCCCTCTCAAGGCTCAATCAACCACGCGGGAGGGTCGGTATCGTTCGCTTTATGCAGACACTTAATCCGCTTGATGACGACACCCACAGCCCAGCCAAGCCCCTTCTCGTCCAACTCTTGAGGAGAGACCTTCATAGGAGGAGAGACCTTCATAGAAGGTTCGATGGGCCAACTCACATTCCCGTGAACTAGGGCGTTGCGGAATTCAAAGAGACGGTCCAACTCATCGCGATGGGCTTTGTCGAAAATGGGCAGGCGGGGAATCAAATCCTTGGACTTCAATCTCTCCGCTACGTTGTCATAGCGTACCCCTATGCGTTTGAACCTATCTTTTTCAGGGAAGAACTCCCCGACCGTCTCGTGTGGTCTCGGGATTATCTGTATGGTCCATTCCACCAGATAAGTTTCGATGCAGCATGTAGCGAAAACGATTTCTCGACGTTTAGTGTCAAGACTCGGTGGACTTCGAGTCTCCATCAAAGCGTCCTCGAACCATTTGGGGGCAAATATGTGGTGGGCAAATCCGCTGAGAGTTTGAGTACCCCCCCCCGAGGCACTCAGTTTTCCATGGACGACATTCTTAGGTTCCTGCTTATCCTCGTTCATGATGGCCTCGCTTTTGGGCAATCCCGACCTTGGTCATACTCTCATCCTATCAAGCAATCTCTTAACCTGCACCTTCGTCCAAGCGGCCCCCGTCCTAGTCATATGTCCGTCCGCATTCATCTTGTCCGCGACTGTCGCCAGCGAGGCCCCCGCCAATCTCATCTTCCTCATCTGGTCTATCAGGTCCGCATAGACCTCGACCGCCTCACGGGCCTGTTTCGCGTTGCCCTTCACCCTCCCCTTGTCCCTGCCTACCTCTGTGAGACGACATCCGATAAGGTGACTACCCAGCTTCCCCGCCGTCTCCTCTACCACGTCAGCCGGGACGCCATCGGGATACAATGCCCGTATCCTCTTGCTGACCCTTTTCCCTGCCTTATAGGCCGCTAGGGACTTCCTCACGCGGTCGGCAATCGCCCGTGCCT
>MWVZ01000102.1_pt1 | contig 10570 bp, 5 predicted proteins | sample 1047221 | NCBI WGS metagenome assembly MWVZ01 (sample SAMN06349980, study PRJNA376086) | soil metagenome | isolation source: MS6-5 sample Antarctic (ecotone) soil | place: Antarctica | collected 2015-01-13
TAGGCAGTTTTTTGTCGGTTTCGGGAAACTTATAGTCGTCTGGAAAAACGTCAATCAATTTGACGACGAAATCAGAATCGGTGCCGCTCGAGGAAATGAAAAGATACGGTTTGATGTCGCCCGCGACCGTAATATCTTCGGTTAAAACATCGCTTTGATAGACGAGAACATCGGGGCGCGTCGAAGCGAAACGCTGGTCTTCGGTCATAAAATCGCGCGGGTAGTTCGACGTAATTTTTTGCGTGTATGGAACGGGCTTCATCGGGTCGGAAACGTATTCGTTGAAACCTTCTTTTGCTTTCAGCGCGTCGGGCGAAAACGAAAGTCCGCCGTTTTCGGTCAGGTAAAGCGCCGTGTCCGTGCCGTTGGTCGGTTCGTAATTTTCAAAATTGCGCCACTCGTTTGAGCCGGTATCGTATAGATTAACTTCCTTGATTTTGGAAATATCGCCTTTGTTTTTTAGAAAATGATTGAAAAAGGGAAGCTCCAGATTGGCGCGGTAAAACTCGGCGGTTTTTTGTCCGAAATACGCCGTGCCGAGCCATTCGCCGTTTGAACGCGCCCAACCGCCGTGGTCCCAAGGTCCGACGACGAGAACATTATAAATGCCCGGATTCTGCCGTTCGATGTGCTGATAAGTCTTCAGCGCGCCGTATAAATCTTCGTTGTCATACCAACCGCCGACGGTCATCGTCGCGCATTTGATATTTTTGAGTTTCGGCAAGATATTGCGCTCTTTCCAATAATCGTCATAGTTCGGATGCGCCATCATATCGTCCCAAAATTTGATGCGAACGCCCAAACCCTTTTCGTAACTGTCCGCCACATTTTTCAAGCCGCCGAGTTGGAGAAAATAATCGTAACCGTCTGCGGTGTCGCGCCCTTTCCATTGTTTCAAATAATCGAAAGTCGAAGACGGCGCGGGTCGGTATTGTCCGAAGAAAGAGAAAAACGAATAATTTTGCGCCAGAAACAACGCGCCGTTGTGGTGCATATCATCGCCGTGAAACCAATCGGAAACCGGCGCCTGCGGCGAACAGGCTTTCAAAGCCGGATGCGAATCAATCGAACCTGCCGAAGTATAAAAACCCGGATAAGATATGCCGTAAGTTCCGACGCGCCCGTTGTTGCTCGCCGCGTTCTTGAGCAGCCACTCAATGGTGTCGTAAGTGTCGGTTGATTCGTCAATATCTTTATTGGTTTTATTGACAATATCGGGACGCACGTCTTCAAATTCACCTTCGGACATCGTTTTTCCGCGCACATCCTGATAAGCGAAAATATAACCTTCCCGCGCATAAAGTTCCGACGGACCTAAACTCGTTCTGAATTTATCCGCGCCGTAGGGCGCAACCGTGTAAGGCGTGCGGTTGAGCAAAATCGGATATTTTTCCGCTTTCGCTTTCGGCTCGTAAACGGCGGTAAAAAGTTTTATGCCGTCGCGCATCGGAATCAACGCTTCGCGTTTGGTGTAATTTTCTTTAATGTATGTAGCGAGGTCGGTTTGCGATTGTGCCGTTTGTGCCAACAGCGCAGTTTGGCACATAACAACGATTGCCAAAACGAACAAAAGATTTTTTAAACTGTCGAATTTCATAATTTCTCCAAAAATTAAGGGCGTGAATTTGACACCCATATTTTCGCTTATTTACCGAATTGATTCAAGAGTCGGTTAAGATTTATTTTAAAATTTTCTTTAATTGCCGGGTAAAAAAATGCAACGCTTTCGGCAACAGAATGCGTCTATAATGCTGCCTGAGACGCGCTTGGGGCTTTAAAGTTAATTTGGCTTTATTTAAGCAATAGGCTACTGAAGATTGATGTAGAATTACTGCCGGAGAGCAACTATGAAGATTTGTTCCGTTTGTCAGCATTGTTACGAAGATGCCGCCGCCTTCTGCCCGCAAGAGAACTACGATTCTCTCGTCGCGGCACGTTCGGGTAGTTGTGAAATTGCCGGAAATTATCGCCTCGAACGTCTTCTTGAGGAGGATGCGACGGGCGAAACATTTGAAGCCACGCGAATCAATTCAAGCGAGCCTTTCATCGTCAGGATTTTCGGCGGCGATTCGTTCGGCGCGGAGCGGATTGATCGTGAAAGTATTTTACGCGAAATGCGAGCCGCCGCCGCGATTAATCATCCGAATGTATATCGCGTGGTTGAATCGGGCGTGTTGGGGAACGGCGAGCTTTGTACTGTATCGGAACCGGTCGGCGAGAAGAATCTACGCGATTATTTGAGAAGCGTCGGCTCGCTCTCGGAAGTCGAAGCCGTAACCATCGCCCGTCAAGCGGCGGAAGGACTCGAAGCGGCGCATCGCGCCGGTGTCGTCCATCGAAGAATCAGTCCGGCAAGTATTGCTCTCGCCGGCGACGAAGAAGAGGGTTTCTCAGCTAAATTAAAAAACTTTGATTTCGGCGGCCTCGGGCAGCAAATCGCCCGATCCGGCATCACCGGCGGCGAGCCGCAAATTGACATATTACGCTATATGTCGCCGGAACAATGCGCCGGTCAAGCGGTGGACGCGCGAACGGACATTTACAGTCTCGGCGTGGTACTTTACGAAATGCTCACCGGTCGTTCGCCTTTTGATGAGCCGACGGTTGAAGCAATCGTTCATCAACCAATTAACGAGCGACCGCTCGAAGGAATTCATTACGAAGTAAAGGCGCTGATAAAACACGCCTTGCAGCTTGCGCTTCAAAAAAATCCATCTACGCGATTATTTGAGAAGCGTCGGCTCGCTCTCGGAAGTCGAAGCCATAACCATCGCCCGTCAAGCGGCGGAAGGACTCGAAGCGGCGCATCGCGTCGGCGTCGTCCATCGAAGAATCAGTCCGGCAAGTATTGCTCTCGCCGGCGACGAAGAAGAGGGTTTCTCAGCTAAATTAAAAAACTTTGATTTCGGCGGCCTCGGGCAGCAAATCGCCCGATCCGGCATCACCGGCGGCGAGCCGCAAATTGACATATTACGCTATATGTCGCCGGAACAATGCGCCGGTCAAGCGGTGGACGCGCGAACGGACATTTACAGTCTCGGCGTGGTACTTTACGAAATGCTCACCGGTCGTTCGCCTTTTGATGAGCCGACGGTTGAAGCAATCGTTCATCAACCAATTAACGAGCGACCGCTCGAAGGAATTCATTACGAAGTAAAGGCGCTGATAAAACACGCCTTGCAGCTTGCGCTTCAAAAAAATCCGTCAGCCAGAACACCGACAGCAGTCAATTTTGCGCGTCATTTGCGCCACATTGAACAAGTCGCCGCCCAATCGTTTGCTTTTCAAATGCCGTCTCAGTCTTCGTCGGCGAACAAATCCAGTTCCGGCGCCCCTGCCGTTATCAATAGTACTCCTGCACCGCCATTCGACAATTCGATTAGCGAAAATGGCGAAAAATCTCAACCGCAAATTATCAGCTTAGCAAGTGAAGAGGGTACGGCAGAAGCAATGACAAATTCGCCTGTTCCGCCGCCGTTTGAAAAGAATATCGAGGAAGAGGCGGAAATTGAAGCCGTTCCAATTTTTCAGACGGAACCTATTTTACTCAAAAAGAAACAAGCCGATGCGATTCAAGTCGTCTCGGAATCAATTCGAGTCAAAAGGAAAGAAACCGAAACAATTTCGTTCGGTCCGGAACCGATTCGTATTAAGAAAAAAGAAATTATTATTGCGCCGACTGCTTCAGAGCCGATTTTCTCATCCCCTCAAAGCATTTCAAAACCACGCGTTCGATCGGCAACGCCAAATTCGATAATTTCATACGACGCGAGCCGACCGCCAGAGCGATTCTCGCCGAACCGACAACCTTTATTTATCGGCATCGGTCTCGCCGCTCTGCTTGCTTTGGTAGGCTTAGGCGCATTTGTTTACAACAGGCAATTTTCGGAAACTCCCGAATCGCACCAACCGATTGCTGCCGCTCCCGCTCAAACCTCACAATCCGAAGAAGCAGATTCTGTCAAGAGCGATACATTAGCTGCGGCATCAGACTCCGACGCGTCGGAAAGTGATAAATCAATACCGTTGCCGATCGAAGAATCTCCGCTATCAGTACAAACACCCGATGAAAAAAATCAACCGCGCCGAGAATCGTTGACAGATGATACGCTGGTCAAACAAAACGCTGCGGTAAATGAAAGAACTGCACCTGAAAAATCAATGCCTGTCTCTGCCGAAAACGCCGGGCCGGAGCGTCCGCGTGTAGTATCAAATGATGGAACTTCGCAGGCTGAATTAAACACCTCACTTGATAAGTGGATTACCGCCACCAATGCCCGCGACGTTGACGGGCAGATGAGTTACTATGCACCGAAAGTCAACTCTTATTACCAGTCGCGGAACACTTCGCAGGGCGCGGTTCGGACGGATAAAAAACGCGCATTTGAACGCGCCACATCAGTAGACATAAAGACTGGTAAGCCGGAGATTATGGTCAGCCCGGACGGTCGCAGCGCGAAAATGCGTTTCCGAAAAAAATACGTTATTAAAGAAGGACAGCGAACTCGCAACGGTGAAGTAATCCAAGAATTGCAGTGGGATTTTCTCATCCCCTCAAAGCATTTCAAAACCACGCGTTCGATCGGCAACGCCAAATTCGATAATTTCATACGACGCGAGCCGACCGCCAGAGCGATTCTCGCCGAACCGACAACCTTTATTTATCGGCATCGGTCTCGCCGCTCTGCTTGCTTTGGTAGGCTTAGGCGCATTTGTTTACAACAGGCAATTTTCGGAAACTCCCGAATCGCACCAACCGATTGCTGCCGCTCCCGCTCAAACCTCACAATCCGAAGAAGCAGATTCTGTCAAGAGCGATACATTAGCTGCGGCATCAGACTCCGACGCGTCGGAAAGTGATAAATCAATACCGTTGCCGATCGAAGAATCTCCGCTATCAGTACAAACACCCGATGAAAAAAATCAACCGCGCCGAGAATCGTTGACAGATGATACGCTGGTCAAACAAAACGCTGCGGTAAATGAAAGAACTGCACCTGAAAAATCAATGCCTGTCTCTGCCGAAAACGCCGGGCCGGAGCGTCCGCGTGTAGTATCAAATGATGGAACTTCGCAGGCTGAATTAAACACCTCACTTGATAAGTGGATTACCGCCACCAATGCCCGCGACGTTGACGGGCAGATGAGTTACTATGCACCGAAAGTCAACTCTTATTACCAGTCGCGGAACACTTCGCAGGGCGCGGTTCGGACGGATAAAAAACGCGCATTTGAACGCGCCACATCAGTAGACATAAAGACTGGTAAGCCGGAGATTATGGTCAGCCCGGACGGTCGCAGCGCGAAAATGCGTTTCCGAAAAAAATACGTTATTAAAGAAGGACAGCGAACTCGCAACGGTGAAGTAATCCAAGAATTGCAGTGGGTTAAATCCGGCTCCGGTTGGCAAATTGTCAGCGAGCGCGACGTAAAAGTCGTCAATCGCTAAACAAACTCGGCGGCATCGAAGGCTGCCAGCCATTCGATTAATCAGACGCAGCATAAACTTTGTTTTCTAGTTTTTGCCGCGTCAGATTTTTTAGATAAAAATTTTGGTTTAATAATAATTTAAGTTAAACTGTGAGCGGAATTTTATCAAAATGGAGCGAAATCCAATGGACAGAGATGAAAAAATTCAACGACAGATGGATTTTATAATCGAGCAACAAGCGCAGTTTTCAGTTGATATTGAAAAAATTCAACAATCAATTGGCACGTTGGAGAGCGTTGTTACGCGCCTTGCTAATGCCTCGCTGAATCGCCTTGAGGAAAATAAGGAAAAAATTGCACTGTTGATTGATGCGCAATTACGAACCGAACAGAAAATCGAAAAACTCACTGACTCACAACAAAAACTCTCGGAATCACAACAAACTACCGACGAACGATTAAACGCCGTTATTTTTATGTTTGAAAAATTTATCAGCCGCGAAAACGGCAATTCCGAAAAATAAAAAATACGTTCTTACTACCTTCTCATTTCGTCAATCATTGTTGCGATTTCCGTTTTCAGATGCGCGGTTACAGCTTCATATTTGGCTTCGCTGTCGGCTTTCGAGAATCCGTTTGTTGACGCAGGCATTTTTGACAAGACATCTTTCGGGTAAAACGGTTTGCCAAAACGAAGTTTGACTTTTGCCAGATTTATCTTGCCCGAATCACGCGCCCAGACTTTGTAAAGTCCGTCGAGCGCGACGGGGACAATCGGCACGTCGAGTTCGGTGGCGAGAATTGCCGCGCCTTTTTTGAACCCGTGCAAATCGCCGTCGAAAGCGCGTTCGCCTTCGGGAAAGATGTTGAGAATTTTGCCGTATTTCAAGCCGACCGCGCCCGCTTTCATCGCTTTCATCAATTGCGCGTCCGGGTCTATCGGGATGGTATTCAAAAGTCGGGCGATGGATTTCATAAACGAATTCTTGAAAAACTCGGTCGCGCCGACGGCGAAAGAATTCTTCAAAGTGTCGTAATCAAAGTTAGAAGCGACGACGAACGGGTCGAGAAAACTCTGGTGATTCGGGCAAATCAGATACGGGCGTTTTATTCGCCTTAGTTCTTCGATTCCTGAAACTTCCAATCGCAAGAATATTTTAAATAGCAGTTTGAAGAATTTGAAACCGGTGTAAACAATCCAATCGTAAAACGCCGGTTTGTTTAAAATAGTTTGAAGTTCGGGCAGGTTTTTGTCGGCTTCGGCGTTGCGGACAATATCGCCCCAATTGAAATCTTGGGAAATGACTTCCGCGTCTGCACTGCCCGTCTGCTCCTGAGTGATTTTGATAACTTCACCGACGGTTAAGGCGTTGGCGGCTGTGTCAGTGTCAAATTCGATGTTGAACGCCTGTTCGAGAAACGCGAAAACTTCCGCCCGCGACAGCGAATCGAGTCCTAAATCAATCTCAAGGCTCATTTGCGGATGAATTTTTTCAACATCTTTGACGTTTTGTTTGATTGCCTTGATTAACGCCTGACCGACGTTCGATTCGAGCCTCTGGTTATCTTCGTCAGTAAAAATCCACTGCTTTTTGTCGGGCGAGCCGTTCGTGTCAAAACCGTTTTCGGCGATTTCCTTTTGCAGTTCAAAGCGTTTGATTTTCCTGGTCGCCGTGCGCGGAAGCGGTTCGGAACGGACGACGTAATCTCTGACGCGCTGATATTCCGGTAGAGAGCGTCCGAGCGTGTCGAGTTCGTGGCGGATCACTTCGCGCGAATTGGCGACGTTGTTTTGTTTTAGATAAGCGAAATCAGGAACGGCGATGGCAATAAGTTTTTCCGCGCCCGCTAAATTCGAGGTTTCGTCTTTTACGCCGAGAATGCAAATTTCTTCAACGTAGGGCGTTTTCGAGTAGTGAACTTCCAAATCTTCAGGGTGAATGTTTTTTCCATTCGGCAAAACAATCACGTCTTTCGAGCGTCCGACGATAAAAAGGTCGCCGTTCTCGTCAATTTTTCCCAAATCGCCCGACTTAAACCAGCCGTCGGCGGTGAATGCGTCTTTTGTCGCTTCCGGGTTTTTGTAATAACCGCTGAAAACCATTTTGCCTCGAATTAAAACTTCGCCCGCGCCTTCGTCGTTCAGTTCGCCGAGTTTGATTTCCGCATAATTAACCGCCGTTCCGACCGAACCAACCGAACTATTTTCAAATCTGGTGGACGCGACCGCGCCGCACGTTTCCGTCAAACCGTAGCCTTGAATCATCGTATAACCGAGCGCGTAATAATCTTCGGCAATTTTCTCGTCAAAGCGCGAGCCGGCGGAAATCGTGATGGCGAGATTGCCGCCGAAACCGTCGTGAACTTTTTTAAACAGCTTTCTGCCGAAATTAACGTTGAACATTTTCCGCATAAAGAAATTGAACTTGAGCAGCTTGTCAAAAAGCCATCGGACAACGAACGATTGTGCGGCAACGCCGTCGAAAATCTTTTTGTGAAACAGATACCAAATGCGCGGAACGCCGGTTAAAAGCGTAATTTCCTTTGTTTCAAAAGCGCGTGTCAACTCGGCGGGCGCGAGTTCTTTAATGTAGCGGACGCTCGCGCCGATGCTGGCGATAACCCACAAATTAATGACCTGCGCGAAAACGTGGAACAGCGGCAGAACGCTCAAAACAACCTCGTTTTCGGAAATCTTCATTACTTCCTGACAACCCTGCGTTTCGTAATAGATATTGCCGTGCGTCAGCGGAACGCCTTTCGGCGTGCCGGTCGTTCCCGATGTGTAAATCAAAACCGCCATATCTTCCGGTTTGGCGGGCGGCGGTTGTTGGTCAAAATCTTGCGGACGCGGTGTGCTTGCCCAATCACTGAACGATTGAAAACCGTTATTTGATTTCTCTGTGTCACTGTGTCGCGAAGCGGACGGTGAAATTTCTTCTGATTTGTCGTCCTGCAAAACGACAGCGGGGATTTTTCTGCCGAGATTTTCTTCGACCTGGTGAAAATGGTCTATAAAATCTTCGCCGATGAACGCCATCTTCGCTTCGGAATTCTCTAAAAAATTCGAGATGGTTTGAATTTCTCCGTGCGGGTCAACGGGAACGCAAACCGCGCCCCGATAAAGTATGCCGAAATAAGCAATCGCCCAACGCGGATGGTTTTCGCCGATCAGCGCGACTCGTTCGCCAAACGCGATGCCTTCTCGTTCGAGCCGATAAGCGACCGAACGAATGCCATCGAGCATCTCGCCGAAAGTATATTCCGTGCCTTCCACGCCAACTATCCGCATCGCTTGTTTCTCAGCGTGCGATTCGGCGGCATTAACGATTAATTGGACAAAAGAATTGTTCATAAATTTATTTTTTAGGAACTCGCACCTTTAAAGCGTTCGGCACAATTTCGTAAATAGCCGGCAATCTGCCCGGCAATTCGCCGTCGGTTTCGATGTAAATTTTTTGATTCTCGTTTGAAGGCGAAACTTCGACGCGCGTTGCTCGCACAGTCTTCACTTCTTCCAAATCGAGATGTGTGCCGTTGTATAGTTTGTAGGCGTTCAGGAGAATTTTCGTTGTTTTAATGTCGCCGATATTCACCACGTCGAGAAATCCGTCGTTGATTTGAGCGTCGGGTGCGATTTTCATTCCGCCGCCGAAATAACGTGCGTTGGCGATGCAAAAATTTATTGTGTTCAATAATCTCTCTTCCGCTTCGTCAATTTTAACGCGCACAGTCGTAAATTCCGTTTCAAGAACTTCCTGCAAAGTAGAAATGGCAAAACTCGCTTTGCCGCGAATTGTTGCGCCAGGCAGCCAACCGAGTTTGTTACCTTTTTTGACTCGCTCGTTGATAGCTGCGCTCAAACCAAAAGACGAGACATTGAGAAAATAACGCGAGACCTGCTCGTTTTGACGATTGAAAAACGTAACTTTTCCGACATCTATTAATCTGGTCGCGCCATCCCGCAAATCTTTCGCCGCTTCCCGCGCCGTCTGTGCAATTCCGAGACTGCGCCGAAAATCGCCGCCCGTTCCCGACGGCAAAATTCCGAGTTCAACCGCCTCTCCGCTTTGCAAAATGCCGTTGGCAACTTCGTTTATCGTGCCGTCGCCGCCGCAGGCGATGATAAATTTGCGCCCGGATTTTGCCGCTTCTCTCGCTAATTCAATACCGTCCCCCTGCTTACGGGTAAATTTGACGGTAAACGCGCCGAAATGGGAGCGCAAATCAGAAGCGATTTTCGCCCAACGCAATTCCGTTGAGCCGCCCGCCGATTTCGGATTGATAATCACGAGCGGCAGGGAATTGTTTCCGTTGTTAGAAAATGTCTTTGTTTCGTCTGGCAATATGGCGCGTTTAGATTTTTATAGATTTGCGATGCATTAATTGATTTAACTTTTTTCTAACATTTAGTCAATCAATCGAAAATTCAGGCAGTATTTTAAATTTGTGTTGCTTATTAAAACTCTTACATAGCAATTTGCTCTCTATTGCAAAACCGACAAATGTTTGCCTCTTTTTTAATACTCTCCGCGCAATAAAGACATTTTTTAAACGTCCGCTCATAATTGCGTTTTGAACGTGAAGAGGCAATTTTAACGATTAAAAATATAATAGTTGCAGCAATAGCCAAGACCATAAAGAAAGGTAGAAATGTCCAAATTGATATATTCATAATTAACTGATTCCTATTAAGTTTTTCAGCATCCAAAACGTCTTTGTGATTCTCGCTTAAATTGCCGTTGTGCAATAAATAGTTTTGTAAATTCGATTTAATTTATTCGCTGTGGGAATGTCCGAGATGTTGAAAGCCTGAAAATGCCGCTGCTTTTCCGCTTGAAATCCAACCGCGCCGAACGGTTACGCCGCTTTTGACTTCGGTTTCAGCGAACGGATTCCAACTTAAATTTTCGACTTGAAACGAATTATTCGAATCAAAAACGGCAAACATCGGATTAGATATATTTTGCGCTCGCGTGTAATTCATCTCTTTTGAAGCCTGCGCCATAAATGCTTCGATTTCGCTGATTTTGCGCGGTAACGATTTCGTCATCCATTCAACGCCCGTTGGCGTGACGAGCAAATCGTCTTCGATCCGAACGCCGATATTTTTATATTTTTCGTAAGCTAGACGAATTTT
>MWVZ01000104.1_pt1 | contig 10495 bp, 6 predicted proteins | sample 1047221 | NCBI WGS metagenome assembly MWVZ01 (sample SAMN06349980, study PRJNA376086) | soil metagenome | isolation source: MS6-5 sample Antarctic (ecotone) soil | place: Antarctica | collected 2015-01-13
GAAACCGAAAAACACGTTCAGCAGGCTCTAAAGGCCCCTATTCGCCAAGCCGGCGACCTAACCGAGCAACTAAAAAAGCTGCCAGGGTACACCTACCGGGAGGACGCTACCACCAAACAGGGCGAGTTGCGCCACACGGCCACCGGCAGCCGGTTCGAGCTGGCCGAGCTAAAGCCAGGCGGGGTGTCGATGAAGGAGGCTTACGACCACGCCGTGCGGCGCACCGCGCAGCGTGACCAGACCCAAAGCAAGGGGCAGAGCCGAGGGGGTGGAATCGGTATGGACTGACCGCCAAACGCGAGGCCAAGACACCCCCCCCGCAATTGCATTGCAGGGGGTGTCTTGTAAGAGTTAAGAGTCAAGTGCCATAACTAATTGATAATCAAGGGGGGTCTGTTTTAAGGTTTAAAACATCTGTTTTAAACCTTAAAACATGCTGTTTGTACTTTTCCGCGATAGCTGCTAAGCATTTTTAAAAATATACTACCCTTTCTGCAACGAGGTGTTTTAAAGCTTAAAGTGAATTGTTTTAAAAATGGAGCTATTTTTTAAACGTATTGATTAAGTTTGCCTAGCAAAAAATCAAAAAAGCTATGACGACTTGGTACAGAAAACTAACGGATTACCCTGAAAATGAGAACAATCCGTTTTCAGAAAAGGCCGTTTTAGAGATTAGTACCACGAAAAAGCGTCAGGCCATCAAGCCTCCAAAGACCAGCAATGGGGAGAATAAGTATTGGGTAATCGACAATAACGGCGAGAAAGTAGCTGAAAGCCTGTTTGTTAGAGAGGTAGAAGTAGATGAGGAGCAGTTTGCAAAAGTCTTCCTAAGCGGCCTCCTCAATTTTTGGGAGCTTAGCCCACGTGGTATCCGAGTATTCACTTATGTCCTCCGCCAGCTCCGCGCAGGTAGAGACGAGTTCTACTTCTCAGCTTCAGAGTGCATGAAATTCACGCTTTATAAAAGCAGGGGCCTTGTTACGAGTGGCCTAGCTGAGCTAATAGGAGCCGGTCTTATAGCTCGCAGTACCGACCCATTAATCTACTTTGTGAACCCCTTAGTAATATTTAACGGCAGCCGTGTAACATTTGCCAAAAGCTACGTTCGTAAGCAAATACAAGACAAAAACCCTGGTCAACTCGCTCTGCCGTTCAACCCTAGCTTAGAACAGTTACGAGAGATGGCCAAAAGCACCCAACTGTAAAAAAGTCGGCTGCAATAGCGACAAAAATCAAAACATCTTATTTGCCTTACATGCTAGTAACAAGTCTTTTGTGCGCAAGTAATCTCTTACTTACACCACCCGATACTACCACTTCTATAAATCGCCAACGCGCTCTATACCTGGGAGTACATAGTGCCGAGTATGGGGGTGGCGGTCACTATGTGGGTTTAGCCTATGAGCGGCTGCTTTCGCGCCGTATCAGCGTCCGCGTCGGGATTGGTGGAATACACCGGGACGACACTAGATACACAGTCATATTGGACCCGAATACCGGCCAGTATGACCAAGTAGTAGAAAATAAAGGAAGCTATAGTAGTGCCCTACTCACCTCGCAACTACGGTATTTCGTGTGGCCAGGCCGGCAGGCCAGGAGCGGCTTATTTGGCGGCGTGGGCCTGCAACTGGTGGCCGAATCATTCCAACAAGATAGCCGGAGTCCATTTGGATACGTGAGCGACATTCAGGTGCACGTCCCCCTATCAACTCGCATAGGCTACCAACTACGGAAAAATCGATGGCTGTTGAGCGGTAGTTCAGGTTTGGACTTCACACGTCGAGACGTACCAATCAACATGCGTCGACCAAGAAAGGGAGGCCAAGATGTACATGTTACTACTGGTTCTGATTTACAAATCGGCTTTTTGTTCTAGTTAACTTAAGCTCATTAAATTCTAATCGGGGAGGTCGTTCTGAGGCGGCTAGCCGAAGTAGCACCAGCCCCGATTATGTAGGTGTCCAGGATAGGACGTGGCTGGTGCCGCTACGCTAGCCGCTTCGCACCGACCTCCCTGATTACTTTTAGAAATTGTGTTTTCCCCTTATGATAGCGCAGTGCCAGAAGTGCGGAAAGGACTACGAGCCGAAGCGCCAAGGGGGCAAGTTCTGTTCAGTCTCGTGCCGGGTGGTGCAGCACCAGCTCGTCAAACGGGGGGAGGCATGGGGGAAGCCAGCAAGTGGAGACGAGCGGTATTTGGCGGATAAATTGGTAGCGGTCGGACGGTCGGCCACGGAAGCACTGGCGCAGGTCGAGGGGTTGCCGGCAGCCGAGGCGTTCAGTCAATTGCGGGTGTTGGTGCAGGGATGGGCCGGGGTAGCTCACAACTCCATTATCGAGAAGGTGCAGTACAATGAGCAGCAGGAAATGAAAGCCCAGGCCACCCGGATGAAGCGCATCAAGGAGAGTAAATAAGGGTATTAGCGTAAGTGATAAGCGTAAGTTTTGCCCAAAATGTACCCTGAAAAAGACCCGTTAGCGTAAGTAATTAGCGTAAACAAGAGGCCCAAAACCGCGCAAGAAAAACAACGGTATAACCCACTATACCGGACTGCGTCCGGTGGGGGGCTTGCAGCCGGCCCTACGCACTCGTAAACCTCCATTCCCCACCGCCCCATGCCCTACGCCATTTGCCGAGTCGCCAAGATTAAGACCGCCCAGGCGGGCGCGGCCAAGACCGCCCACAACTACCGGCAACGCGAAACGCCCAACGCCGACACCGAGCGCAAGCCGATGAATCACGAGTACATCAACACGGCCGAGCGCAATTATTGGGAGCTGGCCACCGAGCGCATTCAGGAGGCCGGGGCCAAAGTCCGGCACGACTCGGTGCGCGGGGTGGAGGTGCTGCTCACGGCCAGCCCGGAGGCGTTCAAACGCCAGGCCGACGGGAGTCCGAACGACTGGCACGGCAGCCAGTGGGCCGAAGCCAATATTGCATTTTTGAAGGACAAATTCGGGGAGCAAAACGTGGTGAGCTGCACCCTGCACCAGGACGAGCTGACCCCGCACTTTCACGCTGTGGTCGTGCCCCTCACGGCCGATGGCCGCTTGTCGGCCAAGGACGTGTTCAACCCTAAAACCCTGCGCGCCCTGCAAACCGAGTACGCCGAGGCCATGAAGCCGTTCGGGATGGAGCGGGGGGTAGAACACAGCCGCGCCAAGCACGAGGTAATGCGCCATGTTTACGGCGCCCAGGAGCGGAGCCGGGGCGAGCTGGCCACGCTGGCCAAGCCGGAGCCGGCCACGCGCCTGAGCATCGAGGGGCCGAGCGGGCTAGACCTGGTCAACCTGAGCAAGTGGCGGGCCGACCAGGAGGCGCGGCTGAACGCGGAGCTGACCCGGCAGCTCGCCGCGGCCAACGAGCGGGCCAGCAAGGCCGCCAGCATCGCGCAGGACAGCGCCGGCGCCAAAGACCGGGAAAAGACCCTTGCCCGGCAGTTGGCGAGCGTAGAGGGCACGAAAACGAAGGAAATCGGGCGCCGGGACTTGTACCAGGGGGCTTGGACCCGCGCCGCCGTGCAGGTTCTGCAGGGCGACCCCTTGCCGGAGAAAGTACTGGAGCATGCCCGGAAGGTGCGCGCTGACAGGCAGGTGGAAACCGAAAAACACGTTCAGCAGGCTCTAAAGGCCCCTATTCGCCAAGCCGGCGACCTAACCGAGCAACTAAAAAAGCTGCCAGGGTACACCTACCGGGAGGACGCTACCACCAAACAGGGCGAGTTGCGCCACACGGCCACCGGCAGCCGGTTCGAGCTGGCCGAGCTAAAGCCAGGCGGGGTGTCGATGAAGGAGGCTTACGACCACGCCGTGCGGCGCACCGCGCAGCGTGACCAGACCCAAAGCAAGGGGCAGAGCCGAGGGGGTGGAATCGGTATGGACTGACCGCCAAACGCGAGGCCAAGACACCCCCCCCGCAATTGCATTGCAGGGGGTGTCTTGTAAGAGTTAAGAGTCAAGTGCCATAACTAATTGATAATCAAGGGGGGTCTGTTTTAAGGTTTAAAACATCTGTTTTAAACCTTAAAACATGCTGTTTGTACTTTTCCGCGATAGCTGCTAAGCATTTTTAAAAATATACTACCCTTTCTGCAACGAGGTGTTTTAAAGCTTAAAGTGAATTGTTTTAAAAATGGAGCTATTTTTTAAACGTATTGATTAAGTTTGCCTAGCAAAAAATCAAAAAAGCTATGACGACTTGGTACAGAAAACTAACGGATTACCCTGAAAATGAGAACAATCCGTTTTCAGAAAAGGCCGTTTTAGAGATTAGTACCACGAAAAAGCGTCAGGCCATCAAGCCTCCAAAGACCAGCAATGGGGAGAATAAGTATTGGGTAATCGACAATAACGGCGAGAAAGTAGCTGAAAGCCTGTTTGTTAGAGAGGTAGAAGTAGATGAGGAGCAGTTTGCAAAAGTCTTCCTAAGCGGCCTCCTCAATTTTTGGGAGCTTAGCCCACGTGGTATCCGAGTATTCACTTATGTCCTCCGCCAGCTCCGCGCAGGTAGAGACGAGTTCTACTTCTCAGCTTCAGAGTGCATGAAATTCACGCTTTATAAAAGCAGGGGCCTTGTTACGAGTGGCCTAGCTGAGCTAATAGGAGCCGGTCTTATAGCTCGCAGTACCGACCCATTAATCTACTTTGTGAACCCCTTAGTAATATTTAACGGCAGCCGTGTAACATTTGCCAAAAGCTACGTTCGTAAGCAAATACAAGACAAAAACCCTGGTCAACTCGCTCTGCCGTTCAACCCTAGCTTAGAACAGTTACGAGAGATGGCCAAAAGCACCCAACTGTAAAAAAGTCGGCTGCAATAGCGACAAAAATCAAAACATCTTATTTGCCTTACATGCTAGTAACAAGTCTTTTGTGCGCAAGTAATCTCTTACTTACACCACCCGATACTACCACTTCTATAAATCGCCAACGCGCTCTATACCTGGGAGTACATAGTGCCGAGTATGGGGGTGGCGGTCACTATGTGGGTTTAGCCTATGAGCGGCTGCTTTCGCGCCGTATCAGCGTCCGCGTCGGGATTGGTGGAATACACCGGGACGACACTAGATACACAGTCATATTGGACCCGAATACCGGCCAGTATGACCAAGTAGTAGAAAATAAAGGAAGCTATAGTAGTGCCCTACTCACCTCGCAACTACGGTATTTCGTGTGGCCAGGCCGGCAGGCCAGGAGCGGCTTATTTGGCGGCGTGGGCCTGCAACTGGTGGCCGAATCATTCCAACAAGATAGCCGGAGTCCATTTGGATACGTGAGCGACATTCAGGTGCACGTCCCCCTATCAACTCGCATAGGCTACCAACTACGGAAAAATCGATGGCTGTTGAGCGGTAGTTCAGGTTTGGACTTCACACGTCGAGACGTACCAATCAACATGCGTCGACCAAGAAAGGGAGGCCAAGATGTACATGTTACTACTGGTTCTGATTTACAAATCGGCTTTTTGTTCTAGTTAACTTAAGCTCATTAAATTCTAATCGGGGAGGTCGTTCTGAGGCGGCTAGCCGAAGTAGCACCAGCCCCGATTATGTAGGTGTCCAGGATAGGACGTGGCTGGTGCCGCTACGCTAGCCGCTTCGCACCGACCTCCCTGATTACTTTTAGAAATTGTGTTTTCCCCTTATGATAGCGCAGTGCCAGAAGTGCGGAAAGGACTACGAGCCGAAGCGCCAAGGGGGCAAGTTCTGTTCAGTCTCGTGCCGGGTGGTGCAGCACCAGCTCGTCAAACGGGGGGAGGCATGGGGGAAGCCAGCAAGTGGAGACGAGCGGTATTTGGCGGATAAATTGGTAGCGGTCGGACGGTCGGCCACGGAAGCACTGGCGCAGGTCGAGGGGTTGCCGGCAGCCGAGGCGTTCAGTCAATTGCGGGTGTTGGTGCAGGGATGGGCCGGGGTAGCTCACAACTCCATTATCGAGAAGGTGCAGTACAATGAGCAGCAGGAAATGAAAGCCCAGGCCACCCGGATGAAGCGCATCAAGGAGAGTAAATAAGGGTATTAGCGTAAGTGATAAGCGTAAGTTTTGCCCAAAATGTACCCTGAAAAAGACCCGTTAGCGTAAGTAATTAGCGTAAACAAGAGGCCCAAAACCGCGCAAGAAAAACAACGGTATAACCCACTATACCGGACTGCGTCCGGTGGGGGGCTTGCAGCCGGCCCTACGCACTCGTAAACCTCCATTCCCCACCGCCCCATGCCCTACGCCATTTGCCGAGTCGCCAAGATTAAGACCGCCCAGGCGGGCGCGGCCAAGACCGCCCACAACTACCGGCAACGCGAAACGCCCAACGCCGACACCGAGCGCAAGCCGATGAATCACGAGTACATCAACACGGCCGAGCGCAATTATTGGGAGCTGGCCACCGAGCGCATTCAGGAGGCCGGGGCCAAAGTCCGGCACGACTCGGTGCGCGGGGTGGAGGTGCTGCTCACGGCCAGCCCGGAGGCGTTCAAACGCCAGGCCGACGGGAGTCCGAACGACTGGCACGGCAGCCAGTGGGCCGAAGCCAATATTGCATTTTTGAAGGACAAATTCGGGGAGCAAAACGTGGTGAGCTGCACCCTGCACCAGGACGAGCTGACCCCGCACTTTCACGCTGTGGTCGTGCCCCTCACGGCCGATGGCCGCTTGTCGGCCAAGGACGTGTTCAACCCTAAAACCCTGCGCGCCCTGCAAACCGAGTACGCCGAGGCCATGAAGCCGTTCGGGATGGAGCGGGGGGTAGAACACAGCCGCGCCAAGCACGAGGTAATGCGCCATGTTTACGGCGCCCAGGAGCGGAGCCGGGGCGAGCTGGCCACGCTGGCCAAGCCGGAGCCGGCCACGCGCCTGAGCATCGAGGGGCCGAGCGGGCTAGACCTGGTCAACCTGAGCAAGTAGCGGGCCGACCAGGAGGCGCGGCTGAACGCGGAGCTGACCCGGCAGCTCGCCGCGGCCAACGAGCGGGCCAGCAAGGCCGCCAGCATCGCGCAGGACAGCGCCGGGGCCAAAGACCGGGAAAAGACCCTTACTCGGCAGTTGGCGAGCGTAGAGGGCACGAAAACGAAGGAAATCGACTCCCGCAAAGCATTTGAGGGGGGATTCATTCGCGCAGCGGTGCAGGCCGCCCAGGGCGAGGCGTTGCCAGCGAAAGTCCTGGAGTATGGGCAGCAGGTTCGCTCCAGTATGCAGGCCGAAACCGAAAAACACGTTCAGCAGGCTCTAAAGGCCCCTATTCGCCAAGCCGGCGACCTAACCGAGCAACTAAAAAAGCTGCCAGGGTACACCTACCGGGAGGACGCTACCACCAAACAGGGCGAGTTGCGCCACACGGCCACCGGCAGCCGGTTCGAGCTGGCCGAGCTAAAGCCAGGCGGGGTGTCGATGAAGGAGGCTTACGACCACGCCGTGCGGCGCACCGCGCAGCGTGACCAGACCCAAAGCAAGGGGCAGAGCCGAGGGGGTGGAATCGGTATGGACTGACCGCCAAACGCGAGGCCAAGACACCCCCCCCGCAATTGCATTGCAGGGGGTGTCTTGTAAGAGTTAAGAGTCAAGTGCCATAACTAATTGATAATCAAGGGGGGTCTGTTTTAAGGTTTAAAACATCTGTTTTAAACCTTAAAACATGCTGTTTGTACTTTTCCGCGATAGCTGCTAAGCATTTTTAAAAATATACTACCCTTTCTGCAACGAGGTGTTTTAAAGCTTAAAGTGAATTGTTTTAAAAATGGAGCTATTTTTTAAACGTATTGATTAAGTTTGCCTAGCAAAAAATCAAAAAAGCTATGACGACTTGGTACAGAAAACTAACGGATTACCCTGAAAATGAGAACAATCCGTTTTCAGAAAAGGCCGTTTTAGAGATTAGTACCACGAAAAAGCGTCAGGCCATCAAGCCTCCAAAGACCAGCAATGGGGAGAATAAGTATTGGGTAATCGACAATAACGGCGAGAAAGTAGCTGAAAGCCTGTTTGTTAGAGAGGTAGAAGTAGATGAGGAGCAGTTTGCAAAAGTCTTCCTAAGCGGCCTCCTCAATTTTTGGGAGCTTAGCCCACGTGGTATCCGAGTATTCACTTATGTCCTCCGCCAGCTCCGCGCAGGTAGAGACGAGTTCTACTTCTCAGCTTCAGAGTGCATGAAATTCACGCTTTATAAAAGCAGGGGCCTTGTTACGAGTGGCCTAGCTGAGCTAATAGGAGCCGGTCTTATAGCTCGCAGTACCGACCCATTAATCTACTTTGTGAACCCCTTAGTAATATTTAACGGCAGCCGTGTAACATTTGCCAAAAGCTACGTTCGTAAGCAAATACAAGACAAAAACCCTGGTCAACTCGCTCTGCCGTTCAACCCTAGCTTAGAACAGTTACGAGAGATGGCCAAAAGCACCCAACTGTAAAAAAGTCGGCTGCAATAGCGACAAAAATCAAAACATCTTATTTGCCTTACATGCTAGTAACAAGTCTTTTGTGCGCAAGTAATCTCTTACTTACACCACCCGATACTACCACTTCTATAAATCGCCAACGCGCTCTATACCTGGGAGTACATAGTGCCGAGTATGGGGGTGGCGGTCACTATGTGGGTTTAGCCTATGAGCGGCTGCTTTCGCGCCGTATCAGCGTCCGCGTCGGGATTGGTGGAATACACCGGGACGACACTAGATACACAGTCATATTGGACCCGAATACCGGCCAGTATGACCAAGTAGTAGAAAATAAAGGAAGCTATAGTAGTGCCCTACTCACCTCGCAACTACGGTATTTCGTGTGGCCAGGCCGGCAGGCCAGGAGCGGCTTATTTGGCGGCGTGGGCCTGCAACTGGTGGCCGAATCATTCCAACAAGATAGCCGGAGTCCATTTGGATACGTGAGCGACATTCAGGTGCACGTCCCCCTATCAACTCGCATAGGCTACCAACTACGGAAAAATCGATGGCTGTTGAGCGGTAGTTCAGGTTTGGACTTCACACGTCGAGACGTACCAATCAACATGCGTCGACCAAGAAAGGGAGGCCAAGATGTACATGTTACTACTGGTTCTGATTTACAAATCGGCTTTTTGTTCTAGTTAACTTAAGCTCATTAAATTCTAATCGGGGAGGTCGTTCTGAGGCGGCTAGCCGAAGTAGCACCAGCCCCGATTATGTAGGTGTCCAGGATAGGACGTGGCTGGTGCCGCTACGCTAGCCGCTTCGCACCGACCTCCCTGATTACTTTTAGAAATTGTGTTTTCCCCTTATGATAGCGCAGTGCCAGAAGTGCGGAAAGGACTACGAGCCGAAGCGCCAAGGGGGCAAGTTCTGTTCAGTCTCGTGCCGGGTGGTGCAGCACCAGCTCGTCAAACGGGGGGAGGCATGGGGGAAGCCAGCAAGTGGAGACGAGCGGTATTTGGCGGATAAATTGGTAGCGGTCGGACGGTCGGCCACGGAAGCACTGGCGCAGGTCGAGGGGTTGCCGGCAGCCGAGGCGTTCAGTCAATTGCGGGTGTTGGTGCAGGGATGGGCCGGGGTAGCTCACAACTCCATTATCGAGAAGGTGCAGTACAATGAGCAGCAGGAAATGAAAGCCCAGGCCACCCGGATGAAGCGCATCAAGGAGAGTAAATAAGGGTATTAGCGTAAGTGATAAGCGTAAGTTTTGCCCAAAATGTACCCTGAAAAAGACCCGTTAGCGTAAGTAATTAGCGTAAACAAGAGGCCCAAAACCGCGCAAGAAAAACAACGGTATAACCCACTATACCGGACTGCGTCCGGTGGGGGGCTTGCAGCCGGCCCTACGCACTCGTAAACCTCCATTCCCCACCGCCCCATGCCCTACGCCATTTGCCGAGTCGCCAAGATTAAGACCGCCCAGGCGGGCGCGGCCAAGACCGCCCACAACTACCGGCAACGCGAAACGCCCAACGCCGACACCGAGCGCAAGCCGATGAATCACGAGTACATCAACACGGCCGAGCGCAATTATTGGGAGCTGGCCACCGAGCGCATTCAGGAGGCCGGGGCCAAAGTCCGGCACGACTCGGTGCGCGGGGTGGAGGTGCTGCTCACGGCCAGCCCGGAGGCGTTCAAACGCCAGGCCGACGGGAGTCCGAACGACTGGCACGGCAGCCAGTGGGCCGAAGCCAATATTGCATTTTTGAAGGACAAATTCGGGGAGCAAAACGTGGTGAGCTGCACCCTGCACCAGGACGAGCTGACCCCGCACTTTCACGCTGTGGTCGTGCCCCTCACGGCCGATGGCCGCTTGTCGGCCAAGGACGTGTTCAACCCTAAAACCCTGCGCGCCCTGCAAACCGAGTACGCCGAGGCCATGAAGCCGTTCGGGATGGAGCGGGGGGTAGAACACAGCCGCGCCAAGCACGAGGTAATGCGCCATGTTTACGGCGCCCAGGAGCGGAGCCGGGGCGAGCTGGCCACGCTGGCCAAGCCGGAGCCGGCCACGCGCCTGAGCATCGAGGGGCCGAGCGGGCTAGACCTGGTCAACCTGAGCAAGT
>MWVZ01000105.1_pt1 | contig 10414 bp, 16 predicted proteins | sample 1047221 | NCBI WGS metagenome assembly MWVZ01 (sample SAMN06349980, study PRJNA376086) | soil metagenome | isolation source: MS6-5 sample Antarctic (ecotone) soil | place: Antarctica | collected 2015-01-13
GAAAGCGAGAATAAAAGCGGTGATGAATTTTGCGCCGACACCGCTGAAGGTTGAGGGAGATGTGAAAGTGAAAACGGTTGATTTGACGATTTCGCTTGAAAGCCTTTCATATTTTTTGGCGCAGCCGACAAATTCCAACGGAAAAAATTGAAACTTTTTCGTCGTTTTTTACGCTATTATAAGTAGCAATAACTTTTAAATAATCGAGAGGTAAATTTTATGTGTTGTAAAGGATTTGTGAAAAGAATTGTTCCGTTTTTCTTAACATTTGCCGTCGGGCTGTTTATCGCCAGTTTCTTTGTTACGGTTGCCGCGCCGAATTTCCAAATTTCGAATCGCGGATGGAGAAGAAATCATCGGCAGTATGACCGTCAGAGAGAACTTGAAATTCAACGGCTACAGGAGGAAAATTTGCGAATGAAAAATCAGTTATCTGAGAATGATTCGCAAAGGTTTTCAGCATCGGAATTGAAATACAATGTTCCGCCGCCGCCGCCGCTGCCGCCGGCACCGAATGCTGTGCCGTATCGGAACAGATAATTTTCTATATCACGAAAAATTATAACCACGGAATAATACGGACGAACAAAGATTTTCTCATCGGCGTTCATCTGTGTTAATCTGTGGTTTAATTTTTTGTAAGACCAAATTTATGTTTTGTTCAGCACAACTTTATTATTTACAAAATTCTGATGGATGAGCAAACAGCGCGAAAATTAATCGTCGAAATCGGCAAACTGATGTATGACAAAGGTTATGTTACTTCGTCGGACGGCAACATTAGCTATCGTTTAGGCGAAAATCTCATTTTGGCAACTCCGACGCAGGTTTCCAAAGGCAGAATGACCGAAGACATAATGGCGTTGACCGACCTTGAAGGAAAGCCGCTCAACGACCGGCGAGTTTCGTCGGAAATTCAGATGCACCTTTTGATTTACCGGATGCGTCCTGACATTAATGCCGTTTGCCACGCGCACGTTCCGCACGGAACAGCGTTCGCCGCCGCCGGGCTTTCGATTGACGCGCCAATTTTATCAGAGGTGATTTTGACTCTGGGCTGTGTTCCTTTGACGGCTTACGGAACGCCTTCGACTTCGGAATTAACCGATTCGCTTAAACCTTATGTTGAACATCACAACGCGCTTTTATTGGAGAATCACGGTGTAGTCGCTTACGGCAAGGATTTGTGGCAGGCGTTCGACCGCCTTGAAACTTTAGAACACACGGCGAAGATTGCAATTCTCGCTAAAATTCTCGGCGGCGCAAACGATTTGCCGAAAGACGCTATCGAAAAACTTATTAACATCAGAGAAAAAGCCGGTTATTTAACCGAAGCCGCCAGATGTCAGGCGTGCGGATATTTAGAACACACGGATATAAAATGTTCGCTTGACGCGGAATCGGTAAATATTGGAAACTCAAACGGCGCGAAAATTTCATTTACGCGCGAAGAGTTGATTGAACTGCTAGCGCAAGCCGCTAACATTGGGTAAAAATTTATGTCCGCCATTCCGATTACAAGCCAACAAATGACTTTAGAAGAATATCTGGAGTTTGATTACAACGCCGAAGGTCGTTACGAATTTTTTGACGGCGAAGTGATTGAAATGAGCGGCGGTAGTCCCGAACATTCGCTTTTGGGAAGTAAAATCGGGTATTTGCTTGGAAATAGTTTATATCCAAAAGGCTGTCTAGTTTATTCTTCCGATGTAAAAATTAAAGTTCCGATAATGCCGCCATATCGTTATGGCGATATTTCAGCCTTGTGCGGGGAGCCGATCTACGAAAATTTGGGAAAGCAAAGATTGCTTGTCAATCCGACCTTGATTGTCAAAGTTCTTTCGCCTTCAACTGAAAATTACGATAGGGAAGAAAAATTTAAGGCGTATAAATCAATCGAAAGTTTGCGAGAATATATTTTAGTTTCACAAGTAAAGAAATTTGTTACTCTTTACGTCAAACACAACGAAAAATTTTGGTTTCAAAGTGAATATGTTGACGGTGAAACACTAAGGCTCGAATCACTTGATTGCGATTTGAGCGTTGATGAAATTTATCTGGGAATTGTTTTCGAATCATAAAAATTTAGGAGAAAATCGAATGCAAGAAGCACTGGGAATGGTTGAATGTAAAGGTTTAGTAGCGATGATTGAAGCTGCCGACGCGATGGTTAAAGCCGCTAATGTAAATCTCGTCGGATACGAGAAAATCGGCGCGGGTTTTGTAACAGCGATTGTGCGCGGCGATGTCGCGGCGGTCAAAGCGGCAACCGACGCAGGCGCGGCGGCGGCGCGGCGGGTCGGCGAACTCGTTAGCGTCCACGTTATCCCGCGTCCGCACGGCAGCGTTGATGATGTTTTACCGTTAGGATTGAAATAATAGCGGTCAGTGGTCGGTGGTCAGTGGTCAGAAATTCTGCCGCTGACCACCGACCACCGACCACTGACCACTGACAAAATGATAATTGCCAGAATCTTAGGAACAGTCGTCGCCACGCAAAAGGACGAAAGGCTTTTCGGCAAAAAACTCCTCATTGTCAAACCGTTGAATCTCGACGGCACAGACCAGAGCGGTTACTCGGTCGCGGTTGATACGGTCGGCGCGGGCTTTCACGAGAAAGTTTTGATTGTTGCAGGTTCGTCGGCGCGTCTTGCGGAAGGCAACAAAGATTGTCCGGTTGATTCGGCGATCGTCGGCGTGATTGACAGTTATGAAGTAAACGAAAAGGAATGAATCAACAACGTCTAAAATACGCGCTGACGTTTTTCAGAATTGTGGTTGCGCTGATAATGTTTATTCACGGCGTTGGGCGAATTTATTTCGGAATCGTTGGCGGCTTAGGCGAGTTCTTAACGCTCAACGGATTTCCCTTCGGATTTTATTTAGCTTGGGCGATCACGATTTTTGAAATTGTCGGCAGCATTTCAATCGCAATCGGATTCTACGTTGCGCCGCTTGCGATAATCTTCGCCCTACATCTTTTGTGCGGTATTTATCTCGTTCATCTGAAAGACGGATGGTTTGTCGTCGGCGCGGGAAGAAACGGTGTGGAATTTAGCGTCCTGCTCATCGCTTCTTTTATCACGCTGGCAATTTCTCATTTCGGCAAAAATAGGTAGAAGATGCAATTAGCTCGCGTCATCGGAACGGTTGTCGCAACCGTCAAAAATGAATCGCTCGACGGGCGCAAGTTTTTAATCGTGCAAACGCTCGACGCGGATTTGAAACCGAAAGGCAAACCGCAAGTCGCGCTCGACGCGATTGGCGCGGGTGCTGGTGAATTAGTTTTTTGGTGTCGCGGCAAAGAAGCGAGCTTTCCCTTCAAGCGCGATTCGACACCAACCGACTGCACGATTGTCGGGATTGTTGATTCGGATTCGCACGTTTTTAAGTCCAGAGAGTCCAGAGAGTCTTGAGAGAAAGTTTTCGACTCTCCAGACTCTCTAAACTCTCCAGACTCAAGACTAATTTATGCTTCTTGCAAGAGTCATCGGAAACGTCGTCGCCACGCAAAAGAATCAGCGTTACGAAGGTTCGCGGGTAATGCTGTGTCGGCAAATCACGCCCGAAGGCGAAGATATGGATTACACTTGCCTTGCGCTCGATTCGGTTTCGGCTGGAATTGGCGACACGGTTTTAATCGTCCAGGAAGGCTGGGGCGCGTCAACCGCTTCGACGGGCAAAGCGGGTGCGGCGATTGATTCGGCGATTGTCGGCGTGGTTGATTATATAGATTTATTGCCGAATGAAAAATAGCTGATTTTCTGTAATTTGAGATTTCAAATTATAAACCTGAACATGGAAAACGAAAACACTCAAATTCTCGCCGAAAAAATTGCGCGACTTCTGCAATCCGAAACGCAAAATGCCGATTTTTATTCTTTGCAAGCGAACCTCGAAAAAATTAATCAAAGATTAGACAGAATTGAATCTCAAATATCTGTTGAAAATTCAAAATTCAAAATTCAAGATTCGAAATCATTTCATACGAGTCAGGAAAAATTTACTAATCTCGAAGAACTTGCCGACGAAATTACCCAATCTTCGCAAATGGAAAAGGCTTGCCCGTATGAACCGACGGGCAAGCCCTGTGACCATTGCGCGATGTGCAATTCGCTCGGGTTTTAGTTTATTTGTTGGCGTTGTTTTTCCGTAAAGCGTCGGGGTTACCGATGTCGGGCGCTTGCTTGGCGGAATCGTCGGCTTTAAAGAACGGTTCTTCCTTAAATCCTAACATTCCAGCCGTCAAAACAGCGGGAAAAGAATTTCGCGCCGTGTTGTAATTCGTGACCCCGTCGTTATAATCAAGTCGAGCGACGTTGATGCGATTTTCCGTTCCGGAAAGTTCATTCTGCACATTCATAAACGCTTCGTTTGAACGAAGAACAGGATAATTTTCCTGCAAACTCAGAAGCCGTCCGATTGTTCCGCCGAAACTGTTATTGGCTTCGATTACCGCTTGTTTTTGTTCCGGCGTTTTATCGCCGTCCGCGCCTTGCGGCGGGGCTTGCGTCGCATTTAACAGACGCGAACGGGCATCGGCGATTTGACCGAAAACCTCCTGCTCCTGAATTGCCGACATCTGCGCGGCTTTGACCAGATTCGGAATTAAATCCGCTCGTCTCTGCATTGCGCTTTCGACGTTTGCCCACTTACCTTTTACGCCCTGCTGTTTAGCAGTCAGATCGTTGTAACTGCAACCGCTCAAACCGAAGGCGATAATCATTGTAACTGTTAATAAAATTACTTTTTTCATTTCTAATTTCTCCTCTTTATCCTTTTAATTGATAATGTCAATGCCGTAAATCGGCGGACGCGAACCGGGCGAAAAAACTACGTCTTCGTAAATTTCGCGCATCTCAATTTTACACTCAAGCGACTCAATCTTTACTTTTTCATCCAAATCGTTAAATTCAAAATGCTTCCAAGAGCCGTCGTTTTGTTTGATAAACTGCGCGACGTTTGGACGCTCCGTTGAAACAAGCAGATATTCGCTGAAACTTTCGATTGATTTGTAATAAGTAAATTTACTGCCGCGGTCAAACGCTTCGGTTGACGGCGACAAAATCTCTACAATCAAACTCGGATTTAACAACATCTGCTGCTTGCCGACGAATTCAAATTTTTCTTCACCGCGCAACGCCGACAAATCTGGATAGCGATACGGCGGAAATGCCGGGACTTTGACGCGCATATCAGCCAAAAACGCCCGACATTTGCGCCCGTCGAATTTTGAGCGCAACGCGAAAAAGATATTTCCTTGAATACGGTCGTGTTCATCACTCGCGCCTGCCATTGCCCAAACTTCGCCATCATAAAATTCATAACGAATTTCGTCGGTGCTTTGTTCGAGTTCCAGATACTCTTCCAAAGTGTAAATCGGTTTTGGCAGTGCAGTCATAACTTCCTCTTAACTTTCTCCAACTTTATCAACCGCTTCGATGACCCGTTCAATCTCGCGCATATAATCGGCGAAAAGCTGATTAGCGGAAATTTCATCAAGCATCTTAGATGAATTATTTTCCCGAATCTCCAGAATTTTTTCAAACGGTTCACCGTCTATTTTCAATTGGCGGACGGTTGCTTCGACGATATCGCGTTTAGCAATCGGCGGCTCGAAACCGTGAATTAAAAGGAGGGCGCGAAACAGCGTGGTAAAACTCGAAAGGCTATGCGCCATTAAATTTACCAATCCGTCCACCGAAGCGGACGCGGCAATATAACGCCTCCGCAGTTGAATCAGTTTGCTTCGGAGTTCGTATTCGGTTTGGTGGCGCAAAAATTCGTCGGAAATGTTCAGATTGGCTAAAACATCCGTGCCGTAAAGAATTTTGCGGGCGTGTTCCATCTGGTGAAATTCGATCGGGAAAACATCCGCCGCGTTTTGCAATTCACCGACAGTAAAATACACGGGAATTGGATGACCGAGTTTACTCCATTCGCGCATCGGGGCCTGCGCCGCCCGCAAATCTTTCGGTGTGATTTTATGCAAGGCAATCAGCAGATTGTAATCCGATTGTTGCCGCACAAAATCGCCGGTTGCAGCCGAGCCGTAAAGTATAACGGAAGCGAGATTTTTGCCGTGCGTCGCTCTCAAGTCGTCAATAAATGCGTCAAATTGATTTTTTAGTAATGACATATTTTAAGCCAAAAGTTTTTCAACGCTTATTTTTCAAGAATATCGAGCCGCTGATGCGCTACTTTTACTAATTCCGTCAATTTATCGAGTGCCTCGTTAATACTCTGAATACGGTATTCACTGCTAATCTGAGCATCAATTAAAGCAGAAACTTTTGCGTTGAGATTTTCGTCGTCTTTTAATAAACTTTCCAATCTATCGTTATGACTGTCAGTTAAAACCGTCAGCAAAACAATTGCATCCTCGATTGTTTCAACTCGTCTTTCTACTTTTCCGATTCGTTCTTCCGAATTCATAAATTAAAATCCTTTTACAGACAGAAATCTATAACCTGCAATTCAAACTCAAATCACCAATCGCCGCCCGCGCCGCCGCCGCCGAAATCGCCGCCGCCGCCAAAACCGCCCCAACTGTCGCCACCGCCGCCGGAAGAAGAACCGCCCCAACCCCGATGACGAACTGCCGCCGGAGCCGCTCGTCAAAATTGAACCGATAATCCACGGCAGAGCCGATGCCGCGCCGCCGCCGCCGCCAAAACCGCCGCCGCGCCAGTGGTCATCGTCGTCTCTGCCTTTTTTTGACGAACCGAACCGGCTGAAAATAGTTAATAAAATTACAAAAAGAATTATTAAACAAATCACGATGTTACAAATTGAGAAGGAGCTTTTATTTTGAGTTTTTTTTTCTGTATTTCCCGCAATCGGCACATCGCCTTGCTTTCCTTCAATCGTGCGAATATAGGCTTCTATTGTGTCGGAAATGCCCTTGCCGTAATTCTGTTGGCGAAAGGCGGGAACGAGATTTTGGCGTTGCAGTTGCCCGACTAAACCATCCGGCAGTTCGTCTTCCAAATCCTTGCTGACTTGCGTAAAATACTTGCGGTCGTCAACGGCAATCATCAGCAAGGCGCTCGGATTATCGGTTTCTTTTGAGCCAATTTTCCAGCCTCGCGCTACTGCCAGCGAATAATCGAAAATCGGACGTTCGCCCGTCGTTCTAACAATTGCCACCGCTAATTCGACTTTTGGATTCGTTTTGTCTCGAAACTCGATCAATCGCTGTTCGAGCGCCTGTTTCGTATTCGCGTCCAACACGTTCGCGTAATCCATTACGGGGCTGGTCGGCGCGGGCAAAGGCGATTCGTTGATTGAAAACGGCGCGGAATTATTTTGTGAAGGGGCTGTCAAACTCGTCAAACCTAAAAGCAAGACGAAAAACAAAACCTGAAATGGAGCTGACGAAAATCTTTTTTTCATTATCTTGTAAAATCTATTTCCATTACATCCTATCATATTTACGAATATAACTCGTGCGATGTTCTAACTTTCTAAAACTCCGCGCAAGGCGTAGTGGATAACAAAAAACAGCGCGACGCCCGCAAACACTGACATTGAAACCAGCGGACGCTTGCCGCCGTGATGATTGACTTCGGGTATCAAATCGCTTGCCGCCACGTAAATCGTCACGCCGCAGGCAATCGGAAGAGCATACGCGACGGTCAAGCCGATGTTTGCGCCGATAAAATAGAAAATTAAAACGCCCAGAACAGTCGTCAGCCCGACCAGCGATGTTGCAATTAAAACTTCTTTGCGCCCTTTTCCTGCCGCCAGAACCATGGAGGCAATCGTAAAACCTTCGGGAAACTTGTGAAGAAAAACCGCGATAAAAACCAGGATGCCGATTTTATAATCTACCTGCGCCGCGGCGGCAATTGAAACGCCGTCGAAAAATGTATGAATGAGAAGTCCGCCGATTGCCGTGTAAGCTGACGAAGTTGAAATCAAATGTTCCGCGTGAACTTCTTCGCCGAGATGAAAATGCGGCGCAATCGTATGTTCAAAAAACTGCGTCAGAAGATAACCGATAAGAAGCAGAATCATTGGAAAAATCAAAGATTCGGCAGTTTGGGAATTGGTTTTTTTTAGCCAAAGCTCAATGACTTCCGGCAAAACGTCAATAAAACTGACGGCAAGCATAAAGCCCGCGCCCAAAGCCAAAATATATTTGAGTAGTTTTTTGTAAGTTTTATGAACGCCGACGGGAAACAAAATTAAGCCGCCCAACACGTTTGCCAATGCCGCAACGATGCCGAAAATGAGAAGCTGAACCAGACTTGTATCCATAATAAGTCGTCTAACATCAGAATATAAACTGTATCGCAAACCTTTCGGAAATGAAAACAAACGGAAATTAATACCGAAAAATCGCCAAAAAATTAAACACTTGATTAAATGAAAAAAACGGAAATAATGCTTGACAGGCAATAAATAATAATCGTAAAATGCTTGTTAATTAGTTGAAATCAGTCCGAAACGGGATTTGGGTTAAAGAAATTTTCCACAAAGATAGTGTTTAAGTTTAAGCACTTTTACCAAACAAAGTTTTTGACGGATACTAGCCGGAAATGAGGAAGCGATTTTACAAAACAGGACGGTCAAAGAATTCAATTTCCCTTCGTAAAATCAGTCGTATAATTTAATTTTAAGATTTATAGCAGCGATTTGATAAGCAAAATCCGACATTCTCCGTGTGTCATACGACCGATTGCGAGTAATTCGCCTGCGTTCTTTGAATATGCCGATAAACATTGACGAAAACACTCATAAATCGGTTTTGCTAACGGAGACAACCAAACTGCTTAAGCCGCAGGCTGATGAAATCTTCGTTGACGCAACTCTCGGTATGGGCGGACACACGGAAGCAATACTGTCAAACCGGAAAAAAACACGGGTTCTCGGCATTGACCAAGACCCCGAAGCAATTGGGTTTGCTAAGCGACGGTTAGAAAAATTCGGCGATAGAATTCAAATATTTCACGCTAATTTTTCAGATATAAAACAAATATTAGCGAAAGCCGAAATTGATGAGATTGACGGTTTGATAGCGGACTTAGGCGTTTCGTCCCTGCAGTTTGACAGCCAATCACGCGGTTTTAGTTTTCGGTTTGACGCGCCGCTCGATATGCGTATGAACGCCGACTCGGACGCTGAAACCGCCGCTGATTTGCTCGCCACGCTTTCGGAATTTGAAATTGCGCGAATAATTTACCAATACGGCGAAGAAAGATTATCGCGCCGAATTGCCCGCCGAATAGTTTGGAAAAGAGAGCAGGGTGAGCCGATAAAAACGACGAGAGAGCTTGCCGTTTTGGTTGAAAAAGCGATTGGCGCAGGCAAAAAAGATAAAATTCACCCGGCGACGCGCACATTTCAGGCATTGCGAATTGCGGTCAACGGCGAACTCGAAATTTTGGAACAGTTTATCCGCGACGGCGTGGAAATTTTGAAAAAGGACGGACGACTGGTTTTGATAACTTTTCATTCTTTGGAAGACCGAATCGTTAAGCAGACGTTCCAAAAACTGGCGGGAAAATGTTTCTGTCCGCCGCGTCTTCCGCAATGCGTTTGCGGCGCAAGCAAAGAAATTGAGATTTTAACGCGCAAACCAATCGTTCCAACCGAGGCAGAAATTGAAGAAAATCCTCGCGCCCGAAGTGCAAAACTCCGCGCTTGTTTGAAATTAACATAGCAAAATTAATTTTAATTATTACAGAGAAATTATGCCCCGAAAAAAACTTCCCAACAAAAATAAAACTCAACGCGCCGAACGCGATTCGATTCCGTGGCGATATTGTTTTTTGACACTCGCCTGCGGATTGATTCTTGTCGGCGGCTTTTTCTTTGCGGCGCGCCAACATTTTTCGTCCATTGATTTCGGAATCAAGAATTCCAGATTACGCAAGCAAATCGAAGAACTCGAAGGCAGCAAGCGAAGACTTGTTCTCGCTAAAGAAATCGCGCTTTCACCAGCCGAGATAAAAAAAGCGGCGCAAAAAATCGGTTTGCGGGAAATGACGGCAAGCAATATTGAAGTCTACCGTCCGAATGCCGGTTCGACGGAAAAACCGGCAGAAAAACCAAAGGTAGAAAAAGCGGTTGAAGAAAAAGCGAAACAAGCCGTTTCAACAAATTCAGAAGAAATTAAAAAAGAAGATAAAAAGCCTGAAAAGGAAATCCAGACGGAAAAGAAACCGCAAACGGACAAAGACAAAGCGATTAAAGAAAAAAAAGATAAGACTAAAATACAAATTGTTAATAAATAGGACGATTGCCCGCAAAGCCTGAAATCTCGCAAAGTAAAGTTTCGACAGATAAAAACCAGGATTTGGAAGATGATGAAACGCACGAAAAAAATCGCAAAAAAGAGAAATCCGATGCAGACAACGTTCACCAGATTTATGCTGATTGTCGCATTTTTCATTTTGTGGATTGGCGC
>MWVZ01000106.1_pt1 | contig 10406 bp, 18 predicted proteins | sample 1047221 | NCBI WGS metagenome assembly MWVZ01 (sample SAMN06349980, study PRJNA376086) | soil metagenome | isolation source: MS6-5 sample Antarctic (ecotone) soil | place: Antarctica | collected 2015-01-13
AGCAGCTCAACCTCATAGCGGCTCATGCGAACAACTCATCAGCGGCGGCTTGAAGCTCGGCCATGGTGGGCTTGCTATCCTCGAACGGGCGCGCCGGCGCATCCTGGTACCCGTTCGTCGTGGCAGCGGTGTAGGTCATCTCAGCAGCCTTGCAGAGCAGCCGGCAACCGGCCCGATGCCAGCAGGGCTTACCTGCCTTGCCCGCGCTGCATGGGCAGACTTCGACCGTCACGGTGTAGAAGTCGCCGCTGTTGGTCGCGCTCTCGACGCGAAGGGTATCGCCGTCGAAGCTCCAGCGGCACGATTCGAGATTGAGGGCCGCGCGGTTGACGGCATTGAGCCAGCGATGCGAGGCGGCGCACTTCGCGCGAGCATCGCGGAGGGCCAGGGCGACTGATGTGCGATTGACGGCTTGTGCTACGGTTGCGTTTGCCATTGGAATTCACCTTCCTTTGGTACTGACCTGGTTGGAGCTTCAGGCCTCCAACCAGGTCGCTTTGTGTTACGCCGCCCGCCGGCTCGGGCGCTTCGTGACTGGTGTGCCGTCCTGTTTGAAGTACAGCACCGTGGCGGCTGGCTTGCGGCTCAGCTCAAACTTGAAGTTCTGTGCGTCCTTGATGCTGTCGAACGATCCGAGGACCTGACCATTGCTGACGACGTTCCACTTGCCATTGTTTAGTTCGAGCTTTGCCATTTCCCTGCCTCTTACCGTATTTCCTAACTGAGTACAGTATAGCACTCATTGAACATATTGTCAATGAGTGTTTCATGTGCATTATGCACAGAGTTTACACGTTGACAATGTGTTCACCGTCACGTATCATGCACTTGTAGCGGAGGGAATCTCATGGCAAAAAAGGATGAAGAGGGGGTCGTCCGGAAAGCGGTCTTTGTACCGGCCACCCTATGGCAGCAGCTCAGAGTGGAAGCGGCACAGCGCGACATTGACCTCTCGGACATCATCACTGAGATGCTCCGCGATCGGTACGAGAGGGCGGAGCAACTGGCATCAGGGAGCGCCGGCGATGCACGCTGAGGCCTTCTGGGCCAAGGTTGATAAGTCGGACGAGACGCTGGAGGACGCACGAGCAGCCGTCGGTCGGCACCAGAAGCAGACCGCAACCGAAGGTTGAGCCTCCCAGAACGTACAAATGTTTTGTCTGAAGGCTGGAAAGCACAATCAAGTGACGAAGAGACACTGAACAAAAATATAGCCCGACCCTGATCACCTTCTAACTCAATCAGGACCGGGCCACATGGAATCTATGTGGAGCATTATACTCTCTCGTCATGGAATCTGACGAGACACCTGTCTATATCCAAGTCGAAGACGTCGCTAGCCTGCTCGGAGTCAGCAAGCGACAGGCGACGCGCTACGCCGAAAAGGTCCGCACCCAGCAGGATGGCCGGCGCATCATGTACCACCGCGCCGATGTCGAGAAGCTTGCCCAGGAGCGTGACGTCAAGCATGATCGACCTCTCGCCGTCCACACTGAGGTTATCCCGCCAGGCCGGCTGCTCGAACTCATCACCCAACAGCAGCACGAGATCACGCGCATCAGTCGCGACAATGGCGAGCTCGCCGAACGCCTCAGAACTCAGGTACAGCGCGCCGAGCTTGCCGATCATGATCGGCAAAAGCTACTTGAAGACAGTGACGAGACGTCGAGACAGATGTCTCAGGCTCAGGCACGGGCCACTACAGCTGAAGCCGAGGCCGAACGGCTGCGCCTGGAACTGGAGCGATTACGCCGATCCTGGTGGCGTAGACTCTTCAGCAAGTAGTCAGCATGGCGCGACGTCTCGACAGGTGACGAGACAGATGTCGAGACGTCGAGACAGCGCGTCTACTTATAAAGTCAGAGAACCTTCCATAGTGCGCGTAGGTTATGCTGATGCCTCAAATGTCATATTGACGGCATTACGTACTGGTGGTACACTGACGATAACTGAGCTATATCCGGAAGATGAGCGGCCGGTGTGATCCCTGTATTTACGGGGGTTGCACCGGTCGCTCTTTTGCGTTTCCGGCCAGAACGGAGGGCGAGTCAATGCTTCGCACGGGTCTACTTCAAGTTCGGGTCAATGACACTGAACGAGCGGCAATTAAGGCGGTAGCGCAGCAGTTCCAGCGCGACGAATCGACAACCGTCAGACTCGTCTTTCAGAAGCTGGCCGAGGAACTCGGAGTGAGCGCGCCACAGACGAATGACCAGAAGACGGAAGCAAGCGGCCAGCTTAAGGCTGCTTAAAAACCAAACGCGCCCGGTAAGGCGCGAGTCGGCGAGCGGCAGCTCTTTGGCACTTGACCTCCAAAGTATACGCCCGCCGGCCTCACTCGTCAATACAGGAGGCGGTCTGATGGAAACGACTTGGAGCGCAGCGGACACCCAGACGACGGTCGAACAAGACCAGCATACCCGGCCCCTCGATACCCTGCTCGTCGCCCTTGACGACGTACAGTGTGGTACCTGCGAGGCAATCACACACATGCTGAAGGCTCACCTTGAGATCAGTATCCCGGCATGGACGAAAGGTGGTGTGCGATGACGGCCGCAACCCTCTCACCTCGCGTGGTGCTTCACAGCAGCGATAGCACCGAATGGTATACACCAGCGCCTATCCTTGAAGCCGCACGGCGCGTGCTCGGCACGATTGAGCTCGACCCGGCGAGCTGCGCCGCGGCGAATGAGATTGTTCAAGCCAAGCGCTACTACACTATCGCCGATGACGGCCTACAGCAGCCGTGGCATAGCAATGCTGTATGGCTTAACCCACCGTATGGGAAGACGGGCAATCGGAGCAACCAGGATATCTGGAGTCAGCAACTTGTACAAGCCTACCGAGTAGGGCTCGTTGGTGCTGCACTTCTGCTCGTCAACGCTGCCACAGATACCGCATGGTTCCAGGCGCTGGGCCGCGAGTTTCCCATCTGCCTCCTGCGAGGCCGGCTGAAGTTCTGGCGTCCGGAGGTGCCCGCAGATAGCCCAACCCACGGCAACGCGCTGGTCTACATGGGGCCAATGACCGGGCCGTTCCGACTTCTGTGTAACGATCTCGGCATTCCGGCCGGCATGTGGCCAGGGAGGGCCTTATGAAAACCTCAATCCTGGAAGCCGCGCTGCACTATCGCAGCAACGGGATCTCCGTCATCCCGATTAATCCACGCACCAAGCGACCCTACTTCAAACTTCTGCCTAAGACTAAAGAAGGCAAGCCAACATGGGAACCGTTTCAAGATGAGATCGCCGACGAAGCAACGATCCGGCAATGGTTCACCGGGACAGACGCCGGCGTTGCGGCTGTTTGTGGCGCCGTTTCCGGTGGCTTACTCATCATTGATACCGATGTGCCACGCTTCTATGACGTCTGGCGCACGAATGTCGGCGAGCTCGCCGATGGGCTCCCATCGCAACGTACTGGAGGTGGCGGCAACCAGACGCTGATGCGCTGCTCTGACCCGGGCCGAAACCAACCGCTCGCATGGGCACCAAACGAAGCCGAAGACACCGGCCGCGAGATCGCAATGGAGACCCGCGCCGAAGGCGGCTATGCCGTGCTTGCGCCTTCACTTCACCCCAGCGGCAACCGCTACGTCTCTCTAGTCGATGACCTCGCCGCTATACCGACGATCTCCCAGGCCCGCGCCGATGCCCTCCTGGGAGCTGCCCGCAAGCTCGACGAAGCGCCGAAGACACGCGAACAGATCGAGGGTGCGGCAAAGGTTGAGACGACGCAGCGGGCAGACATGAATGGGCAGGCCAGTGTCATCGTTGCCTATAACCAGGCTGTCACGATCACTGACCTTCTCGAGGACCATAAGTATACGAAGCATGGTGACGGCTATGCGCGGCCTGAGGGCAGCCATAAATCAGTCACCATCGATGATAACAAGTCATTCCACCACAATACCAACGATCCGTTGGCGAACGGCTACTGGCATGATGCCTTTGATGTGTACTGCCAGATGAAGCACGCCGGCGATATCAAGAAAGCCGTTAAGTCAGCGGCCGAAGATCTCGGCATGAAGATCGAGCCCCACGGCACGAAGGCCACGAAGAAGGCGAGCGGACAAGGTGAGGCAGTAGGCCGGCGCTATCTTACCGAAGACGAGATCGACACGCTGCGACCTCCGACCTGGCTGATCAAGCGCACGATCGCGGCTGGTGAGGTCACTCTCGCCAGCGGGCCTGGCGATGCGGGCAAGACGTTCATTATCACCGATATGATGAAGCGGGTAGCTCAGCACTACCCGGTTATGTATGGCGCCCTCGAGGATGCTCCTGGTATCCGTATCCGCAAGCGTGCATGGGAACTGCATTACCAGCTGCCAAAGAACGGTAACTTTCTGATGTGGACGCAGGCGCTTGACCTGTACGACGCGGTAAGCGTTGATAGCTTCATTGCCGAGGTGCTGCCGCTGGGGCTCCGCATGATCACGCTTGATACCCTCTCGCGTGCCCTTGGTGGTGCCGATGAAAATAGTAATACTGACATCGCCGTCGTGATGAACAACTGCGAGCGCATCGCCCACCAAACCGGTGCTGCCGTACTCCTCATTCATCACACCACGAAGGACGGCGTAGCCTTTCGCGGCGCCTCGGCATTGAAAAACAACACCTATGGGCACCTCGAAATCAGCCGCGATGACGACCTGATCCAGTTCAAGATCGGGCGCATCAAAAACACGCCCGAGGCTGCACCGCGCTACTTCAAGCTCGTGACGGTGCCAATCCCTGACATCATTGACGACGACGGCAACCAGGTCTCGAGTGCGGTGATTCTCCCAGCCGATCGTGTGGCCAATGGCGACAAGATCACTGGGAACCAGATCAAGATGTTGGTGGCGCTGCTGGACATCACCGACGCGCAGGGCGGCGCGGCAACCTCCGACCTCGAAAAAACCAGCGGGCTTGTCGGCAGTAGCTTTTACTCTGCGCTCAAGCGGCTGCGCGCCCTCGGCCTGGTCGATAAGGGTGACAAGCAGCGCGACCCCATCACCATCACAGCAGCCGGCCGCGCTCGTCTCTCAGTCGAGTCAGCGAATCCCGAGCATCAATCGGGCGGCGTGACCATTAATACAGCGCCACCGTTTGAGGTCAACACGCGCCTTAATGGAGCCATTACTCCATTACTCCAAAAAGACTCTGAGGGCAAAGAATTACTCCAAAAAGACGTGTGGAGTAATGACGTGGACGATCCCACCGAAACAGACCCTGATAATGACGGTTACTCCAATATTACTCTAACGGCTGTAGCCGCTCCAGGGGACGTTACTCCAATTACTCCAAAATTACTCCAAGAGACAAATTGGAGTAACGAATTACTTACTCCACACCCTCTCTCTCCCTTAGGAGAGGGAGTATGGAGTAATCGCCAAAGTAATGCCTTAGAACACGACCTGAGACGGGAGGCCGAAGTCGCAAAAGCCCTGGCCATTGGAGACATCAAAGCCGCCCGTACAGCGGCCAACGCTATCCGTGGACGCAAGGAACAGAAAGCCGCCGATCTCAAGATTGACGAGTATGTAGCAGCGCACAAAACCGAAGAGGCGCAACCATGAACCGCGACGACGATCCGAAGCTGATCCTCGAGGAGCACGAATGGCGCGCCTATAAACGCGCTACCCGCAACCTTCGCTATAAGCAACGAATGGAGCATGTTCGTAATCGTCCGGACAAAGACGTACCTATGGCCTGGCTGCAAGCCGTGGACTGGGATGACGACGGCGATCCGGTGCTGGCTGAATTTCCAAATTTTGGAAATGTACCGGTGGAGTTGGTCGCATGAGGAGGGCCGATGGATCAACGTTGGGCGGATCTGTACGCAGCTGTGGCCCGTCAGGCCGTCCACGACCTGCAGTCGGACTCTACCCATCCACGGCACATGGAAGCGGCGCGCTGGCTGGAAGCGGCCGGCTTGCTCGACCAGGCGAAGCGGAGCCTACCACGACGGATATACAGAACAAATGTTCTGAAAAGGAGTACGTATCATGGCAACCTTGAACCAAGACGAACAAGCCAAAGTTGACGCCCTTGCGGCGTTGGAACAGGCCAAATGGAACGGTGAGCGCTATGTCCCTGATGTGGAGCTCGTCACCGCTCGGCAGCTGGTCGCCTATGCCGAGGCCAATGCGGAGGCACGCGAGCGCCTGGAGGCGACACTCAAAGCTGAGGAAGACACGAAGACTGCCGCAGTCACGGCAGCGCGGGACGCGCTTGCACGAGCAGCCCAGGCTGAGTATATGCGCCGGCGGCACGCCGTTTTCAAAGGAACGGCAGCACAATGGGAGCAGATGAAGGGCGCGATCCTTTCAGACTTCTTGATGGGCCGCGATGAAGGGCGCGATGAGGCCGTCGAGCGGAAGCGGGCCAGCATGGAGTATGGGTTCTAATGGACGCGCCCCCCACCCCGGCAACTCGGCAGACGTGCGCGGCGCTGAATGCCGCCGGCGAGCCCTGTAAGGCTGGAGTGAAAAACGGCGCGCTGTACTGCTTCCAACATGACCCGGATCGGGCGCTTGATGTGGCGGCCGCGCGGGCCAAAGGCGGCAAGAACCATAGCAAGCCCAAGCCAGCGCCGCCCATCGACCTGAGCACACCCGAGCTGCAACGGCTCGCCATTCAGGAGACGATCAACCGGGTGCGGCGCGGCGATGAAAGTCTCAATATTGGCCGGTTCGTGGTGTATGCGATCAGTCTGGCGCGGCCGATCCTGGAACTGGAAGGCATCACCGAGCGGATCGCGGCGCTGGAAGCGCGGATTGGAGAGAAGGGATGAGGAGTTATCGGGAGATGTCGAACCGACTGGCGGAACTTGAGGCCCAGGCCGCGCCCCTGATCGCTGACGAGGAGCTGACCCTCGAAGAGGCATGCGCGGCCGTGGCCGCAGAGTACTCGGACCTTGAACCGGCTGAGGTGCTCGCCCTCGATCCGGTCGCCTTCCTGGTGTTTCTCTATTGGACCGGGCAACTCTTCCTGCTGAAGGGCTGGAAGGGCGTTCCCGAGTTTGATGCTTGGATTGCGCAGATGCACGGCTGGCTGCCCACTGCGATGCTCCAGCGCCTCATGGAGCAGCGTACCTTCATTGATGCCGTGTGCGCGCTCCCAGATGGCGTGGAGCGGGCCCAGGCGGCCATTGCTGCCTTCCTCCCACGGTCACATCGGAACCATCCGGATCATCTGACCTACCTCCAGAAGAGAATCAAGCAACCAGAGGTGTTATGTCAGGCAGCCTAAGCCGACGCCTGGAGCGTCTTGAACAGCACATGCCCGGGCCGGATCGCCCATGGCGTGCTGATGATTATGCGCGCTGGCGTCAGCAGCACATTGACGCCGGCGATCCTGACGGGCTGATCGCGCAGGCACACGCCGTTGTGCGGGCATGGGAAGCCCAGCGCGGCCTGAGGGAGGATGAAGAAGGAAGCCATGCGCGGACGTGACGTGCTGGAGCCTGCGCGCCCGTTCCATCGCTGCTGAGCCGTCTGGTGCGGTCGTGGGGGTGAGCTGGGCGGCTTCTTGGTGTGCCGGCAGTTCGTGCGTTAGCAACTAACTTCTTGTCAGGCCCTGCATTTTTGAGGTGCGTATCGGATATAACCAGCGGGTTTGGTCAAAGACCACAGCAATCCCGGTGTGCCCATGGGCCTCACTGCTCACGCGCGCAACATGCCCACGAGCTGCAACATGGGGTGACTCGGCGGCTGGCTTCGACAGCGAGAGGCGGACACTGACGAAGAGGTTGGCTCCTGGCTGGAGCGTTCGCTCCAAGCGTACGTACAATCCGCCAGCACTGATATTCTCGACCGAGCAACTTTCTTGGAATCGGGTGCCCGTTGTATCAACTCCGCGCACAACTATTTTGAAAGGCAAGTCAATACGTGGCAATACACGATGACTTCGCATGGCAGGGTCCTTGTTGATAGGCAAGAGAAGCATAGCATAGTGCTGCCCGCCGCGTCCTGGTGGCAGAGAAGAGGCTACAGAGGCAATGGTGCGAATGATGTAGTTTTTCTCGCCACAGCACTATAGTATGTCGGGGGAATAGATGAATGAATTGATCAAGGCTGCGCTGATGCCACACGTCGACGTGTTGGCGGGATTCGGGCACATTATCGAAAATAGGCAATTGCCTAAAATCGATAATCCAGGCGGGTTATGCAATTCGGAATACTTTCCGTTTTGCATATATTTCAGCCACCGACTGACCGGCGCCTTAGTAAAATCAGGCATCTGCCTAAAATTACTAAGCCAATTTGAGACCGCCTTCTGGAATTGCCACAGCCGAAGTGCTGCCGAGACTCGGGTGGACTACCAAAATCGGAATCTGTTCGGAATTTGGTAAGCCAGTGTGAGACGGTTGGCTGATGCGAGAACAGTGTAAAGGGGCATGAGCCTGAATGAAAGATAACGACGATCTTATTTCATGACAAGCACAGTGTAGTAGTTCCCCTCCTGAGCTGCCGAGTACCCATTACTTAATTAAGCCACAAAAGCTCGTCGGAAATGCAAAACGGCAAAAAAGGAGCACATCGGCGAGCAATTTGGGCGAGAAGCAGCGGCACTTCTAGAGATCGAAGGCGAGCGAGTTTGTCCCGGTGAATTCATCGGGACAAAACGGTACTGGCGAAGCTCGGCAGATTGTAGCCGACAAGCTCGGCTCAGCACCGCAGAAAGTCACGCAAGCGGCAGCGGTTGTGAAGGCGATTGACGAGATGGAGCAGGCCGGCGATAAACGCGGTGTTGCGGAGCGACTGAAGCGAAAGCAGCAAGATGCTGGAGGCGACCGGAAGAGCAGTGCATATCAAAACGGATCGCTTCCGCCGAATTCGGCGGAAGCGATCCGGAAGAAGGAAGAAGCACGCAAAGAGGCAGCAAGAGTGGAACGGTGAGGACAGGAGCAACGTATCGGGAAGCTATCTATTGATCGATCAATAGATAGGCCGGCCTCGTCTATCTACGGACAAACCGCAGATAGCACCGGCTTCGTGCATCTGGTAACGATTACCAGATAGGCCGGGCTCGTATCTTGGGAAATTCCCCAGATAGGCCGGGAATCTATCTTCGCACAAACCGAAGATAGCACCGATACGACGCTATAAGGCAGCCATCTTGAACATTGTTCAAGATAGTGACATTGGACCGCATTGCGTCCGTCGCGCCCCGTGCGGGATTCTATCTGATAATCGTTATCAGATGCGCGTTGTTTGCTAACGAACGGTTGGCTCACCCCGCATGCCGCTGTGAGCCTGCCCAGTGGCGTCAGGACGCACGACAACGCCCCAGCCGAAGCCAGGGCGCGTGTACCGATAACCGCTATTTTTCTACCATGGTAGAAAGATGATTATCGGGGCTGCTCCAATGGTGTGACGTCGCCGGCGTCCAGACCCTCGGCCGCTTCCGCTCGCTCATCCGCCCCGCGCTTCACTGCCAGCTCGCAGAGCTCTGCCCATGCAATCGGCCAAAAGAAGTGATAGAGACGGCGGACCTCAGCAGCGTCTCGCTTCTCAGCCGTGCTAAAGGCTTGACCGGCGCTCGCGTCCGTGTCCATTGTCCAGAGGTGCCCATCGTGGCCAAGCACCATTGTCTTCTCGCCACAGGTGCGCATATAGGCAATCGTATCGTCGCCTGGCGTTCCCGCTTCGAGCGCGCGGATGACGGCGAGCGCCTTCTGGCCGTCTTGCAACCATGTGGTCTTGGTAGATTCCTGATCCTTCTCGACTGGCGTACTCGTAGTATTGTTGGAAGTGGTCATGATTGGCTGTTCCTTCGTGACTGGCGCCCGCTGGGTCTGATCCACCCCCAGCGGGCCGCTGTGTGCTTCGGCGCATACCCGGCGCCGGCGGGCCGTCAATAAGAACATTTTTGCTGTTTTGTCACCAATTGGAGACAAGCCGACGTTCGGTGTACACTACCCGTCCCGGTAGGTGGAGTTAGTGGCAAACGTGGCTTCATCTGCCGGGGCATCATTTCTGCTTACTCCCCCAGTCCCCGGTGGCTGGGAGTTTGATAGGGCATCTCGCAGTTGCCGGGGCACACGTTCTGCTGAAGCTTCTTTGCCCGGTGGCTGGGTGGTTGAGGACCTGCCCATCTGCCGGGCTAGCCCGCGTGCCTCACCTCCTTACGCCGTCTGGGCCACACCGATCAGCGACCATTGCGCATCGGCCGCAGACTGATTCCAATCGACGGCATACACGTACAGCCCGCGGAGCTCGGCTGTGGCGCGCTCCAGCGCAACCGCTAGCGGCAGGCCTTCAACCGCTGCGATCTCTTTGGCCAGGTCGAGCAGCTCAACCTCATAGCGGCTCATGCGAACAACTCATCAGCGGCGGCTTGAAGCTCGGCCATGGTGGGCTTGCTATCCTCGAACGGGCGCGCCGGCGCATCCTGGTACCCGTTCGTCGTGGCAGC
>MWVZ01000108.1_pt1 | contig 10380 bp, 8 predicted proteins | sample 1047221 | NCBI WGS metagenome assembly MWVZ01 (sample SAMN06349980, study PRJNA376086) | soil metagenome | isolation source: MS6-5 sample Antarctic (ecotone) soil | place: Antarctica | collected 2015-01-13
GAAAAACAGATAACAAATCCTGTATGATGGAAATGGAATAAGTTTTAGAGGGTTTTTGAATACCGCTATGATGAGGTAAATCAGTTTTAGAGAGGTTTTAAAAGTTATGTCAATTTGGTTAAAAGCCGCAGGAAAATGGGGAAGCGTATTCGCCATCCTAGCTTTAGTTATTACGTTGCTCAAACAAATAATCGGGTTTATCGCGTTTTTAACAACAGCAATCAAAATCCTTGTTGTTTTAAGCTTTATTCTTTTATTTGTCGGAGTTGGCTTTGTAGTTTTGCGTTCCTGGAACACAAAACGAACCGCCAAAGAGTAAAGTTTTAATTTCTTCAATCTCAAGTCATCAAGGAGAAGTTTGGAATTATTTGTCTTTGGTGACGACTTATGATATTTTTATAAATTTTATATAGTTAATCAAAAGATAATTTATTTAACTTGATAAGCAATTAATCCCAAAAAAGATCATTTGTGAATGTATCTACAAATGTTCTTATTAAGGTTTCGCGTCAGTCGCCGCTTGGCTGTGCTTTCGTGATTCCGCGTGCTGAACTTTTTTAAACTCGGCGCGAAATCATCAAGAAGGAGCTAAAGAGCATTATGAAGAACAACAATAGTTCTGAAAAATTTCTATCATTTAATTTATTTAAGAAAAACGTTCAAAATCACTTTTCCAAAATTTCAAAAAAGTTTTTATATAGCACAATCGCAAGTTTAATATTAACATTCGGCTTAATTACATTAGCAATTACAAGTTTTATAAGAAATAATAATATCGCCGAACCTCAAGTGGATTCTTCGCTTCAATCAACATTAAAAAATCAACCTATTCAAGTAATTCCAAACAATTTAAAAGCTGGTTATAAAGCATTTAATTACGCTCGCCCGGCGGCTTCTGATGATTTAGCATTAAGTCGCGGTGGACCGGAGGATTTAATAAACTTAACGGAAGAAGAAAAAAAGACGGTCGAGACTGAAATGGAAAAGCAGTTGCGATTAATCGTTAAGACAAGCAGTCCGGCTATGTTGCCTACCTTCTGGGCACATCTTGGAAAAATCAATAACGAATTCGGATACCGAAGCAATCCGTTCGGCGGCGGCGCTACCGAATTTCATTCAGGAATGGACATCGGCGGCGACACCGGTGATTTAGTTGCTGCTCCCGCCGCCGGTGTAGTCGTTGAAGCAAGTTGGCAGGGCGGCTACGGGAATATGGTTGAAATAAACCACGGAAACGGTTTGTCCACGCGCTACGGTCATCTCTCCAGAATTGGAGTTCAAGCCGGTGACAGAGTTCAGCGCGGACAACCACTCGGTCTGGTCGGTTCAACCGGACGTTCGACCGGACCACATCTGCACTACGAACTTCGGCTTAACGAACGACCGATTAATCCGCGTCGTTTTTTGCCGCCCGGACCGGCTGAAATTAGAACCTTGAGCGCGAGGTAATCCGGCACATCTAAATTTAAAAAAGAAAAGGCGAGTTAATATGGCTCGCTTTTTCTTGTTATTCTGATGTGAAAGACTTTTTCAGCTATTTTAAGTAGAATTGTATCGAAGCAAGTTGCGAATTTAGAAACAAAAGGAAAAGAAGAAAAATTATGAGTCCAAGAATAAACATTTTATCAACATTCGTTTTGATGTTTGCCGTTTTAATATCAACGGTTTCGCCGGCATTCGCTAAATTTGACGAAGGGATGTACACGCCTGACCAAATTAGTAGATTACCGCTTGTCAAAAGAGGTTTGAGAATAAAGCCTTCCGATATTTATAATCCGAACGGCGGCGGAGTGTCCGATGCCGTAATTCGTTTAAGCATCGGCTGTACAGCGGAATTTGTCTCGCCGGAGGGTTTGATTTTGACCAATCACCATTGCGGTTTCGACGCGCTTGTTTCGGCTTCTACGCCGCAAAAGGATTTTGTCGAGATGGGTTATAAAGCCAATTCTCGCGCCGACGAATTACCTGCCAAAAATTACTCGATATTTATGACGCAGCGTGTTGAAGACGTGACGACTAAAATCAACCGGGGAACGGAAAACTTAACCGGCGACGCACTCGCGCAAGCCATCAAGAAAAATACCGAAGATCTTCAACAGCAGGAACAAGCCAAAGCCCCGAAAGGTTCGACGATTCGCATTCAATCCTTAAACAGCGGTTTTTTCCACTATCTTGACCAAAGGATGCAGATTAAGGATGTGCGCGTGGTTTATGCTCCGCCGCGAAACATTGGCATTTTCGGAGGCGACCCGGACAATTTTGAATGGACGCGGCACACCGGAGATTTTACTTTTCTGCGGGCTTATACCGCGCCGGACGGAAGTTCCGCCGAATATTCGCCGAATAACGTTCCGATGAAACCGAAAAAGTTTTTAACTATCAACATCGGCGGTGCGAAGGAAAACGATTTTGTATTTGTCCTCGGCTATCCAGGCACGACGACGCGCTACCGCGAAAGCCATTCAATGGAATATGCGCAAAACGTCAACTTCCCTTTTCAAGCCGCGTATCTGCAAGCGCGGAGCGATGCCCTTCATAAAGCGGGTGAAACGAGCGATGAAAAACGTATAAAATTTCAATCCGACATTGCTAATCTCGACAATTACAGAAAAGTTTACCAGGGCAGTCCCATTGCTTTGAAGCGCGGCGACGCGATTGGTAAACGGCGCGTCGAAGAAGCAAAATTTGCCGCATGGGTTAATGCAAACCCGCAGCGGCAAGCTAAATACGGTGAAGTTTTACCGAATCTCAAACGTCTTTCCGAGGAAACTTATCCGACAGCGCAACGTGACGTGATTTTGCAAAGACTTCCGACTCCGGCTCTGACGCCCGCTTTTAAACAAGTTTTCGACGCCGTTTTAGCGGTGCAGCAAGGTAAAAATCTGACGGCAGCTGAAAAACAAGCTAAACTCACCGAAATTCAAACCGCCTACAAAGACCGCGAACCGATTGCCGAGCGTGAACTAATAAAGTTTTTCTTAAGAATGTTGGCTGATTTACCTGCCAATCAAAAATTCGCCGCGGCGGAAACTCTTTTTAGTCGCTTTGAAGGTAAAGAACGTCGTCTCGCCGAAGAAACTTTTGCTGAATCAATCGCTGAAAAGGAAAATTTTAACATGCCCGAAAAAGTCCTCGGACTTTACAATATGTCGCTCGGTGATTTACAGAAAAAATATCCGAATGTCGTGGAATTTATGACAGCTTTAGGACAGGAAAGAAATGCGCTCGCGGCGCGGACGGCAAAATTTACCAGCGGCATTGACCGTTTGAGATTGCTTTACATACAGGGGATGTCGGAAATGGAAGGAACGCGTCCCTACCCGGACGCGAATTCGACTTTGCGTTTCACATACGGCAACATTCGAGGTTACAAACCCCGCGAAGCCGTGACCTACACACCGTTTACGACCATTAAGGGAATGATTGAAAAAGACACTGGCGAAAAACCCTTTGATGTTCCGCAAAAACTAAAGGACTTGCAGCGCACACGTGATTTCGGCAGATTCGGCAGCGGCGATTCCGTTACGGTTAATTTTCTGGCAACGACCGATATTATCGGTGGCAATTCGGGAAGTCCGGTTTTAAACGCTTACGGCGAACAGGTCGGGCTAGTGTTTGACGGAAATTACGAAGGTTTAGGCAACGACCTTTTCTATGATGAAAATTACGGACGCACCATCGCCGTTGATATTCGCTATGTTTTGTTTGTGGTGGAAAAGTTCGGCAATGCCGGTTGGATTTTAAACGAAATGAAAATTAAAGGCGGCGCAGCAAGAGCTAAGGTTGCAACGGCTGAATAGGAAAGCAAAAAACAGTGTAGGGTACAGGTCTTGTGGTCCCTACACTGTCAATAACTTAACTTTACATGATTCATTCCACGCAAGATAACTTTCTGCCTTCGCACGACGCGCTTTGGATTTTTCTTCGGATTAAAAACATTGAGCGGACTGGGAATCATCGCTGAAAGATAAGCGGACTCCTGGGGCGTCAGATTTGAAGCGGATTTTTTGAAGTAATACCGTGAAGCCGCTTCCGCGCCATAAACACCGTCGCCCCATTCAATAATATTCAAATAAATTTCCAAAATACGCTTTTTTGAAAGTTCGCGTTCAAGAAAATATGTAATAAGGGCTTCACGACCTTTGCGCAGAAAGTTACGCTCCTCACTCAAATAAAGGTTTTTGGCAAGCTGTTGTGAAACGGTCGAAGCCCCGCGTTTAAAGTTCGGCATCGGCGGAATCCAATCGTCTTCGGTTGTTTCACCTTCGGCTTTAGCTTCTTTTTCGGCTTCCGCCCTTCCTTCATCCCATGCATTTTCAATCGCTTTCCAATCAAAACCATCGTGCGTAAAAAAGTTCGAATCCTCACCCGCTAAAACGGCGCGCTGCAAATGAGACGAGATTTGCTCAATCGGCATCCAAATGTGATATTTTCTGAGTTCCGTTCCGTTTGCTTTTGCTTCGGAAAGGCGATGCTCAATCATCGAACTCGTTGTGGGATTTTCGTTACGAAGTTTTGAGACGTTCGGAAACGTAAAAACTTCATAAGCTAACCAAACCGCCACCGCGCCGATTAAAATTAAAAATAAAACTTTTGTCCAATACCACATTTCAATTTTGGATTTTGAATTTTGGATTGCCTTGAAATTTTACGGCAATTCTAAAGATTATGTTCCAATAATCAAGCAATACAAAATATAAACTTTAAAGTTTGTCTACAGCACCAATCCAAAATCAAAGAGTTCTGCCGATTATATTTCCCACAATTTTCCCCGAGCTCATGACACCCGGAAGCCCTGCGCCCGGATGCGTTCCCGCGCCGACAAAATAAAGGTTTGGTACGTCTTCGCTGATGTTGTGCGGGCGCAGATATGCAGATTGAAAAAGAGTTGGTTCGACGGAAAATGCGCTGCCCAGATAACTGTTTAGAGTGTCGCGAAAATGTAGTGGGTCAATGTGATGTTCCGAAACGATATGTTTTCTCAAATCCGGCAGATAGCGTTCTTCGAGATATTGGTAAATAAGTTGTTTATAAGGTTCGGCTTGCGTTTCCCAATCAATATTCCCGCCAAGATGCGGCACCGGCGAAAGTACATACCACGAATCGCAGCCGACGGGCGCAAGACTCGGATCGGTCGCCGTCGGACGATGCAGATAAAGCGAAAAATCCTTTGCCAAAATCTTTTTATTAAAAATATCTTCAAGCAATTCCTTGTAACGCTTTCCCATGATAATTTCGTGATGTGCGATGCCTTCATATTTGCGATTTGTCCCGAAGTAAACGACAAATAGAGACATCGAATAAGTCATAGATTTTACTTTCGCGTCCGTATATTTCTTACGAAATCGTCGCGGCACAAGGCTGAGATAAGTTTGCGCGACGTCGGAATTAGCGACCACCGCATCGGCTTCAAAAATTTCGCCTGATTTTATTTTTACGCCTTTTGCTTTTTCTGTTTGCTCATCAATTAAAATTTCTTCGACTTCGGCTTCAAGATAAACTTCCCCGCCAATGTCAAGAAATAAATCGCCGAAACCTTTGACGAGCGCGCCGGTTCCACCCATCGCAAACCACACGCCGAATTTTTGTTCCAATTCGTGAATCATCGCGTAAATCGAAGTTGCCGTGAACGGATTTCCGCCAATCAAAAGCGGATGAAAGCTAAAGGCTTGCTGCAGTCGTTCGTCTTTAAAATATTTACTCGCAAATTTCACGACCGATTTATCCGAGCGCAGTTTTATCATTTCGGGAACGACTTTGACCATATCCCAGACGCTTGTAAACGGCTGGTCAATCAATTCAAAACCGACGCGGTAAATCTCGCCCAAATCCTTCGAGAATCGTTTATAACCTTCGACGTCTGCGGGATTAAATTTGTGGATTTGCGCGAGCAAGTTTTCCTTATCGTCGTTGTAATTAAAAACACTTCCGTCTTCAAAACGAATATTATAAAACGGGTCAATCTTGACTAATTTAACATAATCTTCGGTGCGCTTGCCCGCTGCTTCAAACACCTCGTCAATCAACCAGGGCGCGGTAATAATCGTCGGACCGCCGTCGAACGTAAAACCGTCCTGCTCATAAACATAAGCTCTTCCGCCAAGTTTGTCACGCTTTTCCAAAATCGTTACTTTGTGTCCCTGTGCTTGCAGACGAATAGCGGCGGTTAAACCGCCAAAGCCACTTCCAATGACAATAATTTTCATTTTAATTTATCAAAGCTCTGTTTGTTTATTTGATTCTTGCACAAGCCGCACAAAGGTATAAATCAGATTTGTCGGCAATTTTATTATCAGCAGGTAATGAAACGACGGATGCCAGCCGCAGGTGAGTTTTTAAAGTTTTGTTTCTCAGTCATCAGTTTTACCTATTATTTTTCGCTTTATTCATTTTATAATTGTATAACTTTTATTCCGGCTTTGTATTAAGCCGGTAATTTTATGAAAATGTTTGAGCAGATAATCTAAATCGCGACGTTAAAAAAGTATATGCGGCAACACAATCCGGTTAATAAACATCTTTCTAACTAATGAAACCTTTCAAGATACGCAATATTGAAATCAATCCGCCGTTAATTCTCTCGCCGATGGCGGGCGTGACGGATTATTCGTTTCGTCGCCTTATAAAGCGGCGCGGCGGTATCGGTTTGACGGTTTCCGAATTTATCTCGGTTGAAGGTTTGACGCGCAACAATCCGAAAGCAAGACGGCAGATGCGTTTTGATGTCGAAGAACGTCCGTTTGCTGTACAGATTTTTGGCGGGCAGTTTGAGCGAATGGCATTGGGGGCGGAAATGGCGGAAGAAATCGGCGCCGACATTCTTGATGTCAACTGCGGTTGTCCGGCTCCGAAAGTTGTTAAAAACGGTGGTGGTTCGGGACTTCTTAAAGACTTGCCGCGCCTTGAGACGATTCTTAAGGAAATCAAAAAAGTTATTTCGATTCCTTTAACCTTAAAACTTCGCACAGGTTTTACCGAATCAACGATAAACTGCGTCGAAGTTGCGAAAATGGCAGAACAGTGCGGCGTTGAACACATCCAGCTTCACGGACGCACCAAAGAGCAAGGCTATAAAGGCTTGGCAAATTGGGAATTAGTTAAACAAATCAAAGAAGCCGTCAGTATTCCCGTTTCTGGCAATGGCGATATTACTTCGATTGAAAATGCGTTAAAGCGTTTTAATGAAACCAGTTGCGACGGCGTTTTAATCGGACGCGGCGCGATGCAAAATCCCTGGATTTTCCGGCAGATTCAAGACGTTATGGAAAATCGCGTAGCTTACGAACCCACGCTTGAGGAAAAACAAGAAGTGCTTTTAGAATATTTTGAACTGCTTCGCGAAGATATGCCGGAACTTCCGGCAATCGGAAAAATGAAACAACTTGCCGGACAATTTACAAAAGGTCTAGTCGGCGGCGCGCAATTTCGCCAGACGCTTTATCATTCACATTCGGTCAATGAAGTTTCTGACAACATCGGTATTTATTTTGAGACCTTGAATGCAGGCGAGACTTATGGCGACGGCTCGATTGAAACCGACGCGCCGGCGATTGATTCGTGTGATTTTTTTGCGGGAAACAATTCGGATTGCTCAAGTAAAACAAACCTTGTTGAAACGGCAGCAACTGCTTAATTATTTGGAGAAATTTTATGAAACTTATCAAATCTTTTTTAACAACTGCGTACTTTATACTTTTAATCGGCACAGCTCCTTTTCTGTTTGCCCAGAAAATGCAAGCAGAAGATATAATCGCTAAACATCTCGACTCAATCGGCACGAGCGAGGCGCGAGCCGCGACTAAAAGCCAAATAGCGGTCGGCGATGCCCAAATCAAATTCATCTCTAAGAGAACGACTCCGATTGTCGGTAGAATTGTTATCGCCGCTGCAAGTGAAAAGAATTTTTGGGGGATGAACCTCAATTCGACAGATTATCCGATGGAAAAATTCAGCTACGACGGCAGTAAAGCTAAAGTCGGATTTAGCAGAGCAGGTGTTCGTTCGGTTTTGGGCGGTTTTGTTCTTTCAAACAATTTAATGCTTGAAGAAGGCTTATTAGGCGGAACGCTTTCACATTCCTGGGCGATGCTTAATATGGCAAACAGAAAAGCTAAAATTTCCTACGACGGAACGAAAAAAGTCAATGGAAAGGAAGGCTATGTCTTGGGTTACTCGCCCAAAGGCGGCAGCGATGTTGACATCAAGTTATATTTCGACAAGGAAACTTTTCGCCACATCAGAACCGAATATAAACGAGTTTCTTCCGCCGGAATCGGTTTAACCCCGGATGCTTCGTCAAGATACAGCGAAAACCGTATAACATTAAGCGAAGATTTTTCCGACTTCAAACCCGAAGGCAAATTAACCTTGCCGCACGGCTACCGTATTTTATATTCGACTACCGGCACGTCAAGCGGTTCGACCGAAATTGAATGGACTTTTAATTTGACGGAATTTGCCTTTAATCAAAATCTGGCTGCAAATACTTTTGATATTGAGGCTAAATAAACAACAATCTGAATTTGAAAAAATTTATTTCTGTTGCGGCATTTTTATAAAATTTTCATCAGCATTACAACAACTGTGATCATCCGCCCATGACACGCGAACTAATAATTGAAGTGTTCGAACAGGTATTTAAGCGACAACGTTTTAATAAGTTAAGTGTCAAGAGTAGAAAATTCACAGTCGAAGGAATTTTTCAGAGTTGACTCAAAATTTTTACCTTAAGTATAAAATCCATGAGACGTGTTTTTTTTATCTTATTATTTTTCCTTTTCACATTCTCTCCATTCAACCTTGCCAATGCCCAATCACCGAGCAAAATTTTGAAACAGGCAAGTAAGGCTCTGGGCGGTGAAAAGTCTTTGCAGAAAATTGTTTCCTGGCAGAAAAAAGGTTCGATTACGCGTGCCAGAGACGGCGTGAGCGGCACGTTTCAGATGCAAGCGGCGCAGCCGAATTTCTACAATGAAAGCTATGATTTAAACGGTTTTGAAAAAGTAGTCGGGTACAACGGCAAATCCGGTTGGGTGCGCGACTCGCGCGACGGACTACGAACTTTGACGGGCAAAGCAAGCAATCACTTTAAAGCCGAAGCAGCCTTTCGAAATTTGCGCTGGCTCAATTATAGAAAGGAAAAATCAAAAATAACCTTTGGCGGACAAACAGATGTCAACGGCAGATCTGCCAATATTGTAAATTTGCCGTTATCGATGCTTGGCAAAACTTCTTTGATGACGGCACATCGCTCTTCGACGGAAAACATCGGGTTTTTGTCGGAATTATTTAAAACGGCGATAACAATTTCATCGAACAAATTAAGACTTCGCCCGATGATATCAAGGTGTCCGTTTGTCAAAGGGTCGAAGGAGCCTGGGAAAATCGCGCGTCGCATAATTTTAGTTCAAAGTTCAAAGTTAAAAATCAGCGTTCATTTTTGATTATTATGAAATTAAAGTCCAATCTGAAAATGCTAAAACTAACACTAAAATTTGAACCTTGAACTTTGAACTAATTCTTTATCTCGTCAACCTTTGAATCTTTAACTTCTGTTTTGAATTTTCGATAATTGTAGGATTTTATCGTTTGATTGACGTTGATTCCTTTGACCAACAAAACTTTCACCGACAAATTAATATCGGCAGACGACGGCAGCCATATTTCATCGTTCACGCGTTCTTGTTCGAGCGTAAATGACGCGCCTTTTTTCAAGCTTGCCAGAAGTCCCCCGCCAACTTTGAAATTGTCAAACAAAACGGCTTCGATGCGCGCCACTTGTTTGTCTTTTTCGTCAATCCACATTGCGCCGCCGACTTTGCCGAAGAATTTCAGAAAACTTTTAGCGTTTTTGAAATCAAAAGCGGGATTCGGCTCAAAATCAAAAACAATTACATCACGTCCGCGAAAACGTTCGCGCCGCGGATTGACAAGACGCGAAGCCCGCAAAACTTCGGCGGTCGAAATACGTCTGTTTTCCTCTTCGGGTGTTCCATTTGCTGCTTGTTTAACGGCTTGCGCTTCTTTTTTGGCAATTTCCTTTTCGATTTCCGCGACGCGCTTCTGCGTCTTTTTATCTTCGTCGGCTTGTTCTTCCGCTGAGAGAGGCTTACCGTTTTTTTCAATCAAACGGTTGATACGATTACCTTTGTAAAAGGAAAGCTGAGAAGTTTCCGATTCGGTTTCGCGCAAAACACCGTCTTTTCCAACGGCGCGGGTAATATTTTTTTGAGTGTAAGAATAATTTTCAAGAATATCTTCAACTTTATCTTCATTTGCCTGAAGCTCTCTGAGAAGCGCGGGAATATCAGGCAGAGGTTCACCCGAAATCTTCGGGAAATCAAAACTAGAATCGGCAATCTCTAAGTTGTGAATAATCCG
>MWVZ01000109.1_pt1 | contig 10361 bp, 10 predicted proteins | sample 1047221 | NCBI WGS metagenome assembly MWVZ01 (sample SAMN06349980, study PRJNA376086) | soil metagenome | isolation source: MS6-5 sample Antarctic (ecotone) soil | place: Antarctica | collected 2015-01-13
TTTTCGCACAAGTGCAGGGGTTCGTCACCGAGCGACGGATAGGCAAAGTTTTCGCTAACTCTCCCGCTGCAGAGTGCCGACTTCAGATAAATGATCTGCTGCTTGCCATCAATGGGACGAGAATTACTACGTGGAGCGAGGCTGGGAGGGTTTTGAGAGACTCTCCTGGTTCTATATTCGCCCTAACCGTCGAGCGAGGTAACACACCGCACTTAAATATTAATCTCAATCCGAAGCGATTAGATCAGGGAAGGACTGATTACGGATTCTCCGCAGCTCGTGAAATCCGTGATGCTAGGTTCTTGGAGTCATTCAGGGCGGCAGCAATATCTCTTCCGAGAATCGGAACGGACCTTATAAAAGCCACGCTCGGAATAGAAGATGAGAAGGAATTCAAGGGTGACCCAGAACTTTCTGCAAACTGGGGATTACTTGGAGGAATTATAGGGGTGGGCGTCTTTGCCTCCGAATCAACTGAAAGTTTTTTAAACATCTTTATTGTTATCAGTATAGCGGTAGTACTTCTCAATGCGGTTCCTTATCCAGCCTTTGATGGAGGACAGATTTTTGTTCTCTTCATAGAGAAGCTGCGGGGGGAAGAACTTTCTTTTTTGATGAAAGAACGCATCGCTTTTTTTGGCCTTGCCTCCTCGGTCCTGCTGACAGTGGCCGCGTTCGGAAGCGATATCTATACGACTATCACGCTGGTTTTCTTCGGCTAATATCACTGTGTGTGATATTAACTCTAGCCTTTCATGGCCAAGATTACTAACCCGACAAGGATGGCAAGCATCGCAACGATAACGACTGTTCTCATGCCTTTTTGCTTTTGAGGCTTTGATACGGCACCAATGTTCTCTATCTGTCGAGTTTCTAGAGCTGTGATAAATTCTTCCGCATTTTGAAAACGATCGGCTGGATTTTTGGCGCACGCCTTTTTAACAACTCTTTCAAACCATATTGGAATACTTGCCTCGGTATTTGCGAAGGCTGGGAATGGTGATTCGAGATGCGCTCTAACAATCAGATGGGCATACGGCAGATTGAAAGGATATTTCCCGGTAGCGAGTAGGAAAGCTGTGATACCAAGGCCGTAAATATCTGTTCTTGCATCGACGGGTCTTGGCTCTTCGTCACACTGTTCGGGCGCCATAAATGGAAGGCTACCTACCAGATGTGCTGGCTGAGTAAGCTGTTGTTTGCTGAGGAACGGTTTTCCAACTCCAAAATCAGTGATTTTAACCACCCCCTCAGGCGTTACAAGCATGTTTTCTGGCTTTACATCTCTGTGAACAATACTTTTCTTGTGAGCAACGCTTAACCCTGACGCTATCTGGATCAGAAAGTTGGTCAGCTCCCCTATCGGGAGTCCTTTAGGACGAAGATCCATTAGCTTCTTTTCAAGTGACTCCCCTTCTATAAACTCCATTGTGAAGAAATTTATTCCGTTACTGGCTTCTACAAATTCGTATGCCTGTACAATATTGGGATGAGAGAGTTGCTTGATGAGTTGAAATTCTCTTTTAAACCGAGCAAACATCTCTTCGGCATCTACCACCGGTGGATACATGATCTTTATTGCTAAGGGATCGGTATCGGGCTTGGTTAAATCTTCCGCTTTGAGAACAAATCCAAAGCCACCCTTTCCCACCAAATCAAGAACTTTGTATCGCTCTACTATTATCGTTCCCGCGGGGAAGCGCTCTATTGTTTGAAGCCTTTGTATCTCCGCTTGTTGCTCCTCGTCCATGACGAGTATGTCATCACAGTTAGGAAGGACTCGAAAGTGGCTTAATAAGCCGCTGTACGTGCGTTAATAAACGACTAATAGAATTTGGGTTGCTCAGAGATATATCTACTTTTTTTATTATGCGAAGCACTTGCTCCATCGACTGAAGACGGTCCCTTGGCTCCTTTTCCATACAGCGTACAATTAGCCTATCAAGTATGTTGGGAATTTGCTTATTTTTTGTTCGAGGAGACGGAATAGCTGCGAGTTTATGAAAAAATTCTGTCTGCCCAATATTTTCTGGTTTATAAGGCTGCTCGCCGGTAAGAAGCTCAAAGGCAAGGACGCCAAACGAATAAATATCACTTCGGTGATCGAGACGCCCTTTACTGTATTGTTCAGGGGACATGTAAGCAGGAGTTCCAAGCTCTAGGTCCATATCCACCGCATCTTGGGCTTCGATAATGCGTGAGAGGCCAAAATCAATAATTTTAAGCGAAGCTGTATCGTTAAGAAGCAGTACGTTATTTGGGGTAAGGTCGCTGTAGACTATTCCTTGATCGTGAGCGTGCTGCAAAGCCTCACCAATTTGAACGAGATAACTAATGCATAAAGAGAGATATTCTTTAGAAGATCGGTCACTTGTTTCGATGATGTACTTGGAGAGCGGAATACTCTTTAAATACTCCATGGTATAATAGGGCAGCGACACCTTGAGGCTGCTGATAGGTGCTTCACCAGCCTCGTAAACTGTTACTATATTTTGATGAGATAGCTTGGAAAGGATCTTAAATTCCCGAAAGAACTTTTGTAGCAACGCCCCATTGCTAAGCTGTTCGAAGTGTACCGCCTTAAGGACTACCCGCTCTTTCCTATTCCTATCAAAAGCGAGGTAGGCAGTAGCCATCCCGCCAGAGGCGATTGCTGAGAGAATTTCGTAACGCTCCCCTACCAGGTCTCCCGGAGTAAAGCTGCTCATAAAGGCACACCGCTTGCAGATAAAATAGAAGAGTCTATTACCTTTGTCTCTATAAGAAGGCTGAACAATAAATGTCTAAAAACGTTAAGGTCTCAATATTTGGGACGATATAATACTATGGAAGGGTGGCCCTTATGAAAAAATCTGCTCGCTGTAAAGAGTGTGGCGCTTCTCTCGTGGAGTATGCCCTATTAATCGCTTTAATAGCGCTTGTTACCGCTGCGAGTGCGAAACTAGTTGGAAGCGAGGTTAAGCAGACGGCGATGACTGTTGCAACTGAGTTAGGAGCTGGGGCACCGGGGCTTAATTGCCGACCAGGGCAGCCAAACTTCCCAGCTTGCCTTGAAAATTAATCTATTCTGTTGCTACTTCCCTTCTACGTCTTCTAAGAAGAACACCTGCACCGCCTACAACAATGCCCAGCACTCCGGGTTCAGGAACAACTTGTGTACCGGAGTACGGCAAAAGCTGATTTCGGTATCCGGGTGCCGTGAAATTTGCGAGAAATGAAAATCCAGAATCATAGGTATTGAAAGGGGATCCAGCTACTATCGCGCCTAAGACTTCTCCGCTGCTGGAAAGCACTCTAGATCCGGAACCTCCTTGCTGCACGAGGCCACTGACAGGGATTGATCCAGTCGTGTCACTATAGATCGATTTGTAACTTCCATCCCTGATAAAATCTGACGTGAGAGTGTCGCTTAGTTCTCCATTGACCCCATAGCTTTCTCCATTTTTTGGTTGCAATACCCCATCAATTCTTAGCCGATCATATCCGGCTGATGAAACAATCTGACCAGCGGTTGCTGCCCCCTCTGGTGCAAGCGGTAATATCCAGGAATCGGGAACGACTGTCGTGGTACTAGCAATAACAACGTCATTAGCAACACCCCAACTAGTGTCATAGTTAAATCCTCCTCGATATTCAATCTGGACATTTTGAAACTCACGCCCGCGATTTGTCATGTAATTCGTACCGTCGCCAACTCCTGTAATTGTTGTTGGCGTTCCCGCAAGCTCGTGGTCAGGAAAATAGAAAAAGGTCTTTGTTGTATTGCCCTGCAAATCGACCTGCTTTCCAATTGGGAATGCTGTGAAATTAAAATTAAATACTCCGCTACCGTCAGGATTTCCTGCCCACTCGGCTTGCGCCGTCACCCACAAATTCCCCGGTACATCCCCCAACAAATTCGATGCGGCAACATCGGAAGCTTTTACTGCTGCCCCATCTGCTTTTTGGCTGGTAACTCCCACGGCTGCTATTGCACTTAGTCCGACCACTGCAACTGATTTACGATCCAGGCCAAATAGTTTCGTAGCGTACTCGATCACTACTTCAGCGCCAGCAATCAGACCTTGCTCGGCATTCTTAACGCCATTTAAAACTAAGTTGAGGGGAGAATTTTTTGAGCTACCGGATTGTTTCGACCCTAACAGTTCATAAGAATAATTAACTGCTTCACCGTTAATGGTGACGGAACTCTCACCGATGGCCAGAGGTCGCTCGAACCTAGGTAACGATGCATTCGTATCAACTCTTTTCGCTGTTACTTGCTGTAAACTCATATTCGTTCCTACGTCCAAATTTGCCGTGATCATACCTAGTTATAGGCTCTTATTCAATTACGTGTTATAGTTTAATGTCTTCTACATCTAGCCCAAGCACTCGTTTTACCTTGTTGTTGAACCGCCCTCGCCCAATCGCAAAGTACATGCCGCAGACAACTATAGTCAGTAACGCCGATAAAATAAGGGTTGTTATCCCACCAAACCAAAAGTTGTACCGAGCGAACCCGACATAGCTGGCAATCAGGGCCCCCACCCCTACCCCCCCAATAATGAGAAGGCTTTTCCAGTTGGGGTGGTATAGAGGGATGGCTATTAGAAGCGAGATGAGGAACGAGAGGATAAACTGTTCATATTGCAGCGGTAAGCGCCTAAGAAAACTGCCGTCCATTAGGTTCCCCACAACGTTTGCGTGTATTTCAACTCCAAACATCGGTCGAGCTGAAACTGGCGTAAAAAAGCGCTCCGAGCGCCACGGTCCTTTATCCAGCGCCAAGCTCTGGACGCCAAAGAGAACTATTTTATCTTTAATAAGTGCCTTGGCCTTCTCTTTATCGCCCTTGATGAAGTCGTAAATAGAGATTCTTGGGATCGTTAGATGTGGCCCATAAAAATTAATGTAATCAAGATCCCCTGGCTCTCTGGGAACGGTAATTTTCCCTAGTTCGGTTAAGGCTCGTAGTATGGGGATTTTTTCCTCTAACGGTGAATCCGCACTACCGCCAGAACAGATAAAACACTTCTTACCTCCAACCCCAAGAAGCGCCATGGGCAATTCGAATTTTACCGCTCGGCGGAATTTCTCGTCGGATGGGAATATTTCTTTTGTAAACGGATCGTCTTCAACCTCTGGCTCCTTGCCACTCCAAAGAGTTGATTGCATTTGCGAAAGTGCAAGAGCTATTCGCTCATCGGATCCGAGGTCCGAACAAGGATAAGGGTCTATTTTGCCGTCGAGAATAAACACCTTTGGAGAGGCGCTCGCTATCTCCTCAAATGCGGTTGCCATGTAATGACGAGGTAAAGGGAAGTAAGATGGCTGCTTTAGCTGCTTAAAGGCGTAATCGTCGATTGCTACAATGATAACTTCAGGCGGTACAGAGCGAGTACCACGCAGCTCAAACATAGGGCGCTGAAGCGAAACGTCAATTGCTTGAGAAATGCTGGTGCCGTAGAAGAAAGTCCCAATAGGAAACCCAATAAATAGCCCAAGCAGCGCACGGAATAGAGGTGTTTTTAGCTTGCCCTTTAATTCTCGAAGAGACAGCTCAAGAGCATCACGGTCAAAAAATGTCATCGTTACCTTAAGTTAATTTTTTGCACCTCGTGCGTAGGTATTACAAACATCTAGAAAGACCACACAACTACAACCTATTTTTGCCGTGTAGCAGGCTGCTACCTACTAGGCTTTCACTCGGGGCATTTTGCGTAAGGCACTTCCGAGGCACCGCATCCAACGATCTTCAAAATCCGCATAAGCCATACTGTCATGTGTTGATGGAAGTGCTTTTGAGAACCCCTCTCCGATCTCTACTGCTATTTGTTCTTCTGCTTGCATCGCAATATTTAAAAGTGCTCTCGTAAAAACACTAAGAGAAACTTTAGTTCCAGCTTTTTTCTGGAGTCTTAAAAGAAATTCTGTCATTTCGGTGTCCTCTTCGCGACTAACTACAAATCGCTTAGTAATTGTCGCCTCACTTCGTTTACATACAACGGGTGCAATAAGTGGCTGTTGCTGCGGTTGCATCGAAACAATCTTTGCGCTGTGAATAGGCTCTTCTTGTCGAAGCGGGATTACAGACGATATCGGTTGCAATTTTACACCCGTAGCAACTTCTCGCGCGAGATCGGCAGATATTGGATTATAAGGAGTTTCCTCAAATTTCTTTCTAGGCATTTGCTACCTTTTCAAAAGATTTTTCCCCGCTCGTTAATTTGGTAAGTCTCTCTTCGAGCTCCTTTGCTAAAGTTCTGTATTCGTCTGCCACAGGATGATCGGGTTGATATTGGAAGATTGACTTCCCTACCCTTTGAGCTTCTTGAATAACAACGCTGCGAGAAATTTCTGTAGCGAATTTGGATGTGTTCCCCGAAGCATCCGAACATGTGCGTTCTACATAACCTACAAGCTCTCTCGCAAGACGCGTTTTCGGCCTTGGCATTGCACAAACCACCACTCCCAAAAGCATAAGGTTTGAGTTCGCAAATTTTTGAGCAGTAGAGATATCAAGTAAAGCCTCACCTAAGGCACTTACGGCCAAATGATCTGGCATGGCACTTAAAATAGCCCAATCTGCAACTTTCAAAGCTGGAATTGTTGTTTTGGTTTTTTGTGGTGGAGTATCAAGAAAAATATAGTCGTACCGTCCACGTAATCTGTTGATCGGCTCTACCAGAAGATTTTGGTGAATGACCCAGGGATTTTGAGCAAGAAAAGTGTCGAGTTCTGCAAGCTTTCGCGAACTAGGTATTAAATGAACATTATTAGGGAGTGGGACTTCCTCTTCATTGTTGTCGATAATCGTATCTTCTGCGTTTTCTGAGCACGTAAGTAATTCAAAAGAACTGTTCCATCCATCCGTGGGTGCTCGAAGAGCCTTAGTAGCTCCCGAAGTCATATCCAGATCAATAATTAAAGAGAGCCGCCCTCGTTCTCCGAGTGCGCTCGCTAACTGAATAGTGTTTGTAGTCTTCCCTACTCCACCTTTTTGATTTCCTACTGAAATTACTACTGTGTTTCTTTCGATTTTTTTTTGGTCATCCATGATGGGTTCCATTAAATTAGCTATTTGGCCACTTGGCTATGTTGCGTATCGACTAAGCCATTTGGCTATTTGGCCTATTGGCTAAATGACCATGGATAAACCCCTGTGGCAATACAACATTTTTCCCATGGGAAGGTTAAAACAAACTAACGGTCTTGCCCCTTAGCCATATAGCCACTTGGCCATATCAAGAAATGTTTAGCTATTTGGCCACATAGCCAATTGGCCATGTGAGTTTGTATTTATAAAATAACTACTATTCAGGTACTTAAGGGTGCGCTATCCCAGTTAAGAACAAATTTAGTTTAGGAGAGCTTATCGAGTAGCTTTGAGTTTTGGCTGGAAGTTGCAGCCCAGAAAAAAGAAAACCCGCTTCAATGAGCGGGATATCCTGACGACCTAGGAATCTCAGATTATCCTCCAAAGAAGCGAACGTCAAGAACATTTCCTTGTGAAGTGACAGGCGTAGTGTTGCCTCGAATTGAAAGCTCCTCCGCTTAAAGGGGATCGTGTGCAAAAAATTGATGGTGGATATGTCTTACTGAGTAAAGAAGCTCTTATCGCTTTAAACGCTCAAATTTCGTCCAGGTTGATACCTCTAGTTGAGGCTAGGGGAATCTTCGCCCAACTAGAGATGCGAGCCATACGCGAAGCTGCAAGAGCTTCTACGGCCAAAAACTCAAAGGCCTCTAACAGAATTCCAGAATACACAGCAAAAGAGATTTCTAAACTTTCAGGACTTTCCTTCAGAGATGCTTCTAAGCTTTTCCGCAAAGGGATGACTCACGAGATCTTTCAACCCAAGAAGGGGAGTCTTATCCCGATATCAAGAAGGCTGATTAAATTCCTAGCTAAATGCACGACAAGAGCCTTGATGCTCACGCTACTAACGTATCTTGAGCGAGGAATGACGCTTCATGGCCGAGTAATAAAGAATGCTGGAACAGTAAAAGCTTCTTTCATTGCAAAAAAATCTAGCCTCTCACTCCGTTCAATACGTTCAGCGAGAGCTAAACTTCTAAAATTGGGGATAATTACCCCTGACACCACCAAATACCAACGAAAGCTTAACCGTGATGGAGCCTACTTCACGATTAACTTATCGTGGAACGACAGCAAAAAAGAACAGCATCAAGTTATCAAAGGACAAGGGAGCGAGGGGTCATTAAAGAACCCGAGAGCGGAAAAGACCGTGTTGCCTGTTTGTTTCGTCAAGCCTCAACAAGGTGTTGATAACTTGGTGTCACTTCTGCCCAAAATTTCACCCCCCCCTATCAAAAACTGCACCAAAATTTCACCCCCATATAGAGAAATAAAACCTTCTCCTAAAGGAGAATTAAGAAACCAGAAAACTCAAAGCGAAGCCTCGAACTCGTCTGGTGTTTTTACAAAACGGGGTCAGGAAGGGGAGGGAAGAGTTATCCTTCCTCCCACTATCAGGAACGTTCAAAGGGTAGACCTGGAGCAATTCTCACGCTGTAAAACGCTCTATGAACAAGCTTGCGGAACCAAGCTTGTGAAGCACAGTGAGGCAACGTTCCTGAATTTTATCGGAGCCGCGGTACGAGCAAAGTCGGTAAAGGGGGGAGACCCGGCGAAGATCTTCATGGGGATAATAAAGAAAAATCTCTGGATGAATATAACCCAGGAGCAAGAAGACCGAGCTCGGTTGGCCATCAAAAAGTACACTTGAAAACCCAAATTAAGAGAGGTGAAAAAACACTGTTTTTTGTTAACCAGCATTCCTTAACTACAACGATAAGTTAGCTCGTTTTTTCAGGATTTTGTTTACAAAATGTTTACAACATAAGTCTTTGATTCAATTTAGGAATCGCCAAAGTGTGTAGACAAACCGAGGTGCATCCGGTGTGGGCGTTTATATACCTGGTAGTTTACCCCAAAATTTAGACACCGATAACTCAGGGATAAATGAGGTAAGGGATAACAAAAAGTTGATAGAGCAAGATAAAGGCAGTGGGACTACCGCATGCTTAATACTTTGAAATTATTCACGAAAGTATGGGACCACAGATGGTTTGCTAGTCCCACAATGGGACTACTTTAATCCAGCCAAAATATCATAAATTTGAGCTTTGCTGATTGATGAATTCCATTAGGTTTTTATCGGTTCGGTTAATGCAAGATAAAAGCGTGTCTACGTTTGGTTAATTCTGACACTACTTCAGCTACTTGCGCGTAGACATTGTGGTAGGGGCGTAGACAAAAAATGTGATTTAACAGAAAGACTAATGAGTTACACGTAGACGTAGGCAATCAACGCAAGATAAAAGCATGTTAACAACTGCCGCAAATTACAATCGAATCGAGGTGTTAGATGTAAACATTGGGTGCCTCGTGTTAACACAAATGGCGGTTTCTGAATTGAATTAAATAGATACGTGTAAACGTACGTTATATGGAGGCTCGCGCTTCAATTAAAAGCCAATTCGCAGTCTTTGCCCAGGAGTTCCGAGCGTCACCGCAGAGAATCCTCAAAGTGACGACTGCCGTGAGACATCAAGAGTTTTATCGCCTCGTGGTTTACAAACTCGTGCTCATCCAGTTCGAGAGCAAGTCTTGCCAAGTCAGGCAGGTGAGCATCAAGGAACATTTCCTCAGCTTCGAAACCCGTCATGGCGTGGCCATCCAAAAGTAACTGGTCGATCTCCGCATGGACAGAATTAGAATCGATTAATGGTACCATACAGAGGCTCTCACTGGTCTTTACGTTAGCATGGCAAGCTCTGGTAGCGGGTAAATCTTTTCCCTTCCCGACGGGCTATATAAGAGGGAGGTTTCTGTACGATACGGTTTTCATTGACGCCTATACCAACCGCAGGGACGCCATTGCGCGGAACCATGAGAGGGGGCGGTTTCACCTGAAATACGGAGCCAATGAAAGCAAAAATAGGCGAGCCTTAGCCGCCAAACTTGTTCTTATAAGAATACTTCTCGAGCAGAAATCCTGCTCCTAAAAGTGATTCTATCAATACGAAACTCTGCACTTTTAAGGGCTGAAAATTACAAAAATGAGAGCTCGTAAAGCTCAAATTTGCTACACTAAGTGGATGCTAAAACGTCAACCGTTTATCTCTGTAGTGATGTCAGAAAGAGAAATATGCGAAGCAATTGGTAAGCGTATAAGGGATGTTCGCCAATACAAAAAACTTACCGCGAATAAGCTTTCAAAGAAGTCCCGTCTCCGTCTTTCAGTAATCACCAATGCCGAAACAAAGGGGCAGGTGACGTTAAAAAACTTGGTTAAGCTCGGAGTTGCCCTGGGTAGTGATACCGCAGAAGAATTGGATTTGATGTTCAAAGT
>MWVZ01000030.1_pt1 | contig 10341 bp, 7 predicted proteins | sample 1047221 | NCBI WGS metagenome assembly MWVZ01 (sample SAMN06349980, study PRJNA376086) | soil metagenome | isolation source: MS6-5 sample Antarctic (ecotone) soil | place: Antarctica | collected 2015-01-13
AAAACCGAAAGCCTCTTTATAAAAAAACTAAATAACTGAAAATAAAGAAAAAAAGTGATGCGTTTGCCCTATTATTTCGACAGAGCTGGACTTACATAACAAAGTCGGTTAATCACGGTATTTATTTAACATAAACGCACGGCTTGATTCAATTCAACGCTATGCGATAATTTATACACGGCTTTCAATCAATTAATACAAAATTCAGAAATTGCACTTAAAAATGGATTCAAAAAATATTACTTTAATCTCTCCGGCTGATTACGGCATCGAAACGGTTTGGAGAAATCTAATAAATTTTATTTGTATGGCACAAGGAAAAACAAAAAATGCGTTTGAAAAAATTTAAGTTTGCGGCGGCGACGCTCGTCATCACTTTTGTCTGCTCAATGATTCCGGCATCGCTCGTTCGCGCCGAAGAGGGAATGTTCACGCTCGACAAAATAGCCGGTTTGCCGCTCGCTCAGAAGGGTTTGAAAATCAGCCCGAACGAGATTTACAATCCGGCTGGCGGCGGTCTTTCGGAAGCGGTCGTGCGGCTGTCAATCGGTTGTTCAGCCGAATTTGTTTCGCCCGACGGTTTGATTTTGACGAATCATCACTGCGCGATTGACGGTTTAGTTGCGGCTTCGAGCGTCAAGAACAATTACGCCGAAATCGGTTACAAAGCGGGTAATCGAAGCGAGGAATTGCCCGCGAAAAATTACAGCATCAACATCACGCTCAAATCCGAAGACGTTACCGCGCAGGTTTTGAGCGGCGGCATCAACCGTTCGGATGCGGCAGCGGTCAAGGCGAAAATTGACGAGATAAAAGCGGAAGAGCAAGCGAAAATGGGCGAAACTGTGACCGTGCAAATCCTGCCGCTCAACGACGGTTTGTATTATTACAAATTCGATTACGCGACCGTCAATGACATTCGCATCGTCTATGCGCCGCCTTACAGCATCGGGCAATATGGCGGCGACCCGGACAATTTCGAGTGGACCAGGCACGGCGGCGATTTCACATTTTTAAGGGCGTATGTCGGCAAAGACGGCAAGCCCGCCGAGTATGCCAAAGACAATGTTCCATATAAACCAAAAAAATTCTTGACCGTTTCGACCGACGGCGTGAAGGAAAACGATTTTACGATGATTATCGGTTATCCGGGCGGCACGAATCGTTACCGCGAAAGTTTTTCGGTCCTTTACAATCAGGACTTGCAGTTGCCGTTCACGGTTGATTTCTTAAGGGCGCGAGCCGCTGCCCTGGAAACGGTCGGGCGCGCGAATCCCGACAAACGGGTCGCGCTGCAAGCGGACGTTTTCAGCCTTTATAATTCGCTGAAAGCTGAAGAAGGCGGTTTGCAAGCGATAAAACGGGCGAATCTCGTGCGCCATAAACAGGCGGACGAAGTAAAGTATCTGGCTTGGATTTCCGCCGACGCTTCACGCGCTAAATACGGCGAAGCGTTGAATAATCTGAAAACCGCGTATGCCGAATACGGCAAAACCGCCGCGCCGGATTTGATCTTGCGAGCGATGCCGCAAATCGCGCCGGTTCAGTTATTGTTCGGCGCACTCAGCGGGCAAGCCGATAAAGTCCGTCTGATAGAAGTGATTCCCGAAATTTTGAAGGAAGAACCGACTGCCAACCGCGAGAATTTCAAATTTCTGCTGCGGAAAGCCGCCGAATTACCAGAAGGTCAAAAGATTGGCGCCATCGAAAAGCGTTTCGGAAATTTGCAGGGCGAAGCCCGAATTCGCGCCGAAGACGAGTTTGCTGGAAAAGCGTTTGAAGGCGAATCTTTGACGACGGCGAAAGGCTTGACCGCGCTCGTCGGAATGTCAGCCGAACAGCTTCGCGCCTCGAGCGACCCGCTTTTAAGTTTAATCAACGAACTCGCACCGGGCATCGCGGCGGCTTACGGGCGACAGCAGCAGCTCGGCGCGAAACTCGCTCAAAATCGCCTGCTTTACACGCAGGGAATGGCGGAGATGAAGAATACGACGCTTTACCCGGACGCGAATTTTACGCAGCGATTTACTTACGGCGAAGTAAAAGGTTACGCGCCGCGCGAAGCCGCGATTTACACGCCGTTCACGACGCTCGACGGCGTTTTTGAAAAAGACACGGGACGCGCTCCGTTTAATTCTCCCCCAAAATTGCGCGATTTGTGGGAGCGCAAAGATTACGGCGTTCACGCGGCGGGCGGCAGCGTGCCGGTTGATTTCCTCTCAACCAACGACATCATCGGCGGCAATTCCGGCTCGCCCGTTTTGAACGCTTACGGCGAGCAAGTCGGCATCGCGTTCGACGGCAATTACGAAGGTTTAGGCAACGACTTTTTCTTTAATCCGAACTTGGGCAGAACGATTTCCGTTGACATTCGCTACGTTCTTTTCATCACCGAAAAATTCGGCGAAGCGGGCTGGATTCTGAAGGAAATGAATATCAAAGGCAACAAAAAAGCGATGACCGCCGGTGGATAGTAATTAGTTCGATTTTTAAGATTTGTAACTTTTTGAAAATTTAACTTTTGCGTCGCGTAGCGACTGGCTGATTTTAGCCGAGTCTGTTAAGGCACAGTGCCGCTAGGAAAAGTGCGTCGCGTGGCGTGAGCGACAATTGAATAAACCGTAATTTTCAATCGTCGCTGACGCCACGCGACGCGCGAAACGGCGCGTTTGAGCGAAACCGTCAAAACGAGCGAAGACGGCGAAAGAACGCAAATTGCTGCTGCGAACGCTGGACGCGACCGGCAAAGAACGCTGGCGGCACGAAATTAAGGCGAGCGAATTGACGTTTCCCAAATCCTAAAAACTTTCGATTAAAGTTTTTCATCCGCAATAAAAATCCAAACAGCTCATTGTCCGCCAAATTTCCAAACGACTTTAAATTTAAAAAAGCCATTTGATTAAAATTGGCAGCAATTAAATTTGCCCTTCATTCGTCAATTTTTGCCGTTTTGCCGTTTTCCGTTTATTGTGCGGAATCGTCCTCTCGTTGCGATAAAACATTCAGTTAAATAATATAAATTGTCGCGCAGAAATTAAATCATTAACCTTAAACGCTCGAGTGCTTTTTCCTGCCGTGACACCTTTAATCAATTTGCCGGGCTTTGCCGGCGGCGCGGCTCTCTACCTTTTGCTGCTGTTAAGAGTGACTCGGCATCCGGTTAAACTCGCCGCCGAAGCCGAACTTCGCGCTCTGCATTCGAGTTTTCAAACAGATTTTCATAAAAGAATTCTGTTCGATTACTTATGGAAATTAGATTTTTAATAACATTATGGAAACGAAACTGAGAGTGGTGATTGCCGACGACGAACGTCCGGCGCGGCTTTTTCTGAAATCAATGCTGACCGATTTTGAAAACGCCGAGGTTGTCGGCGAGGCGGAAAACGGCACTGAGGCAATCGAAATTATCGAACGCGAGCGACCGGATTTAGCTTTGCTCGATCTGCAGATGCCGGAGGTAACGGGCTTGGAAGTCGTCAAACTTCTGCGAAGAAAGTTTATGCCGCTCGTCGCGTTCGTCACGGCGTATGACGAATTTGCGATTCAAGCCTTCGAGCTGAATGCGGTTGATTATTTATTAAAACCCGTCGAGCGCAGTCGGCTCGGAGAAACTTTAAGAAGGGCGCATGACCGGCTCGAACGCGACGATTTTCGGGAGGCGGAAGTCGTCAATCTTCGCGCCGCGCTCGCCACCTACGAAGAAAGCACGCGCCAGCCGTTGCTCGAAAGAATTCCGCTTAAACAGCGCGATGAAATCGTTTTGCTGCCCGTCACCGAAGTCGCTTCGATTGTCGCCAACGGCGAACTGTTAAATATCACAACTGAAGATAATCGGGTTTTCGTCATTAATTACCGATTAAAAGATTTGGAAGCGCGGCTTGACGGAGGGAAGTTCGTTCGTCTGTCGCGCGGCATTCTTGTCAATCTCGAAATGATTCAAAAAGTCAGCCCGATGCCGGGCGGTTTATACGATGTACTGCTGAAAAATAATCAGCGGTTATCTTCCAGCCGTCTGCAATCGAGGCTGTTTCGCACTCAGTATTTGAAATTATGATTCGGCTTGAGGTAAAACGAGGAGAAATTTTAGATTTATGGAAACCGTTGATTGGCGGAAATAAACCGTTCGTTTTTAAAAAGACAGCTTTTAATAAAAACCGCTGTCTTAAATTTTCGCGCGTCCTTAAACTTAAATGTTTATTCGCACTAATTCCAAATTTATCGGAACTATTCAACTTTATGAAATTCAAAAATATCAAACTATTTACTTTGCTGACATTCTCGTTTCTGAGTTTGCCTTTACTTGCCTTCGGTCAAACGGGCGGGACGATTCGCGGCACAATTAAGACTGACGTTAACCAATCACCAATCGGCGGCGTGTCAGTGGAAATTACGCAACTGCGGCGTAATACCGAAACCGACGAGAACGGCGCGTATGAATTCACCAGTATTCCGCCGGGCAGATATACGCTCGTGACGCACATCGAAGGATTTTCCGACCGGGCGCAAACCGTTGTGCTGACGGCGGGTGCGCCCGCCGCCGTTGACTTCAGTTTAAGTTTAACGGCTCTGCGCGAAGAAGTGACGGTGACCGCGACGGGAGCGGAAGAATCTGTTTTCGAGTCGTTCCAATCGGTCAACTCGGTCGGCTCGACCCGCATCAGAGAGCAGGCGAATACTTCAATCGGCGAAGTTTTAGAAAGGGAAGCCGGTGTTAGTAAACGTAGCTTTGGTCCCGGCACGTCGCGTCCTTCGATTCGCGGCTTTGAGGGCGACCGCGTGCTTGTTTTGCAGGACGGCATCCGCAACGGCTCGGTCGGTTCGCAGTCAGGCGACCACGGCGAGCCGATTGACACGCTGAATCTCGAACGGCTCGAAGTTATCAAAGGTCCGGCAACTCTGCTTTACGGTTCGAGTGCCATCGGCGGCGTGGTCAACGCCGTCACGGGCGACGAGAACAACGCGCATCCGGGTTTTCGCGGTTCCTTCACCGGCTTGGGCGGCACGGTCAACCGGCAGGGCGGCACGTCGGGCAATGTCGAATACGGCTACAAGCGATTTTTATTTAACGCGAGCGGTAATTTTTTGCGCGAAGGCGATTACAACACGCCGCTCGGCAGAATCCCGAACTCGGCGGCACGGTCTTACGGCGGGGCGACCAGCCTCGGTTATTTCGGCGACAAAGGATTCATCAAAGGCAGCTTCAATCTCGACCGCCGACGTTACGGAGTTCCCTACGCGCCTTTATTTGAGTCGGGAGTTTTATTGACCACGCCGAGCGGCGAGCCATGTGCGGGGGAAGAGAAAGAAAAGCGAGGCGAAGAACCTTGCCAATACGATATTTTCGCCATCCGCGATGCCTTCGCCAACCAGTTGCCGCCGACTCCCGACGAGGCGATTGATTTGCGAATGCGGCGCAACAACTACCGCGCCAGCGGCGGCTTCCGCGATTTGAAAAGCGCGATTCCGCAAGCCGATTTTTACTTTGATTTCACCGATTACCGGCACGAGGAAGTCGAAACTGCCGACGGCATTGATACGGTGGCGACGAATTTCCTGAACGATACATTTACCTATCGTGGCGTGTTCCAGCAAGCCGGATATAAAAATCTGACCGGACGTTTCGGGTTTGAAGGTTTCCGGCGCAGTTATCTGACCGAAGGCGCGGAGCAGTTAGTTGACGGTAGAGTGCGGCAAAACAATTTCTCGGTGTTCGGATTGGAAGAATTTAGTTTCGACCGGGTGGCTCTGCAATTCGGCGGGCGCGTCGAAACCAACCGCTACCGCCCGACTAATCAGATTTATCAGGAACGCGATTTTACCGGATTCTCCGGCGCAATCGGAGCGCGTTTCCGGCTCTGGCAGGGCGCGTCGTTCGTCGCCAATTTTAACAGTTCGTATCGCGCTCCGGCTCTCGAAGAACTTTACAATTTCGGAGCGCATCCCGGCACGGTGACGTTTGAAATCGGCGACCAGAATCTGGAAAGAGAACGCTCGAACGGCATCGAGCTGAGCTTGCGGCAAAACTTGCGCCGCGTCCGCATCAACGGCAGTTTAACCTTGCCAATACGATATTTTCGCCATCCGCGATGCCTTCGCCAACCAGTTGCCGCCGACTCCCGACGAGGCGATTGATTTGCGAATGCGGCGCAACAACTACCGCGCCAGCGGCGGCTTCCGCGATTTGAAAAGCGCGATTCCGCAAGCCGATTTTTACTTTGATTTCACCGATTACCGGCACGAGGAAGTCGAAACTGCCGACGGCATTGATACGGTGGCGACGAATTTCCTGAACGATACATTTACCTATCGTGGCGTGTTCCAGCAAGCCGGATATAAAAATCTGACCGGACGTTTCGGGTTTGAAGGTTTCCGGCGCAGTTATCTGACCGAAGGCGCGGAGCAGTTAGTTGACGGTAGAGTGCGGCAAAACAATTTCTCGGTGTTCGGATTGGAAGAATTTAGTTTCGACCGGGTGGCTCTGCAATTCGGCGGGCGCGTCGAAACCAACCGCTACCGCCCGACTAATCAGATTTATCAGGAACGCGATTTTACCGGATTCTCCGGCGCAATCGGAGCGCGTTTCCGGCTCTGGCAGGGCGCGTCGTTCGTCGCCAATTTTAACAGTTCGTATCGCGCTCCGGCTCTCGAAGAACTTTACAATTTCGGAGCGCATCCCGGCACGGTGACGTTTGAAATCGGCGACCAGAATCTGGAAAGAGAACGCTCGAACGGCATCGAGCTGAGCTTGCGGCAAAACTTGCGCCGCGTCCGCATCAACGGCAGTTTCTTTTATTACGGCATCAGTAACTTCGTTTATCTCGCGCCGCAGGACGAAGATGGCGACGGCAATATTGACGTTGAAGATAACCTGCCGGTGGCGGCTTATTTGCAGAACGACAGCCGCTTTGTCGGCGCGGATGTGACGGTTGATGTGGACATTAATAATTACCTTGGCGCGTTTTTTATCGGCGATGTGGTCAGTGCGCGGCTGCGCGATTCGTTCGACACGCCTTTGCCGCGCATCACACCGGCACGCGCCCGTTTCGGCGTTGATTTTCGATATAAAGGGTTGAGCGTCCGCCCCGAAGCCGTTTTTGTTTCACGCAAAAGCGCAAACGATGTTTTCGCGCTCGAAACGCCGACCGCCGGTTACGGACTGTTCAACGTCAACGCTTCATACACCTACGCGACCGAGCGTTACGCGCATATTTTTACTTTCGGCGGGCAGAATCTGAACGATAAACTGTATCGCAATCACGTCAATTTTATCAAAGATTTACTGCCCGAACCGGGGCGCGGGGTGCGCGGTTCATACACGATTCGCTTTTTCTAAAGGCGTTTCAACAATAGACCTCTTGCAAAAGTCGTTTCGACAGGGACGATTCGACAATAGCCCGGCGATAAATCCATTAGTATCTACACAGCCAGCGGCTGTAACCGGGCGGCGCAATCGTATGATCACGATCCAGAAAAGAGAGAGCCGACATTTAGTTTTCCTCCTTAAAATGACTGACGTTTAAAATAGATTTAGTTTTGAAAAAACTTTTATGGCAAAAGAAAAAGCATTGACGAATTACCTTTTACAGAAACATTCAAAGGCTTCCGAAATCCGGCAAACTATCAATGCGAAAAACAATTATTTATCGAATTGCAAATTGTAAACTGTCTTTGCCGCAGCACCGATGAACGCCGTCCAAATTGCCGCGCTGACTACCGTTTTGAGATTTGTTTTGCTCAGAAAACTTATTTTTGCACGGTAATTAACGCTTCGATTGGCGGGCGCGTTCGCATAACCGGCAACGTAATCGTAATCAAATTTACCGACAATTCCGGCTTCGCCCGTTTTCGATTCGTGCGGCGCAACCGTGATGCGAACGAATTTGGAAACCGGCGTGTTGCTGCGGTCGGCCGTCGAGTCAATTGGCACAAGCACGTTTGCTTCGGGAAAATATGTCGCCGTGCAGCGCGGCGGAATGTCATACGGCACGACAATAAAATGTCGGGCGTGCCGTTCGCCGTCGTCGAAATAGCTTGTCAAATCAACGACTTGTCCGGTTTTCAGATTGCGCTCGCGCATATCTTCCGGGTTCATCAAAATCACCCGCCGCTCGTTATGAATGCCGCGATACCGGTCTTCGAGTCCGTAAATAGTCGTGTTGAATTGGTCGTGCGTCCGAATCGTCATCATAATCAGCTCATCCGGCGAAAATGTATGAATCGGCAATTCGTGAACGGTGAAGTTGGCTTTATTTGTCGCCGTTGGATAAACCCCTGTCCGCGGCGCATTCGGCAGATAAAAACCGCCGCCGTGTCGGACGCGCTCGTTATAATTATCGAAACCGGGAATCGTGCGCTCGATTTTTTCCCGAATGTTGTCGTAATCAGAAACCATCGCGTCCCAATCAACCGTTGATTTACTGCCCAAAACAGCTTTCGCCATCTGTGCGACAATCCACGGCTCGCTTCGCAAATGTTCGCTCGTTGGCTCTAAAATACCTTTCGACATCTGCACCACGCCCATCGAATTTTCGCAACTTACGAATTGATAGCCGCCTTTTTGCGCATCTTTTTCCGAGCGTCCGAGACACGGCAAAATCAATGCTTCTTCGCCCGTAATCAAAGCCGTGCGGTTGAGTTTGGTAATAACCTGCGCGGTTAATTTAGTGCGCTGCAAAGCCTTTGCCGTGTATTCTGTGTCGGGCGTCGCAGAAAGAAAATTGCCGCCGAGCGCGAAGAAAACTTTGCCGCGCCCGACATACATCGCCTTGATTGCTTCCACCGTATCGTAACCGTGATGACGCGGCGCGGTAAAGTTAAATTCTTTGTCAAGCGCTTTTAAAAACTCTTCGCGCGGGCGTTCCCAGATGCCGACAGTGCGGTCGCCCTGGACGTTTGAATGACCGCGCACGGGACACAAACCCGCGCCTGTCCGACCGATATTTCCGCGCAGAAAATGCAGATTGGCGATTTCCTGAATTGTGCCGACGGCGTTTTTTTGCTGGGTCAAACCCATTGCCCAGCAGGTAATCACGCGATTCGATTTCATATAAAGCGCGGCGGCTTGCTCAACCAGAGCGCGGCTGACTCCGCTTTGTTCAACGATGTCGTCCCAATTCGCGTTTTCGAGATTTGCCCTGAATTCTTCAAAACCGGCGGTGTCGCGTTCGATAAAATTTCGGTCGAGAACTGTTCCGGGATTTGCCGCTTCCGCCTCGAACATAAACTTCATCATTCCCTTCAAAACCGCCATATCGCCATTGATGCGAACCGGCAAATGCAAATCTGAAAGCGGCGTTCCTTTATTGCCCAAAACAGCAATCGGAAATTTTAAGGGGTTTTTGTATTCCTGCGGGTTCGGATTGACGACACTCAGCAGTCCGGCTTCGGGCAGCGGATTCATTGTCAAAATTTTCGCGCCGTTGTGTTTTGCCTGTTCGAGCGAAGTCAACATTCGCGGGTGATTCGTTCCCGGATTTTGTCCGAGAATAATTATCAAATCGCACCGGTTAAAATCTTCGAGCGTCACCGTTCCTTTGCCGATGCCGATACTTTCGGTCAACGCCGTGCCTGATGATTCGTGGCACATATTCGAGCAGTCGGGCAAATTATTCGTGCCGAATTGCCGGATAAAAAGCTGATAAAGATACGCGGCTTCGTTCGACGCTCTGCCGGAAGTGTAGAAAATTGCTTCGTCGGGCGTGTCAAGCGCGTTTAATTTCTTTCCCAAAAGCGAAAAAGCGTTTTCCCAGGAAATCGGTTCGTAGCGCGTCGCGCCTTTTCGCAAATACATCGGGTGCGTGATGCGTCCTTGTTTGCCGAGCCAAAAGTCGGATTTGTGCGAGAGTTCGGCGACGGTGTAGTGTTTGAAAAAATCAGGCGTAACTTGTTTTGTCGTCGCTTCGTCGGCGACGGCTTTCGCGCCGTTTTCGCAGAATTCAAAAAGATGCCGGTCGCCGTCCGGGTCTGCCCACGCGCACGATTGACAATCAAAACCGTCTTTTTGATTCATCGTCTTGAGCGTTCGCAGGGTTCGAATGACGCCCATTTCGCCGAGCGCGTGTTTCATTGTCGAGAAAATCGCCGGAAGTCCCGCCGCTGTGTGTTCTGGTTCGGTAACGCGCAAGCCGGTAAATTCTTCGGGCGTTTCGGCACTGATTGAATTGCTGTTTGTACCGTTTTTTTTGACAAATTGATTACCCTCGATTGTCAAACCTTCGTGTGAATTACGCTCTTCTCGGCGACAGTGTAGTGTTTGAAAAAATCAGGCGTAACTTGTTTTGTCGTCGCTTCGTCGGCGACGGCTTTCGCGCCGTTTTCGCAGAATTCAAAAAGATGCCGGTT
>MWVZ01000111.1_pt1 | contig 10261 bp, 13 predicted proteins | sample 1047221 | NCBI WGS metagenome assembly MWVZ01 (sample SAMN06349980, study PRJNA376086) | soil metagenome | isolation source: MS6-5 sample Antarctic (ecotone) soil | place: Antarctica | collected 2015-01-13
GAAAAGTAAAACATCGGACGTTACTTTTTTTAAGTTCGCTTCCATCGGAATGTTTCGGCTATTGGCGGCGCAATACGGTTCGCGTTATGAAATTCTGGGACATCTGCGATGAAAAACTTGAACGCTTCCCAGAAAATGACCGTTTGCGTTTGGCGGCGCGAATTGAAACTGTAATACCGCGACTAAGTGAACAGGACGAACAGTCAGCGCGCAAGTTGGCTTTGCTAGTGGCAAGTGTGCGGCATAATTTGGCGATGGCGGCAAAATATAAATAAAGGGTAAGCTGGAATTACACCAACGAGTAAGAAAGTTTAATTATTTTTACTTGGTTGAGTATTACCTTTTTGTGTGCTTTTGTTTTTTAACAGTTTTTCGTGTTTCGTGTATTACTTCTTGATTCGTGTGTTGCTTCTTGATTCGTGTATATTGCGCAAATGATTACCTTAAATCTAGATAAATTATTAACTGAAAGAAATTTGACTGCTTACGCGCTGGCTAAGAAAACAGGCTTGCATCAATCGGTTATTAGTAAGATTCGCCGCAATGAATCCCAGGCACTGCGTCTTGATGTCTTAGATAAGTTGTGCGTGGCTTTGGAGTGTAAGCCTGGAGATTTGATTGTTTCTGATAATCGAACTGCTACACGCAACGTAGACGCTACACAAAACACGGATGCTACACGAAACGAGAAACAACCATCTTTGAGCAATTCAGGCGGACTTCTTACACTGTCTCAAGTAGCGGAGAGGCTCGGATTAAGCCGTAAGCGCGTCAATGACTACGTGAATAAAGACAAACTGCGGGCGACCAAAGGAAAGCAAAATCATAATTTTGTGAGTGAGGCGGATTTACAGGATTTTGTAAAGAGTCGTGGCTAGGATTGTCACGCCAGCTTTTGCGACAGGCTATCGAGGACGGCACGTTGAAGGGCAGGATTATCGGACGTGGCTTTAGAGTTAAGCGTGATGACTTGAATGAGTTCATAAAAAAACTGTGAGTTATTTACGAATAGTTTTTCTTGACAATAAGATGTTTCCAAATAAAGTTAAAGGAAGGGATTAAGTTTTATAAGAAAACCCTTATAAAACCTAGTCGAAACGGCAAAATGGTTTATTTCGGAAATTAAAACACGAATTTTCTTTGACTTTTGCGCTTAAATCCACATACGATTTAAAAAGAGAAAGAGCGAGTGTCTCGAACGCTAATTCAAACACCCGCCCGCATTTTTATTTGACATTTTAATATGGTCAAACAAAGCACCCGCGAAGTGCCATTTTGTTTTACCAAATCCGTATAGCAATTACAAGTTTAATTGTCCGGTTGACGAAAAAAATCAATCAAGGCGACGGAAAAGCGGCAACATTTCGCGGGTGTTGTCGTTTTTTGCGTTTTAGATGCGCAAAAAAGAAGAAGCCGCAATCTGTGTGAAAGACTACGGCTCAAATATGAACGAGAAACCTAACGAAAACACTGAAACAAAAATCAATTTCAAAGGAGAAATCGACATGACAAATAATAGCACGAAGGCAACGGAATTTCAATACAAAACCTCAGGGCTGGCAAAGTTGTCGCATACCACAACAAATTTTTTCTGTGACGAATGTTGCTTGCCGCTCCGCCTTTACGGCGAAAATCACATAAAATCATACACCGGCGGGCAATCGAATATTCTTCGCGCGTTATGCGACTCGCACGCGGCGGAATTCGGATTTTCGGAGGTGGTGCGATGACACAAACTTTCAAGCTATCCTTATTTCAAAACAAGCGGGACACGGTTCCGCAAGTCGTAGAGCGCAGCTGGGACGAGCTTTGCGAGCAATTCAAACGACCAAAAATCCGCGCAGCTAAAGACGGATTACTTTTCGCGCCAGCCGTCTTCGAACCCGCGAAACGTCTAAAAGAAAATGTGCAGGAAATTTCAATACTTTGCTTGGACATTGACAAGGACGCACCAGACATTTCCACGCTTAAAACGCAGCTCGCTGCATTGCGGGCGGGCTATGTGATTTACACGACGCATTCACATTTGCGCGAAACTGATACAAACCCGAACGCAGAGCCACGCTTCAGGGTTGCCGTTCCGCTTGATTCGCCGATTCCAGCGAAAGACTTTCCGGGGTTGTGGCAGTACGCCAAGCAAAAAACCGGACTGTTGCTTGATGAAAGCGCGAAAGATGCTTCACGAATGTTTTACACTCCGGCGATTGCCGAAAAAGCCGCGCCCTTCGTGTTTGAAAAGACGGGCGGCAAGTGTTTGGACTGGACAAGCCTACCGCTTGATTCTTTTGCAACGAACGGGCATGCAAGCGCTGGTAGTGGCGAAAAGCAGCCGCCTGGCGCGGTTGTTTTTGAGTTTCACGAAGACAGGCACCTCGAACTATGTCGGCGCGTTGTAGCGCAAGCTGCAAGCACGGGGCGTGGCACGTACGAAATGAAATGTCCGTCGCATAACGGGAAGGGCGCTTCGTCATTATTTCACGACCCGAAGACGCAAACCGTCGCTTGCATTAAAAAGCCGAATCCGTGCAGTTATTTTGATATTTTAGCCGCGTTTGGATTACAAAATGGAAAACTCCCAAGCCGTGAAAGTAATAATAACGTTAATAACGTTAATAACGTTGTGGAGGTGGAAAGAGAAATTGGTTATCCGAAACTCTCCGACGATGTGTTTTTCGGTTTGGCTGGCGAGCTGGTCAAAGTTATTTCGCCGCACACCGAAGCAGATAATGCGGCGTTATTGATTCAATTTCTCTCCGGCTTCGGTAATTTAATCGGACGCGGAGCTCACTTTCGGGTTGGCGCGGACGCGCACTACACGAAACTAAACACGGTTGTTGTCGGCGCGACGGCAGCGGGTAGAAAAGGGCTCTCGTGGGGTGAAGTCCAGCGGGTGCTGGTGCGTGTGGACGAAAGTTTTAAGTTTTGTATTCACGGCGGGCTCTCAAGCGGCGAAGGGCTAATCCACACGGTCCGGGACGCGCAATTTAAGAAGACACCAGTGCGCGAAAAAGGACGTATTGTAGATTACCAAGAAGAAATGTACGACGAGGGGACAAGTGAAAAGCGCGCATTCGTTGTTGAGTCTGAGTTTGCGCGGGTGCTGAAAGTATCACAGCGTGAAGGCAATACGTTGTCACAAGTTATTCGAGACGCCTGGGACAAGGATTTTCTACAAATAAAAACGAAGCAGGCAGTTGCCGCGTCAAACGCTCACATTTCGATTGTCGGGCACATTACAAAAGAAGAATTATTGCGCTCGATGGTGGATTCAGATTATACGAATGGTTTTGCAAACCGCTTCGTGTGGGTGTGCTCAAGACGTTCTAAATATTTACCTAGTGGAGGATATTTATCGGACTTAGACATTAACGTTCTAGTTTCTAATATTCGCCGCGCGGTGGATTTCGCAAAAACAGCGGGAGAAATCAAACGTGACGAAGAAGCAGACGCTTTGTGGTGTGAAGTCTACCGAAGACTGTCGGACGGACACGCCGGGCTGCTCGGTTCCGTAACATCCCGCGCAACAGCACAAGTTTTACGCATTGCCTGCCTATATTCCCTTCTCGATTGTTCAAAAGTAATACGCCTCGAACATTTAACCGCAGCGCTGGCTTTGTGGCAATACTGCGAAGACTCCGCGAAGTATATCTTCGGCGCGCAAACCGGAAATAAGATTGCTGATGAGATATTTACTGAACTCAAGCAACGAAAAGACGGTATGTCTAAAAATGATATTCGCGAGTACTTCCAACAAAACCGCTCGGCGGCGGAAATAAACATCGCGCTCGAACTGTTGCTCGACTTAGGACGAATCGACTCGTACAAAGAGAAAACAACCAAACGTCCTAAAGAAATATTTTTTATACTCCAAGACGTTATTAACGTTATTAACGTTATTAATCCAAACGAGGCTATCGCAACGGAAACTTGTCTGCATTGCGGCGCGGATATTTCACCAACCGCCGAAACGTGCCACAAATGCCACAAAACACAAATACCATCGTTTGGATAGAAGGAGATTATGCAACAAACAACCAAAACGCCTGAAAGAAATATTTCTACACTCTCTAACGTTATTAACGTTATTAACGTTATTAATCAAAACACAGCGAAAATAACCGCCGCCGAGTGGCGAATTATTGCAACCCGCCGCGAATACACACGGTTCGGCAAAAGTTGCGCGGCGATAACATTCGTGCCCGGCGTTCTTGGATACGCACGACGTAATAAATTCCAAACCGACTACATACAGGTTGTGTGCCCGACAACCAAGGGTAGCATCGGCAGCTGGCATATTCACGAAACAGAAGCCGAAAGCCTCATCACAGTCGCCCGCACCGCGCCGAACCAAGCCGCCGTGCAACGTGCGTGGGCAGCGGGCTGGATGCAGAGCTTTTAGAACAACTTGGATAAAAAGACATAGCACAGGCAGGCTTCGACAACAAAAGACGTTTAAAACGAACACAGAAATTAAGAAAATGACAAATTCACACAAAACAAGCGAAAAACAAGCGTCAACGGGTAAATTCGCGCCCGGCAATAAAATCGGTCCGCGCTTTCAAAAAGGCACAAGCGGCAACCCTCACGGACGCCCAAAACTCACAAAATTAACCGATGCCTTGCGCCAACAATTAAGCGAAAATAACCCGGATGCGCCGGAAAGCACAATTGCCGAAGAGATTGCTAAAACACTAATAAAACTAGCACTTTCCGGCGATGTGCAAGCGGTAAAGGAAATTGGAAATAGAACCGAAGGCTTGCCCAAACAATCGATTGATTTGGACATGGCAATTAACGACTGGCGAACTTTAGCGCAAAACTATGGAGTAAACGAAACCGATGTTATCCATGAAGCACGATTACTTATCGAATCTATTGATGGTTCAAGCGGCGAATAACGCGATTAAACGCAGAATCGAGCGCGAACAAGCCGACCCCACGCTGATGGCAGAACGGGCTGGCATTACGCCGGACCGCTGGCAAGCCGACTTGCTCCGGTCTAGTGCGCGGCAAATGATTTTGAATTGCTCACGGCAAAGCGGCAAAAGCACAATCAGCGCGGTTTTAGGGCTTCACCAAGCTATCTACACGCCGGACTCTTTAAGCCTTTTGCTTTCGCCGTCGCTGCGGCAATCACAGGAATTGTTCAGAAAATTGAAGGGCGTTTATAGCGCATTAGAGTCGGACCTATTGCCGCAACCCGTTATAGAAACAGCTTTAACAACTGAGTTTGATAACAACTCACGAATCATTGCCTTGCCGGGCAAAGAAGCGACAATACGAGGCTTTAGCGGTGTTGATTTACTGATTGTTGATGAAGCCAGCCGCGTGCCTGATGAACTCTACCAGGCAATCCGTCCGATGTTAGCGGTAAGCGGCGGGCGAATCATTTTGCTTTCGACTCCATTCGGCAAACGCGGCTTCTTTCACTCGGAATGGACGGACGGAATAGGCTGGCTACGAACAAAGATTACGGCGGATCAATGCCCGCGCATTGATAAAGAATGGCTCGAACGCGAACGGCAGATGATTGGCGATTGGTGGTATCGGCAAGAATATCTTTGTCAATTTGTCGAAACACTTGATTCGGTTTTTAACTTTGATGATATTCGTTCTATTCCTTCAAGCGATGTTAAACCACTGGTTTTTTAGAAAAAGAAAAAGAGGCAAATTATATGTATAGATTAATAGAAAATGGCGCGGAGTTAGCCGCAATGCAAAAGCCCGCATATTTCGTTGGCTTGGATTTAGGTCAAAGCGCGGATTACTCAGCACTCGTAATTTTGGAACGGCGCGGATTTTCGCCGAAAGGTTACACCTACGATTGTAAATTTCTAAGACGCTGGGAATTGCGAACGTCGTTTCCGCAAATAGTTGAAGATACCGTCCGCTATGTGAACAGCGAAGCCCTCAATAAAGGCGTAAAGCAACGCCCTGTTTTAGCAGTTGACGGAACAGGCTGCGGCGCGGCTGTTATTGATTTGTTTCGGCGCGAACGCCTTCACGGCAAACTTGTTCCGATTCTCATAACCGGCGGAAACGAAGTTACAAAAGATTCTCATTCAATAAAAATTCCGAAACGTGATTTAGTCGCCACTGTCGCTGTTGTAACACAAAACAGAAAATTAAAAAGTTCGGAAGAGCTGCCTTTGACGAAAACATTAACCGATGAGCTTGAGAATTTTAAGGCAAAAACAACGAGTGCCGGAAACGATACATACGGCGCGGGCGCGGAGTGGCGTGTCGGCAACAACGACGACCTTGTCCTAGCCCTCGCAATGGCGTTGTGGTGCGCTAACGACGGCGTTAAGGCTGGAACATTATGGACTTTTGAATAAAACAAAACTCACAAAAAAACAAAAAGGAAAAAATAAAATTATGAAAAACGAAACAACAACGGATATAAACGAACAAATCGAAAAAACCAGCGATTCATTGGCGCGGTTTGAAGCGGAGTTGGCGGATATTCCAAACCGCCGGGCGTTTGCCATAGGTGAGGCGGATTCGGCTGCTTTGATTTCTCTAAACCGCCGCGGCAATGATCTGCCGGTTGAAATTCAGATGACGAAAATTATACTTGAACGGCTTCGCGTGCAGCGCAAAGAAGAAACACTTCCATTTTTGGAAGCTGAAATCGAACGGCTTTTCGAGCCAGTAGAGCCAGCCGAAAAAGCATTCAACGAAGCGGACAAGGCACTAAAAACCGCTCGATACGCTCACGCTGACGCCATCCAGCGGCGACTTGATACAAGGCAAGAGATTGCCGAGATAAAAGCCGGAATCACGCGCCTTATGCACGAAAAAACCGCGTCTTGAGAGATTTAACCCACCGTCAATTTTTATCACCCGCAGCCATCCGCCAATTTACCGCAAACAAAAAGCCGTGAGTTTATCGCTCACGGCTTCTTATTGTTTGCCCTACGCGCTCGCGGATGCTTCAAATGATGGGGCGCGAGAATATGGAAGATTATCGAACTTCCTTTCTCGTTCTGCTGGAAACCTGGGAAGCGGTGGTAAATTATTTGTCGCACTTAAGTGCGACAAATGCAAAAGCAATAGACATTGCAAAGTTTCTAGGATGGGCAAGCAAAAACACTTGCATATATAACCGATAATACCTTTTGAGAAAGTAGATTATCATAAGCTATTTAACCCTCCACCGCTCACGTAGGACAGCCTGTAAAATTTTTAACCAAGTTAAAAATTTTAACGTTTCGCCTCCACGCACGTAGGACAGCCGTAAAACTGAAAACCTGGTTTTCAGTTTTAGCCGTCTATGTCCGATTCACGGGCGCACAGGGCGTTTTTTTTTGTCGAAGCCTTGTATTGGTATGCCTTAAACGTAAAAGAAGCCGCAAGTTTTGACGCTCACGGCTTTATCTTATGACCTATCATGACCTTTATTCTTCGTCACTAAGCACAACGTGCTTCATTTTGACAATGCCATCACGAACCCCCGTGCGTTCAAGTTCTTCTTCGTATTTCTCTTGTAGTAGGAAAGTTTTCTCTTCGAACCGATTTAGCGCATCATCACCCAGATAATTTTCAATTGTGCTTCTGATTAAATTCGCGGCGACATCGGGAGTGGTCACAAGTGCGTTGGATTCACACTTTCTGACGCCGTAATTCGCAATGTATTCTCGAACATACGGGAGCTTGTTGTTAACGTGACGCGGGTCAGAGAGATCATTGCTTTTTGTCTCTTTGTCATCTTCCTTTATTTTCGCGCCGGTAACTAGGTTATCAATCCAAGTGTAGCCATGACGCACAATAAACTCGTAGTTCAAACCAAACCGCTCGATTATTAAATTGTTTGGATGAAAGCCGGGAGTTCCATCTGCCCACCGGACATCCGCCAACTGTTCCAGATTTTTGTAAATAGTGTCGGAGATTCGCAAGCCGTCTGGGTCAAAATCTCCGGCATAAAGCAGAACGCATTTCATTCCGTGCCTTTCAGCTTCGGCAAATCGCTTCGCATATTGCGCCCTTTGTAGAATTGACGACCAGCCGGCAGAGTTGGCAATCGGAATATGGTATTCAGTGCAAACACCCTTAAACAGTGTTCTCAAGTCAACTTTTTCAACTACGCACTGGATATAATACTCTTCGCCTTCCCACCAGTCGGGAGTATAGTACCGGTATCCCGTCAGAACATCATCGAGTTTTTCATAAACCATCTCCCACGTGTCATCGTAGGAAGGTATCTCGATGCCGTAAAAATCTCGACCTGAATCCGCCGCCACAAAATTCACGGGGAGCAGCCCTTTCAGGCGACATCGTTTTATGGCATCGTCAACCTTATTAAATTGTGATTTATCAATATAGCCGTGCGTCTCCATCGCGTAGCACCAGCCGCGCGACGAAATTCTAAACGGCGTCTTTTCCTGCAGCTCTATAAGCACTTGTGCAAACTCGGCTAGCTTGTGTTTCCCCATTCGCCCATTAAAATCAAACATTTCTGTCCCCCATTTTTCTGTATTAGTTAAATTAGTGGCTTAGCATCATCGCGGCATTCTCAAAACGTGTGAATGGTTCGTCGCTAGAAGCACCAGAGTAAATCTCTCCGGCAAGCTCGGTGTAATATTCTTGACTGCCTTCATCGTTGTCCATCCATATATTGACGTTCCAAGTATGGTAGTTCGCGTATCCTTGATATTGTTCATTTGTCACTTTGTTTTTTCTCCTCTCGTTTGTTTTTATTTTTACAATAGCCGCAAGTTTTGACGCTCACGGCTTTTCTCTTATTAGGAATATTTCCTGACTACTGTTTGAAGAAACCGAAACTAACGGCATCCGCGTATTCGATGTTTGATTCCGATTGCTCTCCGTCTTCAGCAAACCATAAATCATTTTTTATCTCGTCTTGCCTTTGCGCGTTACAGGCAAGGCACGTGCAATTGCCTCGACATTCAAAATAATTATCGCCGCAAGACTTACATATTCCGTCCCATTTATCCGTGTAAAATTCTATTCGTGTCATATTTTCTTTCTTAGTCATTATGCTACCTCCCTTTGAAATCGCTTAACGATGGCATAAATGCTGCCTGTATCGCTTACATCGCTTGAAATGCCAAATTCGTCGCCTGACTTAATAATAACCATTGAGTTTCGTTTAATCTCGCTTTCATTAAAATTCTTGGCGCAAATAAGACGATCATCCGCCATAAACCCGAACACATTATTGGTAATTCTACAAACAATAAAATCCGCGTTGTCGGCTTCTATTTGAGACATTCCCCAAAGACAAGTTTCCTTGTCAACGGGAAGTTTTTTATACTTTGGACTGTCTGCAATACTCAGGACATTTTGTTTTGTTTTCATTGTTTCTCCTCTATTTATTTAACCAGCATCGCCGCGATGTGCGCCACTGCCATATAAAACCCGGCTGCAAAGGCAACCAGCGCGAGCGTGAAAATCAGCAGCAAGACTTTAATGCTTGCCGTTTGGTTTGGTCCCGTGTTATTTTTGTTTCTCATTTAGTTATTTCCTTTTTATTTGTATTTGGGAATAAGAGAGGCTTAGGGATGTGTGGAGCAAACCTAAGCCTTTCGTCTTTAGTGATAAACCGGAATCTTAATTCCGCCGTAATTTTCAACCCGCACCGGCTCTTTACTCGGCACGAAATAAGGAGCGCTGTCTTGTGCTTCTTTTTCTTGAAGGCTATTGAGTTCGTTTTCCAACCGTTTAATCTCACGTTCGATTTGTTTAATTCTTTCTTGTCTATCAGTCATTTTTGTATTCCTTCCTTTTGTTTATTTGTTAATTACTTAACTTGAAATTAGTATCTCACGCCCAAGTAATACATGTCAAGTAGAGATAGCACATTTTTAACTGTGTTATGCTTTGACAAGACAACTGCAAAATGTTAGTGTTGTGGTATGTTAAGTAGAATGGTAAAAATCAAAGTAAAAGAATTACTAAAAAACGAAAACAAATCCCTGTATTGGCTCCAAAAAGAAACCAATATTTCTTACAACGCATTACTAAAAATCCGTGACAGCGATGTATCAGCTATGTCGTTTGAGGTGCTGGAAAAACTCTGTAAAACTTTTAATTGCACGCCGAACGATTTACTTGAGGTTAGCGATGCTAATGAATAAAGCACAATCAAAACGCAGAATTTTCACATACGGTTTTTAGCATCCCTACAAAGATTAAAGCTATGTATATCAAAGTAAACACACGATTTAGCATGTTACGTGGTTGTGATATATTACAATTCTCGGTTATCGAGAGCTTCCGTGAGAACGGAAAAGTAAAA
>MWVZ01000112.1_pt1 | contig 10225 bp, 17 predicted proteins | sample 1047221 | NCBI WGS metagenome assembly MWVZ01 (sample SAMN06349980, study PRJNA376086) | soil metagenome | isolation source: MS6-5 sample Antarctic (ecotone) soil | place: Antarctica | collected 2015-01-13
CACCAAGGTTCCATACAACCCAAACACTGGTCAGCGGGCCAAATCGAACGCCCCAAGCACCTTTGGAACTCGCGCCCAGGTCGATCGCGCCCTCGCCACCGGGAAGTACGACGGGCGTTGTTACCTCATCCACGAATCGCTGGGCGTTACCGCTGGCGACCTCGACCACGTGACCCCTGAAGCGGACGCGTTCAATGAGGCGGCGCTCCCACCGGATGTACGGCGGATCATTCGGATCGCCAACACCTACACGACGTGGTCGCCGTCCGGGACCGGGATCCGCTTCTTCTTCTCCGCAATCGATCCCACCTACAAGAACACCAACAAATCGAGCCCGTCCCGGAAAGTCTGCACCGCGGAGGCGTACCACCGTCTCCGGTTCATGACCGACACCGGGATCCACATCACGGGCACGCCGGACACGTTCAATGGAGATTCCGGGGACCTGACTGCATGGTACGAGGCACTTGGGTTCGAGAAGCGGGAGATCGACACGCCGACACCAATACGGCCGGCATCGACGTACACCACCGGAACCCGGACGAACGCGGACATCCTCGAGCTCGCGTTCCGGGCGAAGAACGGTGACACCATCCGGCGCCTCTATGACGGCGACATCAGCGGCTATCCCGAATCGCAGAGCTCCCCCGGATTCTCCAGCGAAGCCGACCTCGCGCTTGTCTCACGGCTCGCGTTCTACGTAGACGACGAGCAACTCGTCGACCTCTGGCGAAGCAGCGGCCTCTACCGCCCGAAACTCGACCGGAGCGACTACGTTCAGCGAACGATCATGAAGGCGAGGGCGAGTCAGTCCGACGCCTACTCGCCCGGGTATGCGGCTCGGACCGGAGCGCCGGAACCAGCGCCTGCCGGAGCCTCGTGTGACGTACTGCTCGCCACGGCGCGGGCTGAACTCGCGGAAGCCCGACAGACCATCCTCGTCTTGCAGGAGCGCGTCCGCCTCGCCGACGAACGGGAGTCGATCCAGCGCAACGCGAAACTCGGAACAGCCCGACAGACCGGCGCCGTCCTCGCAACCCTGTTCAGGGAAGAAAGGCCAAAGGAACCGGACAAGCCGGCGGGCTATCGGATGCCGCTCGCCAAACTTGCCGAGCGCACCGGACTCTCAACAGATACGTGCTCGCGCCAGCTCAAGCAACTCGCCAGTTATCGAACTGCCGACGGCACTCCCGTCCTGCATGTCGAGACGCGCGACGTGCCCCGCCAGGTGAACCAGCAAACTGGAGAGATCATCGAACCCCACCGCGAAGTGTGGGCAGGACCTATCCAGCATCATGCTTTTGGACACGTGCTCGCGACACTCGCCCCAGCCGAAGCGCCAAAGCATGGCGGGAAACCCGACCGCAATGTCTGCCCCGAGCATCCCGACGCCGGTGTCCTGCGCCGGACGAAGACGACCCGCAAGATCACCCGCGAGTGCGCGCACTGCCACCTCGTCCTTGACGTCCAGGTGATCCCGATTGGCCGCGAGTCAACCGAGCATATCCCCGCTGGCAGACCAACCCAGCATGATGCTTTTGGATCGGACACTGACCCGCGACCAATGCCGCAACATGCCGGAACTATAGATAACCACACTCCCCATAAAGCCCTATCCAGCAAGATGCGGCATAGCCCCCCGCCGCTCGATGACGAGCCACCGGACTTCTGGTCCCCCTGCGGTGTGGCGGGTGACGATCCACGGACGAATCCGGGCTGGAGGACGGCATGACTCAGCCGACGATCACCCGATTGTGGGATTCCAGCGTTCGCCTCCAGTTTCCCTACGACGCCGGGTTGATCGACGCGCTGAAGGCGGGGATTCCGGTTCATGCCAGGAAATACGATCCGGTTGCGAAATCCTGGGCCATTACTCCGGCATACGCATCGACCGCATTTCGCCTGATGTCCGCGGTCTTCCCGGATGTCGATGTCGTGGAGCAGACGAGCGCCGGCTCGGCTGATCGCGCCCCTCACGCCGGCGAGGATCCGTGGACGGTGCTCCATCTTCGACCAACCGCTCCGCCCGAGCTCGTCACCGCGGCGCATCGATGCCTGGCGAAACTTCACCATCCCGACGCCGGCGGAGATCACGACGCAATGCTGGAAATCAACGCCGCCGCCGAAGCACTGCGAGGTGGTCGATGAACGACACCGTCCGCGATCTGCTCGAGCTCGCCGCCCGTCTCGAACACGTCCGATCCCTCCCGCCCGGCCCGCTGATCCGGCGCGAACCCCGCGCTCGAGACGGTCCGCCAAGGGCTCCCGACGCCTTGCGGCGAAAAGGATCGCGCCACGGCCCTCCTGGCGCTCCACAGCGAGTATCCGCATTCAATTGGAAGAGCAAAGGATTTTGACCATGACCACGACCACCGAAACGCTGAGCGACATCACCCGTGCCGAAGCCGAGGCCGCTGAAGCCGCGGCGAAAGCAACTGCCGCCGCCGAAGCGGCCCGAGTGAAAGCCGAAGCCGCTCGTGAACGAGCCGAGCGTGAACGCCAGGACGCAAACCAGCGCTATCTCGATGTGCTCGGCACGGAATACGAATCGGCCCGGACCGTCGCCGTCACCGCCCTGGGTGAGGCGCGTCAGGCGCTTGAAGACACCGTGCTTGGCGACCGTGACGGCGACGTGTTCACCGGTTATCGCTCCTTCGTCCAGGCGTCCGTTGAGGTCTGGCGGATCGAGTCAGCCCTTGCCGGCCAGCGGTACTTCCTCGGATTGCCGACGCGGGAGCCGTCACAGCCCGCATTTTCGTTTCAGCACGACATCGGCGAGATCATCGATGGATATGCTCTTCGCGCGATGGATGAGGCGATTGTGGCCAACCAGGACCGCAAGGCCCGCTTCTTGAGTGGAAAGGAAGGATCGTGAGCGACGAGCAGAAGAACCCCGCCGACCAGAAGGCGACCATCGACGCATTCAATCAATTGATCCGGAACCAACGAGATCTTCGTCGTGTCCGGGTAACCCCCGCGACGTCGCGGGACGCGCTGAACGACGCGCTCCGCCGTGCCGCTGGACGTGATCCTCAACACGAGGAGGAGTCGGAGGGCACCTATCCCTGGCGGTCGTTGACCAGCGGGGAGGAGAACACATGACGATCGATCCGCTGGTTATCCCATAGGAGGGTGAGATGGTCCGACCAACGAAGTTCACCGCCACGACCGTGGACGCCGTGCTGGCCGGAATCCGCGCCGGCTTGCCCTATCGTCTTGCCGCCGAAGCCGCGGGAATCAGCGAGACGACGTTCCATGAATGGCAATCGGGCAAGCTCCCGCGTGGCGCGGACATGCAGCTCAAGACGGAGTTTCGGGAGGGACTTACGCGCGCCCGAGGGGAGTCGGCCCGCCGGTTGACCGTCCTGATCAGTACCGCCGCGAAGGACGATTGGAGAGCGGCAGCGTGGATCTTGGAACGTCGGTTCCCGAAGGACTTCGCCAAGGACGCCAGTCTCTACGAACGCCTGGACGCGCTCGAGGCATCCCTCCAGGATGCCCAACCCCAGATCAGGAGGATTGCATGATGAGCTCACCAGCCCGGCGGATCGCGGACCTCGAGGTGATTGCTCGCGGTCGGCAACTGGACGAACCGCCAGCCTGGACGTTCTTTGCGCAACAGCGATTCCAGGCCCGAGCGAACTATGGCAACCAGTCACCCGCCGTGGTCCTGGAGGACATCGAGGGCGTTGAGCGAACCATCCGCGCGTATGACGAGATCCGCACGGAGCATCATCTCGACGTGATTGATCTCGCGATCGCGATCAGCACGTACAGCTTTCCCGACCATGTCCAAACTCCGAGCGGGATCGCCGGGATGATCGTCCACGCGTATTTCCATTGGGACATGGAGCGCCATTCAGAGGATTACGCCTGGCGACATCAGCGGAGCCAGAGAGAATTCGAGCACCGGGTGCCTGGCGCGATCGCCCGGTTGGAAGCGCGACCCCCGGTGTGATGCTCACCCGGGCGCACCGGCATCGTCAGCCTCGTCATCGCTACGTTCTGGTGATCCATACGGGGGGTTGGCTTCGTAGTACCGGATATAGACTGGTGATCCATACGGGGGGTTGGCTTCGTAGTACCGGATATAGAGTGATAGGCCTGTCTATGCGCTCTGGAATAAGTGAAGAAGAAACTCGTGACGGCATTGACGACCGCAACGCTGGGAAGGCACCATGGAAGAGACCACCTACACGCAGACAGACCAACAGGGCCAGTCGCGCCGCAGCCTCATCCGCAAGGCAGCCTACTCGGCGCCCGTCGTCTTCGCCATCGCGGCGGCCCCGAAGGTGGCGCTCGGCGCGAGTGGCAATGGAAACAACGGCTTCGGTAACGGTGCTGACCAGAATACTAGCGCTCCGGGCAATTCTGGCAAGACCGGCGGTGGCAAAAAAGACAGTGTCGGCGACCAGCGCGGCCGACGATAACGTCGCGCTGGTTCTGATACAGAAGGCAATGCCCCAGTCAACTGGGGCATTGCCCATACGTGCTCAAATCGACTCTAGCTTAGAGGCTGCGCCAATAGGGAATGGGTTATGGTCTGCGGGTTGGCCGGGTCTCCCAGCGGGAGCGGGTCCGGGCCTGGCGAAGGTCGTGGCGTCCGCAGGTTGATCCAAGTGCGCTATGTGCTCGGTAGTACTGAGTGTCGGAGACCAGTCAGCCATCGGTATCCGGCCCGGGTGGTAGTGCCTAACCTCCCCGATCAAGCAGCCTCGAGCGCTGCCACCCCGCCGGCGTGATCGGGCGGGCCTCACCTTAGAATCATCGGATCGAGATAGCGGACAAATTGACGGATGTATCGCCTCGCGAATGAAGGCGTCGTGATCGTGGAACCCCTGCGATCAGGGCGCCTTCGGTGCGTTCAGGATGTGATTGTTCAGAAAGGCGCTGGACGGGTTGCGGACAAGGTAAATTGTGCGATAGCGGGACGTGGTCTCAATGACGGCACGCACAACATCGCTGTCATGATGCGCCGTGATGCCCCTTCCACACCTGCATCTCAGGAAGGGGGATGTGACTGTCTGGTTAGGGCCTCTCAACCTGGAGCCGTGACCGGCGGCAGGTCTGAGGTGCAGAATGCGCAACGGGTAGCTGCAATCGGCACCTCAGAGAGGCAGGCGGGGCACTTGCGATCGGTCGGATCGGCCGGCGACTCGCGCTTCGTGCGCTCCAGCATGGAGTTGAGCGGCTTCACGACGAAGAAGAAGACGACTGCCGCAATGATCAGGAACGAGATCAACGCCGTGAGGAAGACGCCGATTGGGAACCGGGTGTCACCGATGTCGAAGCCGATCCCGCTGAAATCTGGCTGACCACCGACCAACGCAATCAACGGCGTAATCACGCTATCGACGAACGAATTGACGACTGCGATAAACGCACCCGCGATCACCACCGCGACAGCAAGTTCGACAACGTTGCCCCGCATGATGAATTCCTTGAATTCTTGCCCGATGCCTCGCATGGATATCTCTCCTTGTGTGCGGTGTGCGGTTATTGGGGGCGCTTGAGGACGACGGTCGCGCCCGGTTCCTTATCCCACCAATCTACCGAGACCAATTCCCAACTGTCTTTCCCCAACTCATTGAGCTTGTCTTGAAGGTTCTTTCCCGACCACCTTGGGACTGGATTGGGATCAGGTTTCCAGGTCGTGACCTTGTATTCCCACTGCTGAATGCTCTTGCTCGTCTGGTTACTCCTCTCCTTCTCTTCCCAGCCTCTACACCTAACGCGACTTTACGCCTTCCCACGTGGTCCACTCCTGCTGTCGCCGCTCCGGCGTGCCCATCGTCGTCACGAGCCGACCGTCTTGTCTCAGTCCGATCGTGACCGACACCGTGTCCGCTCCCGTTCGTGTCGACAACCAGATCAGCGTCACCACGTCAATCGTGCCCAGGCGTTTACCAGCGAGGCGCTCGACCGTCACGTAGTCCACCCGGATCGGATCGTTCCCGACGCGCTCTTGGATCCGACGTCGGGCATCAGCCATCACGGGTTGGGTTATCGTCCGCAGATGCGAGAACAGCTCCCGGACCTCCGCCTCCGTGATCTCGTGGGAGCCTGCGGGCGGCCACCAGGATGGAAGGTCAAGCGTCATGACTTCCTCAATCACCGCCCATCCAGCGGCGCACCCTATCCCATAGCCCTTGTGGCCCGGTGTCGTTCGTCGTGGGCGATCCTGGAGGCTCAGGGACGGGCTCCCGTGGCATCTCGCCGGTGGTCAGCGCCTCCAATCGGTCCTCTGCCTGCCTGGCCCGAATCTGCCATCCCGTCGCCGCCTCGGTGAGCTGCTGGACTTGTCGCTCGAGCCCAGCGATGTGGTCGACGAGCGGCGCCAGGTCGATGGTCGTCGCGATCCTGTCGGTGTTGCCTGTCGCGTCCTGTTGGCGTTCTGTCGCATCCTGTTGACCGACAGTCGGCGCCGGAATGATCACCTGCCACTCGCCATTGACCTTGTGCCCCTGGAGCGTGCCACGGCGCAACCTGGCACGCACGGCGTCGGTCGTGGTGCCCAGGAGGTGAGCAGCCTCGACCACGCCGACCGTCGCATCCTGTCGCGTCACGTCGGGACGGTCGTTTTCGACGGTCGTGTCCTGTTGCTCGCCTGTCGGTGTCCTGTCGTTCATGGTCGGGCATCATATCCCCTGGAGCCCTTTAGGGGTATGTCGCTCGCAGCGAACCGGCCCGAGCATGACGCCCGGGCCGGTGTCGACGGGTTCACTCCCCTGTCAGATCGATCTGATCTGAATTACGGTGACGATCAGGAACGTGCTTTGCCGACCAGTTTGGTTTCAACACGCACCTCGTTATTGGCCCAAACAGGATCCACGGTCTCGGCGTCGGACCACACCGATCCGACCGCGACGCCAATCCGCTGGTCCGGCTCCGGGCAGCACGCCATCACCCGGAAGTCCACCGTAATCCGTTCGCCCGGCGGCAGTGAGCCCAGATCACAGCGGTTGGAGACCGAGCCGTCAGGACACGCGCCGCCTAGATTGGCATAGGTGTCCGACACCCCGATCGCAACCGTGACGCCGGTCGCGATGTCCGGACCCAGGTTGGTCACTGTCACGCTGTAGGTGATGGTGCCACCCCACTTGGGGTTCTTGGTGTCACCTGCCATGGAGACGGCGAGGTCGGCAGTGCTGGCGGCGGCGGCGGACTGGGCAAACCCCAGCATGAGTACAAACCAGACCAGCATGGTGATTCCGGTACGCATGGTGAGACTCCTCTGGCTGGACAGAACCCGGGCACTGAGCGGCCCGGTCACGATGATGGTCCCGTTCAGGCCGGGGGCGCCATGCCCGTCGCCTGGTGCTGCGGCGAACCCAAGGATGGTCCCGCACCGGGAGGAGTGCTGTCTGAGGTAGTCCCACTCTACGCCGATGCTGAGCGATGTCAACTGATGACACCGGCCCGAGCGTGATGCCCAGGCCGGTGTCTGCCGCTGCTGCTCGTTGTCAGCGATCCTGCGCGTCCGTCGCCGGGACCGTCTACTAATTCCTGGGGTAATAGCCTTCGCGGCTGTCGTGCCCGCCACCGAACGCCAGGATTCCGAGTCCGATAAGGAGGAGAACGAGAATGATCAGTTCCATGGAAATACCTCTCTGAACTTTGGTGACCAACGATCACGGCGTCGGAGGGATTACCTGAGGCGGCGAGTGCCGCCTCAGGTCCAGGCATCGGGTGCGGAGGGGTCAGGACACGAAGGACCTGGCCCCTCCCGACGGACGCGGATTTATGCCTGGCTTTCGTCGGGCAGCATCACCGCTGCGGCCGACCCGGCACGTACCTGCCGCAGCGCCTGGACCTGGTGACCGGCGCTCCGCTGCAGCGCGCTGGCCAGCACCTGCATGCGCATCATCAGGCCGGACGAAGCCCGGCGGTCACTGGGGAAGCCTTCGGCCACACACCGTGCCCGCTCGTTCTGGGACACGAGCAACTTGCGATCAGCCGCGATTACCATGGCATGCACGTCCATACTCATCGTCGTCGTCTCCATCCGGGGGTCATGTCCGCTGCGGGTCGTCCGGCCCCTGAGCAGTCCCGTAATCGTCGCGATCCTTGTGTGGTCTGCTCCTCTTCACAGCTTGGGGGGTGACGGATCGCCCCACCACCCGCACTGTGCCCACAACTCGCTCCACACTTGCACTGTGTGTCCTCAACCGAAACGGCCCGAGCGTGATGCCCGGGCCGTCAGCGGCGATCGTGGAGCCTCTCAGGCGGCGACGGTGTTCTCTCCCGAACCATCACAATCGGGGCAGGTGATCGATCCGTACCGCCACGTTGTTGATCCGGTCGAGACGGTGCCCGACACCTGGCCCTGGCCCCGGCATTCGGAACAGATGCTCGTAATCGGTGTCGACATCGCCGGTTGCGGCTCCGGTTCAGGATCGCGCTTGTCGTCAATCCAGCCGAGCGCGGTCATCAGCGCCGCGTGATGCTTGCATCGCTGATGCGTCACGAAGCCGCGGCAATCGCAGGAGTAGCCGGTGACGTAGTGGAGCGTTCCCGGCTTCGAGGCGGACGACGCGAAGTACCGTCCAGCACGATCTCGGAAGAGCCGGATCCCGTCCGTCCGCGCCTTGCCAGCGAGACGGGTCAGCGCGGGGCGGTTCTCGACACTGCCGATCCGAACGTGATGAGTAACCATGATTGCCCTCCTGGGCGATGCCGGCCCTTGCAACAGGGTTGTCGGCGGTGAATCTCGGCGAGCGGTCTGTCAACTGCTCTGGATGTATTATAGAGGATTGGTAGAGGATATACAATAGGATACAATGGATTTGTTTAGACGTTCTGCAGGATTCCCGGAAGGATGCGAAATGGATCGCAGATCATCATTAGCGGTTGACGACCTGATCACCGTGTTGGAGGCGGCTCAGGAGTTCGAGATGGGCGAGTCCACGGCGTGGTTGCTCATCAAGCGCCACGACGTGCCGCGCTTCCGGCGCCCTGGGCAGGGAAAGCGGACGTTCATTCGCCGCGGCGACTTCGAAGAGGCGTATCGGACGCCGGTGCCAGTCGTGAGCGATCCAAAAAAAGCGGCCGCGTGAGTTAGCACGCGGCCGCTGACAGACCGCCCGCCTGGTTGCACAGGAGGGGTCATTCGCATTGTACCGAAGGAAAGGGCACCTATGCCCACCGATCAGCACACGGAGACGTGGGCGGACTGGATGCCATCAGACTGGATCGGTCCATCTGATGAAGAACTGATCACCCGCGACGAACTCCTTACCCAAGCCAAAGGCTTCGGTGCGGATATTCACCCGCGGACACTCCAGATCCTGGAGAACCAGGGATTAGTGCCCCGGCCTATTCGCCGTTGGCACGATGGAGCTGTACGCGCCCTGTATGCACCGTGGGTCGTTGATCTTGCCCTTCGCGCCTACGAACGGCGCCGCGGGAAATGGCCCCTGGACAAGGCCCTCGAGGATGTTCGAGGTGCCGTCAAGACAGCCATCTTCACGCATCTGATAAATACCGAGCAAGTGTTTTCAGACAAACTACTCGACCAATTACGCAAACTTGCCGACCAACACGCAAAACGCACCGGAACGCCGATCCAATCCTCCGAGATCCGCTTGCTCGACGCCGACGATCGAGTGGTCGCCACTCTCCGACTGAAGTTCTCGGATTCGCGTTAGTGGCTATAGTTGCACGTTGGTAGGTTATACTTGACGCAACGAACGTACACGTTCGGTGCCAAGACCGGAAGGATAGCCATGGACACCAATCACTTGGTTCGATTCAGCGACGTAAGGCGGGCAACCGGACTCCGACCCCATGTGCTGACCCGACGGATCCAACGAGCGGGTATCCAAGCGTTTGTCGATGGCAAGGACCGCCGACAACGACTGATCGACATCCGCGATCTGCCAAAGCTCACCGCTATCGAACCTGTCGCAAAGCGCGCGAGAACCGCTGCTTAACACAAAGAGGACGCCCCCTATATGGCCGCCACAGCCGGGGACGCCTCTCTCGAGGACATGCTTCAATGTCAACACAAGGATACCAGCATCAACCGGTTTTGCAACAGTCTCCACCAACGCGCATCGACGAGATGCCCTATTGCGGGGTCTGGAAACGCGAGAACAACACCAAGGTTCCATACAACCCAAACACTGGTCAGCGGGCCAAATCGAACGCCCCAAGCACCTTTGGAACTCGCGCCCAGGTCGATCGCGCCCTCGCCACCGGGAAGTACGACGGGCGTTGTTACCTC
>MWVZ01000114.1_pt1 | contig 10142 bp, 10 predicted proteins | sample 1047221 | NCBI WGS metagenome assembly MWVZ01 (sample SAMN06349980, study PRJNA376086) | soil metagenome | isolation source: MS6-5 sample Antarctic (ecotone) soil | place: Antarctica | collected 2015-01-13
GAAAGAAATTCCAGTCACGGAAGAAACGGTTGCACCTTCGAATTTAACCGTCAAAAAAATTGCATCACTCTGGGAAATGCGAAAAAAAGACAGCATCGTTTATGGTTCGAAATCCGCCAATTTAGGTGAAATGATCAACGCTAAGATTCCGAATGTCGTAGTGCCGGCGGGGTTTACCGTTCCCTTTTATTACTGCGACAAGTTTATGAAGAACAACGGTTTTGATAAAATAATCGAAGAACTTCTTGACGATAATAATTTTGTACACAATCCGCGTTATCGTCGGCAAAAGCTCGAAGAATTTCGCGGGCAAATAAAAAATGGCAAAGTTGATAAAGCTTTAAGAGCGCAAATTATTAAAAAATGGAAAATTGAACTTGGCGGAAAAGGCGTTTTTGTTCGCAGTTCGTCAAATTCCGAAGATTTACCGAATTTTTCGGGCGCGGGACTTTATACGACCGTTCCAAATGTCAAGACAGATGAAACACTCATTGAAGCCTTAAAAACTGTCTGGGCTTCGCTCTGGAATTTTGAAGCTTATGAAGCGAGGGCGCGCAATTACATCAATCAGCGCGAAGTTTATATGTCGGCGCTCGTCCAGGTCGGTATCAATATGGATAGCGGCGGAGTCCTTATTACCAAAGACCCTTTTGACCCGGAGAATGAAAAATCGGTTTACATCAGCGCGGTTTGGGGACACAACGACCCTATAACCGGCAATAAGTTTGTTCCCGAACAATTACTTTTTAATCCAAAATCGAATGCGGTTCAGATTTTAACGCTTTCGCAGCAAGACAGCGTTTTGAAATTCGGCGAAAACGGCGATTTGGTTGAAACCGAGCAAACTGTCAAACGACGCGTGTTAAACGATAAAAATGTGCGTGAATTAGTAAAAACCGCCTCAACGATAAAGCGTCTTTTCGGCAATAAAAAAGAGCAGGATATTGAATGGGGAATTATGAACGGAAAAATTTATATTCTTCAATCGCGCCCCTTTTTTGAAAAACAATAAAATGAAAAAAGTCTTAATTTTAAGTTGTTTAGCGCTATTTTCGATGGCGTGCAATCAAAACAATCAATCGCCGGCAATTTCAAATGTCAACGTTAATGCTCAAGCACAAAAAGCGAATGATGTGCCGGTAGTTTCAAGTCACTCGCAAACTGCGGGAAATGTAGAAACCGTGCCGCCATCTAAACCGAATTCCGGCATCTCGGCAAGCGATTCTTCACCGATGACGAAACCGATTGATGTTGCTGAAATGACCGCCAGCATTGAAAAAGCTGAAAAAGAGTTTGGCGAAAATCAGAAAAATGGAAAGGCAAAAGAAAATTTGGCAAAAGCATTATTCACGCGGGCTTTTGCTTTAACCGAAGCGGCGCAGTATCGGGCTGCGCTCGGTGATTTCCGGAAGGGGTTGAAGCTTAGTCCGAACGACCAAGCCGCTAAAAAAATGCACGACGAAATAATACGAATCTTTGAATCAATCAATCGTGAACCGCCGAAGGAAGGCGAAGAGCCAAAACCGTTGCCGTTCAATAAACAAACTTAGAGGATGAGAAAATTTAAATACGCGCTTGCCGCCAGTCTCGATAATTTCATCACTCGCCCAAACGGCGCGGTTAACTGGCTGTTTATGGAAGGCGAACATATGACGGATTTTGCCGAATACAGCAAATTTTTTATCGGGTAAAAAATAATTAAATCAGCGAATAGCTTTTTCGTACCAATCTTTCCAGGATTCTTTTCTTTTCGAAGCGAGGAAAATAAAAAAAGGATGCGTCAGCAGAAGCGTTTTCCACACGCTCATTTTATCGAAACGTCTTGAGGAAGTTATGACTTTCGGGTTTTCCATGAAATACAAATAGCCGGTATTTTGGGCGGCATACTTTGACAAATGCCAGTAAAATTTAACATCTTCGCCCATATAAGTACTTTGGTCGTAACCGTTTATTTCAAAAAATACTGATTTTCTACAAAACTGCATCGCTCCTTGTTTCATATTGAAAATTTTTCCCCAAAATTTCCAACCTACTAAATAAAATCTCACCCATTTCCGCTCAAATTTTTCATAATCAACGGCAACTGCGCCGCCGAGACATCTTTCGTCGTGCATCGCATCAATGATTTTTTGGAAAAGTTCCCTCGGAACAAGCGTGTCTGCGTCAATAAAAATCAAAACATCACCGCTCGCGTTATTTGCGCCCGTGTTTCTCACCTGAGCAATATTGTGCTTTTTTTCCGTAAAGACTATTGCTCCGAAATCTTTTGCGATTTGCGGGGTTTTGTCTTCGCTTTCGTTGTCAACGACAATTATTTCCGCTTCCGAGTCAATATCTGCCAATCCCGCACCGATTTTTTCGAGCGTGGCGAATAAATATTTCTCCTCATTGTAGGCGGGAATAATGATTGAAATTTTCATAAGCTTTTTGGCGACTAGACAAAGTTATACGGCAAAAACTAAACTAAAAACTTTGTAAAATTAAACAAAATTTTAATATACGGAGATTATAAGCATTTTATGAATGTAACAGCTACCAGTGTTCGCAAAGGAATGGTGATTATCGTTGAAAACGCGCCCTGCAAAGTAATGGAGTTTCGTCATATTACGCCCGGAAAGGGAAATGCCGTCGTACAAACCCGAGTCAGAAATCTGATCACGGGAAGTTCCTTCGACCACCGTTTTCGTTCAAACGAATTGGTTGAACGCGCAACCTTAGAACAGCACGATATGGAATATCTTTACTCGGACGGTTCCGAGCATCACTTTATGAACACTGAAACTTATGAGCAGGTTGCGATTAGCGAAGAAGATTTAGGCGATGCGGCGCAATGGTTGATGGCGGGTTTGAAGATTCAAGTTGAATTTTATAACGGTTCACCAATCGGCATTGAACTTCCGTCTTCGCTTGATTTGGTCGTGACGCAAACCGATCCGGTTTTAAAAGGCGCAACCGTTTCCAATTCAAATAAACCGGCTAAACTCGAAAACGGCGTCACGGTGACGGTTCCGCCATTTATTGTCGAAGGCGAACGCATACGCGTCAATCCGACCGAATCAAAATACGTGGAAAGAGTCAAATAAAAAGTTCAAAGTTGAATGTGCAAGGTTATGATTGCTTTGAAACTTTAAACTTTGAACTCTGAACTTTGAACTATGTTCCTGCTTTACAGCCTTCTTTTAACAATCGGTTTTGTTGTTCTGCTTCCGCGCTTTCTTTTTGACGCTGTTCGCAAGGACAAATATGCTGCGGGATTTTGGCAAAGACTCGGGCTTTTACCTGAATTTGTTCCAAATGAAAAAGACGTTTTGTGGATTCACTGCGTTTCCGTTGGGGAAACAAATGCGGCGCGTCCGCTTGTTACGGAATTAATCAACAATTTCCCCGATTATCGGCTTGTCGTTTCCACCACGACCAGAACTGGTCAAAAACTCGCCCGCGAAATTTTTGCCGGAGAAGCTGACTTTATCTTTTTTTTCCCATTTGACTGGCGTTTTTCCGTCCGGCGTGTGTTGAAAATAATAAAGCCGTCAGTTGTTCTGCTAATGGAGACTGAATTATGGTTTAATTTTTTGCGTGAAGCCAGTAAAAGCGGTGCGAAAATCGGTATCGTCAACGGCAGATTGTCGAAAAAATCAGTTGCGCGTTATCTTTATGTCCGAAAATTTGTCGCCCGTGTTTTAAGCTTCGTTGATTTAGCTTTGATGCAGGAAGAAAGAGACGCAAAGCGGTTAATACAGCTTGGAATTGACGCCGAAAAGGTAAAAGTCACGGGTAATATTAAGTTTGACCAAAAATTCGATGAAGGTGAAAACAATTTAACCCGAGGACTTCGGGATCGATTTCGTATTTCAAAAGATGCGCCCTTAATAATTGCGGCAAGCACCCATGCGCCGGAAGAAAAGTGGATTTTGCAGGCTTTTAGCGATGTTCGGCAAAATACGAAAGGGAAATTGCCGCGTCTTTTGATTGCGCCGAGACATCCCGAAAGATTTGAGGAAGTTGCTAAACTTATCAAAGAAATGGGTTTAGAATTAGCGCGGCGTTCGCAAAAAATATCTGAACAGGATTATTCGGCGGAGGTAATTCTTCTCGACAGCATCGGTGAACTCCGCGCGGCGTATCATTTGGCTGAAATTGTTTTTGTCGGCGGAAGTTTAATACCGCACGGCGGACAAAGTATTTTAGAACCGGCAATTGCACAGAAAGCAATAGTTACAGGGTTTTACACAATGAATTTTGATGCCGCGACCAATGAATTTTTGGAGCATAATGCGCTCGTTCAATTGCCTCAACTAAACGAAAATGAAATCTCAAGTAAACTCGCTGGAACATTTTTAAATCTTTTGCAAGATGCGAAAAGGCGTGAGGAATTAGCAAGAAATGCTTCTTCTGTGATGGAAAAAAATCGCGGAGCAACTACAAAGACAATTGAGTTGCTCAAACCTCTTCTGCAAATTTCAGACAAATAATGATTTTTATCTTCTTCTTTTTCGCAGCAATTTTAGTTTTTCTCGGCTACAAATCATTGCGCGGCGGAATAGATTATCTCAACTTTTTCAAGCGTGAACTTGCCAAACCTCGTTCAAATTTCACGCCTTTTGTTTCAATAATTGCGCCGTGCCGCGGAGTTGACGAAGATTTATCAATTAATCTCTCCGCACTTTTCAATCAGGATTATCCGAGTTACGAAATTGTTTTTGTGGTTGATGAGACGACGGATGAATCTGTTTCAATTATAAAAAGTTTAATCAACGAGCACGACGTAGAAGCGCAGAGAAACGAAAAACAGAAAACATCTAACGGAAAATCTCAAACAACCGATTTTCTATTTTCCACTTTACATTTTCCATTTTCTTCACTTGTCTCTGCCGGAAAAACAACTGATTCGAGCCAAAAAGTTCACAACCTGCGGCACGCTGTTTTAGAAGTTAACCAGACGAGCGAAATTTTTGCTTTTGTTGATTCCGACGCACGTCCGAGCGCAGATTGGTTGAGAAATCTGGTCGCCCCTTTGCAAAACGAAAGCGTCGGATGCACAACCGGTTATCGTTGGTTTATTGCAAAACAGAGTGGAATTTCTTCGGCGTTAAAGTCGGTCTGGAACGCCTCGATTGCTTCGGCACTCGGCGCAAACCCCAAAAACAATTTTTGCTGGGGCGGTTCAACGGCAATTCGGCGCGAAACGTTTGAGAAACTGGAAATCCGTGAAAAATGGCGTGGAACGCTCTCTGATGATTATGTACTAACGAGGGCGATGTACGAGGCGGATTTGAACGTGTACTTTGTGCCGCAATGCTTAACTGCTTCGATTGCAGACTGCTCCTGGCGGGAACTGCTCGAATTTACCACACGCCAAATGAAAATCACGCGGGTTTACGCGCCGCATCTGTGGAAAGCTTTGCTCGTCGGGTCATTTCTTTTTTCGTCGGTTTTTTGGACCGGCGCGTGTTTATTATTATTTCTTTCAGGTTGGGAATTTTGGCTGACTCTGGCATTTGTGTCGGTGATTTCGGCGCTCGGTGTCAGCAAAGCGCGGCTCCGTCTGAGAGCTGTGAAATTAATTTTGAAAGATTACGAAAATGACTTAAATAGCCAATTTCTCCCGCAAATCACGCTCTGGACGTTGACGCCGATTCTCTTTTTTTACAATTGTTTGTGCGCCGCTTTTTCGCGAAAGATTGTCTGGCGCGACACCGGATACGAATTGAAATCGCCGTCTGAAACTGTCATTATAAAGGGCAGTAATTGAAGATGGCGCAATAGGGATTACTTTTACAACGGATTAGAAAAATCCTTTGATTCAATATACGGGAGAACCAAATATGATTAAAAATCTTCTCGGCGAAGACGAAAATCAAATTAGCGAAATTAAATCTGAAAGTGAAGTAAAGTTGAATGTGCCGGAATCAATCGAGGAAGTTTTGTACGTTCAACCCGTTGAGCCGAAAATTGATGACGCTCATCCATTTACGGGTGATGAATCCGAAGTTGAAAAAGAAACAATTTTTCAAAGCGATTTCAAAGCCGAGTCTCCAGCCGAAACTATTCGGAAAAGCGGTTTAGCGTATGCGGCGGCAATTACGCTCGTCGGCGCGGTTGTTTTTATGCTGATTATCGGTTGGTTTGTTGACTTATTGGTGGGTAGTTCGCCGTGGGGAATTGTCGGCGGAATAATTTTAGGTTCGGCAATCGGTTTTTATCAATTTTTTAGGTTGACCTCTCAGATTCTCAAAAATAAAGATTAATTTGAGAAAAAATGCACAAATAACCGTTCACGTTTTGAAAAAATCGTATTTTCTTTGTAAAATCATTGTTTCGCAATGAGTGGAAACTCAGAACCATCTATCGCCGAACAGGAAACGATTGCTCAGCTTTCGCATAAACGAATTTTATTTATTATGGGAATTGTCGCGGTCTTAGGCGGTTTTGCGGGTTTTATATTTGTTTCGCCCGATTTCGGATTAGGTTTTTTACTGGGCGGTATTTTGTCTTTAATCAATTATTACTGGTTGAAGAAATCGCTCAAAGGAATTTTTGACAAAGCAATCACGGGCGATAAACCTCGGTTTTTAGCGACGCGCTATTTTTTGCGATATGTTTCGTTCGGCGCAGTTTTAACAATCGTTTATTTAACCGAAATCGTGCCGGTTGCCGCCATGCTTTTAGGTCTGGCAAGTTTTGCTTTAGCGATTATTATCGAAGCCGTTATACGTTTATTTTCATCGGTTTTTAAGAAGGAAGTTTAAGAATGTTTTTATTTGCAGAAGGCGGTCATCATACACCGCTCATCGTCGAATTCATCAATCATTATCTGGGCGAGCCGGTTTTAAAATTTCAGTTGGCTTATACATATCCGGCTTGGCAATGGCTATTCGATAAGTTGGGAGTCAAAAACACTCCCGAAGCCGTTTTTGGCGAATACACGGCGGAAAACGCAATTCCGTGGTATACGATTATGTTCGTCATTGCGTGCATTTTGACAATGGTCGCCATATGGATTTTCAAGGGAAAACTTTCCGGAGATGACCCAAAGCCCGGACAGCTTACCCTGGAAGCCGGATTTTTAGCGTTAAAGGATTTAATTACCTCGGTTGTCGGCGAACACGGTTATCGTTATTTTCCGGTTGTCGCCACATTCGCCGTGCTGGTTTTGATTTCCAATTTGATGGGGATTTTTCCGCTCTTTATGTCGCCGACAGCTTCGGTCAACGTCACCCTCGCGCTCGGCATTTCGTCGTTTGTTTATTACAACTACGTCGGCATTCACGAAAACGGACTGATCAACCACTTGGCGCATTTCGCCGGACCGAAACTACCTCTTCTGATGGCGATAATTATCACGCCGTTGATTTTCGGTATCGAACTCGTCAGTAGTTTGATTCGCCCGATTACGCTCGGTGTGCGACTATTTGCCAACATGTTTGCCGATGAACAAATCTCAAGTCAAATCTCAGGCTTAGCTCCGCCGTTTACGCAATTTTTGCTGCCGGTGGTACTGATGCCGTTAGCGGTTTTCGTAGCGTTCGTGCAAACATTGGTATTCACTCTACTTTCAATGATTTATATTAGCGAGGTTTCACACGCGCCGCACGAGCATACGCACGGTGGAGAACATTCTGAGGTAACCGGCGAAGCAATTGCGACGGCGCCCGTTTAAGGATTTTGGATTTGGGATTGCGGAATTACCGCAAATTCCCAGTTTTTAATAAGCTATTGGTGTTGATTGATAAAGTATCTAAGTTAATCTGTGGGCGCCTGTAGTTTCATTTACCAAAAGGTTTTTTGAAGGCTTTGACAAAACTAATAAAAAAAACTTGCATTTAATACGCGAAAATGCCCGCACGCGACAGGAGCCTCGTCTCTAAGGAGTCGAAAACGAGCGCATACCGGAAGCGAGGCGAAATTATACACAGAGCCAAGTTTTTATAAAAAGTTTTTGCCTAAAGTCTTCGCAATTTAAATAATAAAAAATAGGAGACAAAAAATGAACAAATATAAATACTTTTTCTTTTCCGCCCTTGCGCTTTTCGTAATGGCGCTTCCCGCCCTCGCTCAAGGCGGCGCAGGCGGGGCAGACAACGAATCAAGCGTTGCCGCTAACAGAGCTCTGGCAACCGGTCTGGGTGTCATCGGTTTTGGTTTAGCGGCAGGACTTGCCGGCATCGGGCAGGGTCTGGTCGGCTCAAAAGCGGTAGAAGGCGCGGCTCGTAATCCGGGCGCGGCGGGAACCGTCCAAACGCTGATGATTATTGGTTTGGCGCTTATCGAATCACTCGTGTTGTTTGCGCTGCTTATTGTTTTCGTCAAATTATAAACGGAAGCGAAAACTTTTCTTGTGCGGATAAAGTCTTTCGGCTTTGTCCGCATTTTGTTTGTATCAAAAAGCTAAAGGGCTTATATTACAACTTGGCGCAAGATTTTTGAATCGAATCGTTTTTTAAGACGTGTAAGATTATCAAAAATAAAGATAGGAAAAAGAGATTTTTCTCCTGGAATATTAAAATGTCAGACAAATTTATCGGGCAGACTTTAGCGGACAAATACAAAATCGAAGAAGTGCTGCGGGAAGGCGATTCGGGCAAAATTTATCGCGGAACGCACCTTTCGATGGAAAAACCCGTGACCGTTAAGATTCTTTCGCCGATCCTCGCTTCGGATGAAAAGGTCGTCAAACAATTTTCTTCGGAAGCACGGACGATTTCGCGCATCACGCATCCGAATATTTTAAATGTAACGGACTTCGGCTCAGATAAAAACGGCGCGGTCTACCTTGTTTTGGAAGATTCGACTGGCGAAACGTTAAAAGACGCGCTTGCCCGCGAAGGAAAATTCACCGTCGGGCGAGCAGTGAAGATTGCCGTGCAGACTGCGATTGCGCTTTCCGCCGTCCACACAAACAGCTTAATACACGGACATTTAAGTAGTGAAAATATATTATTAAAAGATACGGCGGGTGAATTTGAATCCGTCAAAGTAATGGACATCGGCGCGGTTTCCGCCGAAGAAAACAATTTATCGGTTGACCCTGCTTCTGCTGTTTCCGCTAAAAACCTAAATTATTCATCCCCTGAACAAAACGCTTCGAATGCTGAAATTGACGAACGCTCCGATATTTATTCGCTGGGCGTGATTTTGTACGAAATGCTGGCTGGCGAAGTACCTTTTGTTGCCGAAACGTCCGCCGAATTGATAAAGAAACAAGCGGAAAATCCGCCGCTTCCGCTTTCGGCATTCCGAACCGACTTACCCGCAAATCTTGAAACGGTAGTCTTAAGAGCATTAGCCAGAAATCCTGAAATGCGTTACCAAACCGCTAGTGAACTAGCCAGGGATTTAAATAATGTTTCCAGCGGTAATTTTAATGAACAGGTTGTAAATATTCCGCAATATACAAAGCCGATTGAGAACACAAACAATAATTTGTGGAAAACGGCGTTTGTCGTACTGGCGGGAATTTCTCTTTTGGCAATTGGGATGATTTATGCAACCTCGGTTAAACAGACTGATCCGTCGACGCAACTGCAAACCGATGCTAACGGTCAGCCCGTCCAACCGCTTAATCCGGCGACCGGAATGAACGAACAAGGCATGGCGAATATGATGCCGTATCCGGTGCCGCAGACCGGCGGCGTGATGGGCGATGCAAATACGGTTCTCCAGCAAAGTATGCCAAACGGCGATGGTTTCGGCGACGGGTACAATCCGTGGGCGCGAGGCGGCGCTCCGCCGTCGGGCGCTCCGCCGCAGTTTATCGGACCGGGCGGGCAAGTTATTACGATTCCGGGTGATGGAAATAGTCAGTTTATGCCCAGCGATGGCGCTTATATTCTCGTTCCGGCAAACTCAAATATCAATGCTACCGCGCAGCCGGCGCCGACAGCTACTCCGAAAGGAGGTAAACCTCCGGCGAACGCTAACACGCAGCCTACGCCGGTACCTGCGGGTACACCGAAAACTGCGCCGGAAACCAAACCGACGCCGGCTGCCGTCGCTCCCAAAACTGAAAAGACGCCTGCGTGCCCAGCGATCACGCTCAGATGTGCGTAACAGCAAGCTCAAATATCAATGCTACCGCGCAGCCGGCGCCGACAGCTACTCCGAAAGGAGGTAAACCTCCGGCGAACGCTAACACGCAGCCT
>MWVZ01000115.1_pt1 | contig 10105 bp, 10 predicted proteins | sample 1047221 | NCBI WGS metagenome assembly MWVZ01 (sample SAMN06349980, study PRJNA376086) | soil metagenome | isolation source: MS6-5 sample Antarctic (ecotone) soil | place: Antarctica | collected 2015-01-13
TGGGCGGTCATCTCAGGTTTGACCGTTTCCGTCGGTGTCGGTTTAGTTTTCGGCGTTCTGCCCGCCCGCAAAGCCGCGAAATTAGACCCGATTGAATGTTTGCGATATGAATGAGATTACTCCTCAAAATCAACTTTGTCATAAATATCTTCAATTGAGAGTCTACAATCAATCGAATCTAAATTTATTTGAATATGTGTGGGCTGTGAAGTACGAGAAAAAATGGTAACTTACTAGAACAGATCTCAAACTGACAAAATAACTCAAAGAAGCAAAAACCCTTGATTATATAAAATTATGATTTTAGAATTTAGCCGGAACGAATTAGTTTCAGAGCCTGAAGAACGCATCTTGAATTTCAATAGAAGCATTGTAGTTTTCAACATAAATCCATCCGACAAAATAGGCAGTCTTAACACGGGCAATAAATTCAATTACCAAAATGAAACCTACGAGGTGATGAATCGGGAGCCTGTTGACGAACCTGTAAACTACGTTAAGTTTAACTGCGTTCGTAAAGTTGTGAACAACTCATAATTTCAACAACTAAAGTCCCACTGGTTAGTCGAGATTGAATTGACGGGCGTGATTTGCTTGTCAGAATAAGGAGCGGCAGCGACTTGGTAAATTTTACCCGCGCACTATCGTTTGCGGTTCTGACTTTTCCGTCAATTCAATCTCGACTGACCGCTAGTATCAATTTGTAGGCTAATCAATAAGAAAATTTACGACCATCAAAAATCAGTGATTTACGAATTCACGATTTAAGACGCTTTGCATCGACGCCGCTGTTTGGGAAAGGCGTGGCTAACGCGATTATCCGCAGGATGACCGGACACCGAAGTGAGGAGTTAGAAAGATACAACCACCTCTCTCTCCAGAATTATGAATAAGATTACGGGATTGATTGCGGGTAAATTGACAGAGCTGTTGGGAGGAACGTTTTGGCATACAGGGGAGAAAAATGAAAAGAGCCGCCCCACGGACGACTCTGAAACTGCTGATAATAAAGTGATTAGTGGCGGAGCCGACGGGACTCGAACCCGCGACCTCCAACGTGACAGGCTGGCGTTCTAACCAACTGAACTACGACTCCGCAAAAAGATTCAAAATTTGAGATTCAGAATTATAAATCTTAAATTTTTGAATTTTGAATTTTCAAATTTGGTGGGCATGAAGGGACTCGAACCCCTAACTTCCTCCTTGTAAGGGAGGCTGTCTACCAATTGACGTACATGCCCAAAAACCTTTTTAGTTAAACTCGACTTTGGCACATTGCGTCCAAATTTCCTTCAAAAAACGCGCCGCTTTAACTTAACGGCGAATTGCAATGCTACGAAAAATCAGCCTTGATTGTCAAGTGAAGCGAATTTTTTGGGTTTTGCGTTTGGAGAGAAAAATCTTATTAGAACCTCCGTCGTTTCAGGGCGAAACTTAAAAATTTTTCAATCTCCGGCGAGCAAAAAGTAATCGGAATCAATTTTTGTTTTTATTTCTCCCGATTCAAAATAAAATCGGCTATCTCATACAGCAAACTTGCTTCCCGTTCAATCCTTTTCAATTCTTCGCAAGCCTCAGCGTGAACTTTTTCCGCAAGTCTCCGCGCCTTTTCCAAACCGTAAAGTGAAACGTAGGTCGCCTTTCGCGCTCGCGCGTCCTTGCCCGCCGTTTTGCCCAAAACTTCCGTCGTTTGCGTCGCGTCCAACAAATCGTCGGTAATTTGAAAAAGGAGTCCGAGATTGGCAGCATAGTTTGAGATTATTTTAATTTCCGCTTCTTCGGCTTCGGCAATAATTGTACCCGAACGCGCCGTCAGGGAAATCATCGCACCGGTTTTGCACTGATGAATTTTCTCTAAATGCCCGATGGAAATTTTCCTTCCTTCCGCTTCTAAATCGAGTTGCTGTCCCGCAACCATTCCCGCAGGCGTTCCGGCAGCTCGCGCAATTTCTGAAATGAGTTTGACGCGGATTGCCGCCGATAAATTTTCGTCTTCGGCGACGGCTTGAAACGCCAAAGTCTGCAAAACGTCCCCTGCCAAAATCGCCGTCGCTTCACCAAATTTTCGATGACAAGTCACCAGTCCGCGCCGCAAATCGTCGTCGTCCATCGCCGGCAAATCGTCGTGAATCAGCGAATAGGTATGAATCATTTCGATTGCCGCCGCCGCCCGAAGAAGTTTTTCTTTCGCCGCGCCGAAGGTTTTTCCAACCGCCAAAACCAATGCGGGTCGAAAGCGTTTGCCGCCCGCAAACAAACTCCAGCGAATTGCCGCGTGCAAGTTTTTCGGTCCGATTTTTAAAGGCGGAATCAGGCTTTCAAGTTGTTCGTCAACAATCAGGGCGCATTCGGCGAAGAAAAATTCTAATCTGCTCATCATAAAAAAGAATATCGCGCACAGGCACAACCGCGCAAAGCCTTTTGGTGCGAATACCGCAAAAGCCTCGAAATCAACTTTGCGAATCTTCGGAATTGAAGTTTAATAGAGTTCGTCAAAAAGGTAATAGATGTTCTACCAATCCAAAACAAAAAGGAAAACCAAATGAGCGAAGAAAACAAAAAACTTTCAGGCGAAGAATTTGAACAAGAATTGCGAACCGATTTAGACGACGACACCCGCGACCGACCGAAAGGAATGGCGCTTCACACCAAAATCTTGATTGGGTTATTAATCGGTGTGGTCGGCGGAATTGCCGCCAATATTACGATTGGCGGCGAGAATGCCAATCTCGTCTGGTTTGTCAAAAATTTCACTGAGCCAATCGGACAATTATTCTTAAATCTGTTGTTAATGATTGTCGTTCCGCTCGTTTTTTCATCGCTGGTGGTCGGCGTAGCGGGCATCGGCGACATTCGCAAATTGGGGCGCATCGGTTTGAAGTCGTTCGGCTATTGTTTGGTGATTTCGGCGATTTCCGTCGTCATCGGTTTGGGTTTGGCAAACACAATTCGTCCGGGCGACCGCATCAATCCCGAAACCGCCGAACGTATGAAAACGCAATTCGGCGGCGACGCGACCAAGCGCGTTGAAGCGCAGCAAAAAGAAGCTACCGCCACGCAGGATTCGCCGTTGATGCAAGTTGTCAAAACCGTCGTCCCGAAAAACGTCTTTAATTCAATTGCGGGCGAAAATCCGAATATGCTTCACCTGATGTTTTTCGCTCTCATTGTCGGCATTGCGATTACGCTTCTGCCCGACGCGGTTTCGTCGCCGTTCGTGCGCGGAATGGGCGCGTTGTTTCAAATAACGACGAAAATTATTGACATTATAATGAAATTTGCGCCGTATGCCGTCGCGTGTCTGATTTTTACGAATATGGCGCGGTTCGGAATCGAGCTTTTGGGGGCGTTGGGCTGGTTTGTAGCGACGGTTTTAATTGGGCTTTCGATTCATATGTTCGGCGTTTATTCGCTGTCGGTTTGGTTTTTGTCGAAAATCAATCCGCTCGATTTTTTCCGCCGCGTTCGCACGGTGATTGTTACCGCGTTTTCGACGAGTTCATCAAACGCGACCCTGCCGACGGCGCTGCGTGTTTCGGAAGAAAATCTAGGCGTTCCGCCGCACATCAACAGTTTCGTATTAACTGTCGGCGCAACGGCGAATCAAAACGGGACGGCTTTATATGAAGGAATCACGGTTTTGTTTTTGGCGCAGTTGGCAGGCGTTGATTTAACGCTCGGACAACAATTGATGGTCGTTTATCTGGCTATCTTGGGCGGCATCGGAACGGCTGGCGTGCCGTCGGGTTCGATTCCTTTTATCATCGGCATCTTAGCGATGATTGGCGTAAATCCCGCGCTGATTGCGATTATTCTCGGCGTAGACCGAATCCTCGATATGTGCCGCACGACCTTAAACGTCGTCGGCGATTTAACGGCGGCGACTTTCGTGGCGCGTTCGGAAGGTTTTGAGCTTTTGCAGACGCGCTCGAAAGATGTTGGAATCGTATAAAAATCGGCGTAGAATAATTTTGTTTGACGAGGTGAATTTATGATGAATTTTCAACCACAACCCCGACGACTTCGATTCAGCGTTGATGAATATTACAAGATGATTGAACTCGGAATGCTCAAAGATTACGAGAAAGCTGAAATCATCGAAGGAGAATTAATACAGAAAATGCCGATTGGAGATAAACACGCTTCTATTGTTGATGTATTAAACCGATTTTTCATCAAAAACGTATCGGATGATGTTCGGGTGCGAATACAAAATCCTATTCGGTTAACTGATTATGACGAGCCTGAGCCGGACATAGTTTTGGCAGACTTGACGAAATACGACGGCCAGCGCCATCCGCGTCCGCCGGAAATTCTTTTAATCGTTGAAGTTTCCGATTCGACGTTGAAGTATGACCGCGACACCAAACTTTCGCTTTACGCCGAAGCCGAAATTCCTGAAGTCTGGATTGTAAATTTGAAAAATGACATCATCGAAGTTCACCAAAAACCGAACAGCGGCATTTATCAATTGGCGCAGATTTTCAAACGCGGCGATGTTTTGCAATCGGAAAGTTTATCGAATTTAGAGTTGGAAGTTGATAAAATTTTAGGTTAAAACAAGGAGTTCAAAAATGTTCCCAATCAGCGACGACAATTCCGACCGAACAATTACGCCGTATGTTAATTACCTTTTCATCGGCATCAACATTTTAGTTTTCGTGCTTTTGCAGGGCATCGGCTCGAATGACGTGTTTTCCTACGCTTTTTCACTCGTGCCGAAGGAAATTACGACCGGCGTTGATATTACCGGCGTTCAAGTTGTGCGCGACGCGCTCGGCAATGTCGGGCAAGTGCAGCATTATGAAACGCCTCTGCCGGTCTATTTCAATTTCCTCAGTTCGATGTTTATGCACGGCGGCATAATGCACATTTTCGGCAATATGCTTTTCCTGTGGGTTTTCGGCGACAATCTGGAAAATATGCTCGGACACATTCGCTTTGCCGCTTTTTATATTGTTTGCGGAATTGTCGCCGCCGTCGCGCAAATCGTGATGGACAGCGGCTCGATTATTCCGATGCTCGGAGCTTCGGGCGCGATTTCCGGCGTTCTCGGCGGCTACCTGCTGCTGTTTCCGACGCGCCGCGTTCGTGCGCTGATATTTAATTTTCTAACGGAAGTTCCCGCTTTTGTCGCGCTCGGTTTGTGGATTGGATTTCAAATTATTCAAGGTTATTTTTCATCGCCGGAAACGGGCGGCGTAGCTTACGCGGCGCACATCGGCGGATTCGTCGCCGGATTAGTTTTGATAAAAATCTTTGCTATCGGAAGGCAAAAATAAAAATGTCCTGTTTCTTCAGCAGACGGGCAACTTAATAAAGAATGGATTTTCTCGGATGAAATGGTTTTTCGCCCTCAATGAAAAAGGCAATGAGTTTGACAATTATGCCAAAATGCTCAAAGTCGCCGTATATACGGCGCAAAAATTCACCTCGCTGAATCCTTAATTTTTATATGAGATGTGAATCAATAGTAGAAAACTAACAAAAGCAGAGTGAAGGTTAGTTTTCCGAAACAATATGTCAACAAGCCGCTTGATGAACGAACCTGACTTGCTCTTCGACTCTGCTTTTTATCAAACAATCATTTGAAAAGATATTCAATCGGCGACGGATTTTGTTAACCAGAGGATTTTGTTCTTTGTCAAACTCGCTCAAATCTTTCCTCCTTTTTTTTACTGGAAGCTGGCGATAAGAAAAGAGACTGCTCGGTGGAGGTCCACACTCCTATTCGGGCTTCTCTGCTTGTCCATAACCGTGTTACGGGTCAGGCTTCACGCATTGGTCACACCGGTAGCCGGGCTTTGCTTGCCCAAAGTCTTTGCCGACCCTCTCCCTCTCTCTTGTCTGTGACCTCCTAAGTTGTCGCAAACCTTCTACTTCGATTCTCTTGCTTGTATCACGACCTGTTAGCCGCGGCGTACAGTATTTAATTTGCCTGTCGAAGATTTTTCGGCAAATTCGAGAAGTAATTCGGCGAGTTGTTCCGGCTCGGTAATCATCGCATCGTGTCCGGTTGCCAACTCCCGATATTGCCAAGCCTCATCAGCCCGCAAACGCTCGGCGAATTGCCCGAAAGGACCAATCGCCGGATTGTTGCAATAAACATACGTGCGGGGAATTTGTGCTGCCTTCGGGTTTGTCAGCCGAACTGCATCGAGCATGGTTTTGAATGGATGCGGATTTAATCTCGGTTTTACCCAAGCCAAATCGTCTTCGTTTGTGATGCCGAAATCTTCTGCCGGAGAACAAGGCAGTTTGTAGCCGTCGCCCGCCGTGCGAGTCTTTTCTTTGCGCATCGCCAAAACTTCCGGCGGCTGGAAATCAACGAGCGATTGTCCGTCACCAGGCACAAACGCATCGAGATAAACAAGGTGCGCGAGGCATTCAACTGCCTTTTCCGCCACGCCCGAGATAACCATTCCGCCATAGCTGTGTCCGACCAGCACTACGTCGCGCAAGTCCTCATACTTAAGCACTCCAAGCACGTCTTTAATGTGCGTATCGAGTCCGACATCGGCGTTGAGAAGGTGTTCACGCTCGCCGAGTCCGGTCAAAGTCGGCGTGAAGACTTCGTGTCCTTCCGCTCTCAAAAGCCGCGCCACGCGCTTCCAATACCAACCGCCGTGCCACGCTCCGTGAACAAGCAGGTAATTTGTCATATAAATCTCCTCACACTATAAATTCCAACTGAAGAATTATTGATATAGATATATATGAAAAAATATTTTTTGACGACTTTTAAAGGTTAAATGTTGTAAACTGCTTCCCGCTAAGACAAGAAATATTAGTACTAATATTCTTTCAAAATTCAGAATATGAAAACAAAATCAACACATCTAAATCGCGTAGCGATTATCGGCTGCGGTCACGTCGGCACGACGAGTGCGTATTCACTTTTAATGAACAGCACGGTCGAAGAACTTGTCCTCGTTAATCGGGACGAGGACAAGCTGCTCGGCGAAGTGATGGATCTGCAGCACGCCGTTCCTTTAGCGCGTCCCATACGAATTTGGGCGGGCAATTATGAAGACGTAGCGACCGCCGACATCGTTGTAATTACCGCCGGTGTGGGCAGCAAACCGGGCGAAACTCGCCTTGATTTGCTCGGCAGAAACGCCGTCGTCATTCGAGAAATCATGCAAAAACTGATGCTCGTTAATTTTGACGGAATTATTTTGATGACGACGAATCCGGTTGATATTCTCGCCCAAATCGCGCAGGAAGAAAGCGGTTTGCCGTCCGCCAAAGTCATCGGTTCAGGAACTGTTTTGGACACGGCGCGACTGCGCGTTCTGCTCGGCGAGATGTTAGGTGTCGAAGCGCGTTCGATTCACGCCTACGTCATCGGCGAACACGGCAATTCGGAAGTGGCGACGTGGAGCGCGGCTCGCGTGGGCGGTGCGCCGCTCCTGGATTTTTGCAAGCCGAATTGCCTTGATTTTCCGAAAACGCTCGAGCGCGTCCGGCAAGCCGCGCCGGAAATCGTCAAGCGCAAAGGCTACACTTCGTTCGCCGTCGCTTCGTGCGTGAACCGTATTTGCACAGCGATTTTGCACAATGAACGAACAATTTTGCCCGTTTCTACTATGACCTGCGGGCAATACGGAATTGACGGAATCTATATGAGCTTGCCGTGCGTCATCGGGTGCGACGGCGTGGAAAAGATTGTCGAGGTTCCGCTCGATGATGCGGAACGTGAAGGATTGCTGGCTTCCGCCGATTTGCTCAAGCGGACGCTTGCTGAATTAAAAAACCAAACAACTCTGCCCGCAATCAATTTGCTTTAAAGGAAATAAAATTGGGATATATTCTAAACCGTGAGTGTTAAAACTTGCGGCTTTTTCTATTTTATTTCTTGTCTTGTGGTTGACTATGAAGTGGTATCGACCAAAGAAAATCGGTTTTTGTGATTTCTGAGAATATCGGGTCGTCGGGTGAAATAAAACCTTCGTTAAAGACCCGCCCGAAATTTGCCGACGCCGGATTGTCCTTATCAAATGCCGGGAAACCTGCCCTCGCGTGGCAGTTCATACAGTTAGTCTCCGTTCCCGCGAGCGGGTCTGCCGGATAGCTTTTCGTCCCGACAACATAAGGTTTAGTTGGTCCTAAATCAGTTTCGAGATACGGGTTAAAGCAGATGTTCGGAAAACCGTCAGGCATTTTTGGTGTAACCATATCGTAGGCGGTACACATCTGGTAATTTTTCCATTCTCCTTTTATGTTAGAAGTACGAAAATCTCCGTGCGGAAAAGCATCCGGATCGGGCGACCACCAGAACGTTTGAAATGTCCAATTGTCCATCTCCTTGGTCGTTACGTGCATTGCCGTAAGTATAATATAATCGCTCATTTCGGGAGTCTGCCCGGTATTAGAAACCAATCTTTCTTCCTTTCCGCTGGCGCCTGAAACCATCTTCAAAAAATTTGCCGCGTCCTCAACGTCTTCTCCACTGTTTAAGCGGTATGAGTAGAAACGGTTCAGTCCTAATACTTCGGCTTCGACGAAGCGGGGATTTTCTTTTGTTCCGTTGCAATTGACAGTTTGTTTTGAATTCGCCGGATATTTGCCTGCCGGGTCAATCGCCACACATTTTGTCCAGGTATCATGAGTGGGAAGTTGTCCGTCGGGTGGCGGCGGGTAATTCGGGTCCCAATACGGAACCGACGTTAGACCATTTTCGCTTTGCGGACTGGTCGAGTTTTTAACTAACCAAAATACGACTTTCAGTACTACCGCCGTGCGCGGAAAAGGTTTTATTTCCCGCCGCTCGCGAGGGATATTATTCTTATTAAAAGAATCGTTTAATTCTACCAAAGTGCTTTTCAGGTAATAATTGTTCTCCCAAATAAAATTTGCCGCCGCTTGATTATATTTCACAAAGGACATTACGGGCGCAATCCTGCCGTCGCCGGTTAACGAACGCATGTGAATTGATTGACGCGGGACTTCAAATTTATGTTTGAGGCTTCTGTTTTCTTGGTGAAGATTACTATTTTGATAATTGTCATCAAACACTTCAATAGCCGAATACCATGTTTCGAAAATAGGAATATTTTGATTGCCTGCGGTTGATTTTGAAGGAGCGGTAATTCCTGCCCATAGATTCCAGGCATGTTCGCGCATTGCCTTTCGATTGTCCCGGTCTATAAAACCTACCAAGACATTTTCCTCGGCTGGATGATCAAAACCCGGCGGAATATCCTCGTATGCAAAATTATTATCTACAAAGGTTCGCTTGTTCGCTGGTTGACAGGCAAAAAAACCGAACAATGTAATGCTAAAGCAAACGGCGGCGAATTTAAGAATCTTTAAATGAGTCATCAATTTATCCTCTCATCAAAATTAAAAATTGAATTGTGAAAGTGTAATCAATCTAACGGTTAAGAATCCATCATAACTAGAAATAACCGGTAAATGAAGAGGTTGCCTTAAAAAGTAGACTAAATATCATCAAAAATATCTTGAAGCAAGGCGAGAAATCCTTCAACGACTGCATCGGTAGATTGAAGAAGTTCCAGTGAGATGTCATTAATTAAAGTAATTATTTTGCCGAAGGACTTGGTTTTCAAACTTGAAGGAGCGGGGTTAATTCTTGCGCCAAGTCCGTGAATGTATTCTCTAAAATGCTAATAACGCGATGTTAACCAAAAGGTTTGTAAAATTGTTTATAATGATTTACAAATAGATTTGCAATTCAAAAATTAAATAATCGGACAGAATAGTTTGTAAATGCAGAAGCCCGCACGAAGTAAGGGCGCAAAGAACGCCAAGAACACATTTACTTCGTCCGTGTTTCCGCACTATTTCATCTATCAAATAATTCTGTCCGATTACTTATATACCAATACTTGTAATGAACCAATAGGTTTTTGAGGTAAAATAATACTTCTATGCACCTATCAATCCTGCTGAGTCAATGTAAAGTAAGAATTGTGGTTGTGAAGCACAGTTTTTACTCCAAAATTGTTTCTCTCGTCCTGTTGGTATTGATTTTATTAACTTGCATATATAGCCCTCGTACCCAAACAACCCAAGTCGAATTTCATAATCTGAGCAGCGAACAAGGACTATCGCAAATAACGGCGCGTTGTATCTATCAAGA